>ODAI013060090.1_pt1 | contig 38875 bp, 25 predicted proteins | sample 1539321 | NCBI WGS metagenome assembly ODAI01 (sample SAMN02144231, study PRJEB22623) | gut metagenome | biome: sheep rumen | host: Ovis aries | place: New Zealand
GGGAGCGGATGTCCCTACTGTACTGGAAAGACACCTGTACGGATGCACTTCGTATAAGCATCATGGCCGACCGTTTTATTATGTCGCACGATACTGTAAGAACTTATCCGTAGTCTCCCGGAAAAGAGCCATTAAACGACAGAATCCTGGGGCCCTGATATCTTCAGTCTCCATGGATTCTGTCGGGAAAGAAAAGATGCCTTTTCCTTCAGTCTCCATGGTCACAGGGGGAGAACGACGGAACCCCAACCCTCAGTTCCGTTCCATCCCACTCAAAAAAGCGGCACCGTCTCTCTTACGGTGCCGCCAATTCGTTCTTTTATCACTTGTCGATCATTGTGTCTATTTCGTTCCTGAACTTGTCCAGATTCGTAAGGATCTCCTTGCCCCAAAGAGAGACCTTCATCTGACGCGCCTTCCTTACAAAATCCGTCCTGCTCTTCTCCTGATTAGTGGGTACCGCAAGAACTGCTTCTGCCTGAAAATGATCCGCCAGAGCTTTGAATTCATAGATCCAGTTGGGATCTTTCCAGGACGAAGTCTTACAGGATACCATCACAGCGTTCATTCCCCTGAGCCCTATGATATAAGACTCGTTTTTAACATAATTTCCTCCCTGACCGAATCCGGCGTTCTTTATCTGTTCTAATTCATGCTGATACTTACCATATCCATAACCGGTGATGTTGTCCCTGCAGGCCTGTACCAGGTGCTCTTCGACAGATATCTGATTGGCATCCCAGCAGATCTTTACTCCTGCTTCCACATCGTCAAACCGCCCGGATTCTCTCATCATTTCATATACGACGAGTTCGAACACTGCATCCCGGGTCTTCATCAGCTTCATGACAGATTCATTGGAAAACATGAAGGAAGCGGTATCTGTTTTGTTAATCTTCAGATTTTTTATAAAACCCTTTTCGCAGAATTTTTCCAGGAAATCGATTCGTATCTGCTTATGTTTTTCTGTATGCTGTTTCTTACTGATGATGGGAACACGTTTCACACGCAGATCCGAGATTCTCAGTATTCCTTCAAGAGGAAGGAAGCTGACAATCTGGCAGCTTCTTCCTGTCCCCGCGCTCCCCGTGCTCTCAAACTGACGGAGCATGGAAACAATCTCAGCGTTTACATAAAAAAAGCAGACCTTAACCTGTCCCTCTACCTCCGTTACCTGCGGACCATTCCAGCCTTCAATTATATCGAATTTAGCCAGCTGATCCAGGAAAGTCCCGATTCCGGCATTTTCAAACACATCCGAAGCAAATGTCCCCTTGTAGAGAGTCTTCCTGCTCTCATTTTCCACATCGACAGGATAATCCTTATGCTGGGGCAGCCCGGCAAAGAACTCCGAAATACATGCCCATTTGTTTATGTCTATCTTTTTGTCCGATTCCTCCAGGGAAACCGTTTCATTGTATTCTTCAAAGATATTTTTGAGAGAACGAATCGAACTGTTTTCGTAAAGAGCCGTATATTCATTGCTGACTTTGCATCCCATAAGGTCAATGAATTCTGAAAGCGAAAAACTCTTGTTATCCAGTCCGGCTTCTATATATCGCTTATGAGAAAATGAAATGATCCCCTGATGGCGCACATACTGGACAGCATGAATGCCTCCCGGATACTTCCCCATCATTTTGCCAATGGCCAGCATCGGCCCGTAATCCGGGACTGGTACGCAGTTGATGATCAATTCCTGGTTCCGGCGATAGTTAAACTGCAGCTCAATGGCTTCATATACACTGTTCATATCCAGAGATTTCAGCTTTATTAATATTGGCTGGGTAACAGCGCCCCGTCCCTGAAAATATCTTCTAACAGCATTCACATAACTGTCATTTTGATTTTTCATGAGAAAGATTGCTTCTCCGGCACAGAACAGGGTAGGGATAATCACGTCATATGCAGCATTGGGATAATCGCCTAAAATGGTGATCACTGTCTTATACTTTTCCCGGTACCACAGGGCGAAGGGAAGCATCTCTATCTGCTGCTCGTCCAGGCCGAAGAAATCCGTTCTGGCATTTCGATACTTTACGGCCGAGAGAAGTCTGTCCGCTTCCTGAATATGAACTCTCCTTTCGCTTCTGCCAGCTGATTCGGGAAATCGCCCAAGTGCCGTTTCCAGTGACCGCTGATACAGAACCAGCGAATGGTCCTCATCGTTCAAAAGTTTTTGTACTGACTGTCTTAAATTGTGTAACTCTTTTTCATCTCCCTTCAGCAGTCTGAAGACCTTATTCCTGTCCGTCTTGTCAGCCATTGCCCCTGCCAGCTGGTGGGCCCTGAGGCCGGCACGGTCCAGTTCCGAAAGGCTTCCCTCCTGATTTTTACCATTCAGCCAGAGGTCGTACTGGCGGTCAAAATCATTTTTCAGTGGCCTTCGGTTACCGCTTTCACAGAGACAGATATGCAGAAGCCTGTCCATATCCTTTACCTGGTGAGTATTTCCATCTTTATAAAGATAGGCTTCCTCTTCCTCCACTGTAGGTGCCCTGAACCCGCGCATCACCATGTATGCGTTCCACCTTCTGTGTTCCAGTGCGACCAGCTCCCAGTAGAGACCATTTTTCTTACAGACAGCCTCGTTAAGACTATCTTTCTGAAGCAGGTATTTGGAAAGACGTTCTTTCGTTTTTTTCGACTCATTATCTTTCTTTCCGAATACGGCCAGTTTGACAGGGACATGTACAGCTGCAGCCAGGGAAGAATCCGCAGCGTATCCGGCTCCCCGGAAGCTGGACATCACTGCCAGCTCTCCCTTCTCATAGTCCAGAGGAGAATCAATAAATTCCGTTTTATAACTTTCTTTAAACCTTCTGTCAGCCTCTTCCAGTCCGATTCTCTGATCATATTTCATTTCATAGCCGAAATTGATGTTACGGGCAATATCTTCCATATCGCCATGGATCTTCTTATCCAGTTCTTCCTGCAAAGTTCCGAATTTTAGAATCTTTATATCCTTGGTTTCAGCCTTTTTCCCCAGGGCTTTACATCGATCTTCAACGGAAACTCCGTTGCTATCTGTATAGATGCATATGCTTACAGATCTTCTGTCTTCTGCTAAGTCAGAAAGACAGCAGTCAAGTACCTGATCAGCCGCCATCAGGTTCTTTTCATCGCTACCAAGAGCGATCACGATATAGTTATAGCGGTTTCTCTTAAAATCCAGCGCCTCAGCAAAGCTGTTATCTTCTTTGCTGATATTGATGTTAACAAATCTGAGATCTGCATAGCCTTTTTGTTCTGCAAATAACCTGAGCGCAGGGAATAAAGCGCCTTCTCCTGTTCTGCAGATACATTCTCCGTAGTCTTCGGCATTTTGGGATGCCACAGTAATGGCCAGCCTGGTATCCAGAGCCTGGCCCGCCCAGAAAACACCTTTAAACACTTCGTTGCCGACCCAGCCGTTACCGAGAATCAGAACATTACTGCGCTTTTCATTTCCGGTCTCTTCTGCATAGCAGCAGACGGGATTAGCATAAAGCAGGTCATATACCCTAAGCCTTATCTCACCGATTCTACTCATAATAATGTCCTCCCCTGTCATGGCTCCCATTCTTTTAAGACGCCGCATGCCGTACTGTCAGAATTCCCTCTCAGTATACCATATGGTTCATGTAAATTGTTTATGATCGCCTGCTGCCAAAAACTCTGTTCCAAACAGCATCCTCAATCCGCAGCCGGCAAAGCAGCGCACCCGAAAACCGGCAGAGTTTTTTCTCTGCCGGCTTTCGCATTTTACCGTCTGCTTCCCTAAAAGGCAAATGGTCAGATTCCTGTCTCCATGAGATCCGCCAGTGTCTTACCTATATGGAGGATCCGGTCTTCGTCAGCAATAGTCTTGATGCCGAGCTGAATACCTCTGCTCTTCTGAATCCTGTTCTCTTCCCTTTCTGTACCGTCTGCATCTGCCCAGGTATTTCCCAAAAGGACCTTGACCGTTCCGATTCCGAAATGATCCGCGATGCTGTGAAGCTTATGATAGGAATCAAGCTTCAGCTCTGTATCGGGGCCGCATTCGACGATCATGCTTCTGAATCCCTTTGTCAGTACCAGACCAAGCTTATTCTTAACGCCGCCTGCTTCCCATCTGAATTCGTACCCGCAGGCTGCGTCATCAAAATAGCCTGTCTTCAGGACATCATAAAAAGCGTAAACTTCCAGAATGGCTCCGGGATCTGTCAGCATCTTTTTAATACGCTGCGATGAATATGTGAAGCTTACCAGACCCGGATCTGCCGCATTCTGCCTTACCCGCTGGATAAAGTTCTCCTTTTCAAGTTCCCGCAGAAGCAGCATTAAGTCGTCCATGCCTTTTCCGTCAGGATCCAGACTGACATCTGTAACGCTGTCATTGTTGAAGCGTATCTCGGCATATTCGCCTGTATATTCCCTGACTCTGACGACATCGATTCCGTAATAGCTCAGGAGATACTGCGGCTGTTCCAGGATCTTTTCCATGGCCTGTATGCCGGATTCGTCCGCTGTCATTTCCAGCATGCAGTCCTGACTGGTATATTTTTCAAGACTCGAATCTTCCCCGGCGATGCCATATTCCTTCAGCTTCTGCAGAATATTCTGAACTGTTATGAATGTGTATTCCGGCAGAAATCTTTTCAGCCTGCTGTTCCTGCAGGCTCCCTTTTCCGGAATCCTGATCCTGGCCAGAGGCTTCTGGTCTGCCTCATACTTTTCCAGGGCGCCGCAGAGACAGTTCCAGCTGCCGACGCTCTTTTCAAAATCTTTTTCTTCCAGGTATTCTCCCGTATAGATCTTCCACAGACTTTCATAGTCATCGGAAAGCTCCGGCATATTGAAGCGGTTGTCAGCGGCATTCATCAGTGCGAACATATCATTGATCCTGATAAATGACTTCTCCTTTACATAACACAGATATTCACAGCCGATCCTTCTGGCGAAGTTCTTGTTTCTCCAGTCAAACTCAAAGTAAGGGATCTTCATATCCATGACCCGGCCAAGGAAAAGGGCATTGTCATAAGAATAAGGAAAAAGCGGATTACCGCCGTCATAAAGATCGATGGTATTTTTTTCAAGATATCCGATAAGCTTGTCTGCGGCTTCTTCCGGGCTGTCCACGTCAAAAATAATGTCGTTCTCCAGCCATGCATTTCCCTGCAGGGACTGATACTTCTCCTTCAGAGCAGTCAGCCTCTCCTGCAGTTCCTCTCTCTGCCGGTCCGGAATCTCCTTTAAGCAGGCCAGTGCCAGACTGATACCGCAGTGAACATTCCGCTTTCCGTAATAATTCAGGGCTGCATCCAGTTTCCGGATCAGAAGCCCGATATCCGAAGCTCTGCTGCAGAAGTAAAGATAATGAATCTTTTCGGGACTCAGGACCGTCGCGGAAGCCACATTGGCAAAAACTGCTTCATTCCTTCCGTTCTGAGCCATGCCGTCTTCGAAAGCCATGGCCAGACTTCTTCTGTACCGATAGGTCAGGATAAAGGGAATCTTCTCAATCAGAACATCATCATTAGCTTTATAATTACGGTACAGATTGCTTTCTTTAATTGGGAAGAAAGTCTGACGCACTGCCTTCAGGCGCTGTTTGATCCGGGTTCTGCTGTCCTCTGGCAGTTCCTTCAGAGAATTTTCAAGAGCGTCATGATAATATTCATACTGGCGGCTGTAGCTTTCGACTCCGTTTACAATATTCTTCAGAGCAAACATAAACTGGAGGAAAGCAGTGTGTGCTTCATGACACTCCGGAGAAATCTGGCTTTCAATAAACAAAAGATCCGGATTATGGAAAAGACTTTCCTTTTTGATCTGTCGGGCATACTTTCTGAAGCATCTGTGAAGTTCAACAGACATTCTGTCCAGTTCATCCAGCGAAGGATCGATCTCTCCTTCGTCCCACTTCCTGTGCTGGTCTTTTGTATATTCTTCTTCACTCAGAGGTGAAGCTTCCGTGCTGGGGACCATGCAGGGATGCGTCTTCTTTACCATATCCTTAACGCTTCCTCTTGTGATACAGTCCTCCAGACGAAGTCTTCCGTTTTCATCTCTCGGCGCAGTCCACCCTACAGAAGCAAGCTCGAGCATCCATCTTCTGTGCTCCAGGGCCACCAGAGTGTTGAATTTGCTTTTTGCTTCGGAATCAGTCTCCCGTTTATCCAGGATCTGCTCCGAAAAGAGTGCGGCGGCTTCTTTCATATCTTCACAGTCGATGCCTACGCTGTGCAGCTTGTATTTTATGGAAAGAACAAAGGCCAGGGAAGACAGCCTGTTGTATTTCTGTTCTGGTGTAGTCCCTTCGAAGAATTCTTTTCTTTCTTTTGTTACGTTTATATTCATGGAATCGTTCCAAGCAATATGGGTATTGAAGGCCATTTCTCCCAGACTGCGGTCGATCGCTTCCACATCCACCGGTTCATCAATATAGACAGGACACAGGTTGCTCCGATGACTGCCTGCTTCTCTTTCTTCTCTTTCCCTGTCTTCAATGGCATAGCAGACCGGCGCCTGGATCATGCCGGCGCAGAGTTTTGCCGTATCCCGGTTGATTTCGTCATCTCCGAGTGAAATAAATACATAATGAAAGGACGTCTTTTCCTTCCCTTTCCGGCCTCCTGCAAGCAGATTTTCGATCAGTTTTTTATTGACGTTCGAGTTTCTGCCAAACCGGCGCAGCTCCTGCTCTTTTCCCGAACCATCGGACAATTCCCGGAATTCCAGATTTCCGCAGGAAAGACTTTCCTTCCCCTTCAGGGAACCATCCACATTCACCAGACCTGGCAGGGCAGGACGGAACTGGATATAGGCTTTCCTGTCATCATCCGGTTCGTCCGACACAGCGGTAATATTCAGATTTACCCCGGACATCTGACCGGAAACCAGGGCTGTATCAATGAATTTCTGACCATAGGACCCTGCCCCGATCACAAGGACATTCAGATCGCCGGTCTTCTCCGGAAAAGCTTCGTAAAGTGGATGCTCATACAAAAGCTTCTGAATAACAATGCCCGGATCTGATACTCTTTTGTCAAGCAGATATGCCGGTCTGTTTTTTACAATATCAAATCGCCGGATGGCTCCTTCGAGATCTTTCTTAAGTGCCGTGCAACTCTGGTATCGATTTCTTGGATTCTTTGCAAGGCATTTTTCCAGAATGGTGCAGATTTTTGACATCAAGGAGGAATCTGAATTTTTATCGGAAGCCTCTATAAGAGCTGAATTTTTTACCAGTCTGGCCAGATCCGGATAGTATCTGTCACGGTAATATCCGTCCGGAATCTCGTCAGTGATAATAAGAGCGTTAAAGAGCATGGCCCCGATGGAATAAATGTCGGACCGGTTATCCACTTCTCCTGTAAGCACTTCCGGTGCAGCAAATCCTTCGGTTCCCCATTCAGGAATATGGTCGCTTAAAATGGAGCAGAGGGTGTTGATGTCAAAAAGTGAGATATTTCCGGGATCGATCCTGTTATCACTGTCATACTGTACGAGGAAATTGGATGGCTTTATATCCATATGCATCAGGCCGGCTGTGTGCAGAGCCTTGATACAGTCTGTAAGACAGTAGACTACGTCCAGGATATTGCGCAGGCTGGTCTCAGGCAGTTTCCTGGGATCTTTTCTGATTTCCGCCAGATATTTATCAAACCCCTTGCCGGGAACGCCGGGAGACCATATATAGACCGTAGACATTTTCTCACGGGGAAATACATTCTCACTCTCCTGCTCCCGATGATATCCGTAGAGAATCTCTCCCTGCTGAATATATCTTTTCAGAATTTCATTTTTGGGATTTTCTGCTATGACCTTCTTCAGAAGCTGGTATGTGTCGATATAGTTGCGGCGCATTTCCTCAAATACGCGGATCGTTCCAGCACCGGGAATCAGGCAGCCGTCCTCCAGGCGTTTCATGGAATAAAAACGTGTTCTGCCAATGGCTGCATCCGCCGGGTAAAACTCTTTCAGTTTACCGGTTTCCGGAACACTGCCTTCACGGATTCTGACTGCTTCATAGCAGACCGCCGATCCACCTTCGCCAATAATATCTGTTATGGTATATTTCTCTGGCGTTCCCCCTTTTTCTTTTGTTGACAGCAGTATTGTTCCTTCAAGAAATTTTCTTTTCGTCTGTTTCAGATTCATACCCGCCTTATTTACCTTCTTTCTCTTGTAAAAGCAATAAAACTGCAGTCATCAAAATGGTCCGCCGCTTCCAGAACGCGCTTTAAAGTATCCGTATCACCTGTTTTCAAAGTACAAAGCACACTTTCTGTTTTTATCTGATCCAGGGCCCCGTCGGAGCAGATAAAAATCCCCTCTCCCAGTGAAAGGCGGCAGCACCCTGCTTCCATAGCTCTGTAGGCTCCTTCTGTCGTCGTCAGGCAGGGATCACCGTAAAACCTTTTCGGTTTCATCTGGCAGAGCAGTGATCCTCCGCCGCTTTTAAAAACCGCGCCGTCCCCCAGATTGACCATTACTGTTTTCCCTGTTTTCTTTTCCATGCAGGCCATGGCAAAGGTACTGCCGTATTCATGGATATCCTCTCCCCCGCATTTAAATGTTTCCAGATAATACAGTATGTGTTCCGTAAGCAGATAAGCCAGTTTCTTTGGCGAAAAGGCAAAGATGTTTTCTCTCTCCTGTCCGATCATGTCTGCCGCGGCTCTGCAGGCTAGCCTTGCTCCCTCCCGGCCCCTGCTGCATGCCCCCGCTCCGTCTGCAAGCATGACCGTAAGAAATTGATCGTCCTCTCCGCTGCAGACATAATCCTGATTTTTTTCTTCGTCTCTGTCATGGCAGGCCCCCGCTTTGCTGAATTTTTGTATGATCATTACATACCGGTTCTCCTTTCTTTATAATGACACCAGTATAAATCATGCAGATTCAGCAAAACGGAGGGGGGAACACAGGAAAATACGTCAGCTGTCCTTAATTGATTCCAGCATGTGATAATACAGCGCTGTGACAATATACATGTCATAAATGTTTTTCACACTCAGTGGCTGGTATCTTGCTTCCTCGAGATAATAATTGATTTCAGAAGCAAAGTCCGTAAAGAGACCGGGAAAGTCCTCCTGCATTTCTATGCTTCTTTCATTGTTCTCAATATCCGAAATATAGTAATTCAGGAAGAAGGAGATCATCTCACTTCTGGTAATTCTCTTATCCTGCTTCAGCCGTGCCTCCATCGTCTGCATCAGAATTACTTCCGCATTTTCCGAAAAGCTGTATCTGAATCTGGAGGCTTCGGCAAGCAGCTGATTCAGCATTTCATCTTCATAATGCCTTGTTCCAAGCCAGCATACATAATTGGAATCTCTGTTTTTCTTTTTTTCTTCTTCTTTTGCTTCCTCTTTTACTCTCTTTTTTGTTTCCTCTTTCCGTATATCAAATCCCATGTTTTTCAGAATCTCAAGAGCATTGGAAAACTGGCGGTCAACAAAAGGTACTTCCCTACTCACATCTTCCTTTATCTTGTCTCTTGTTTTTCTTTCACCATTCGATGCCATTGCCAGTTCACGCAGAAGGACCAGGATCTGTATCCTCATACTTTTTTTGAAACGTCCCCTGTCTACATGAGCTCTGTCATCCAATTTTTCCACAAGCTTCAAAAAATCTTCATCCGAAGCAAATCTGTCTTCCAACAGCTTTTTTATTGTCCAGTCAAAGCTTCTGTCCATAAGGAAAAGCGCCTCTTTGTCCATCTGAGTAAGGACTTCTTTATCCATCTGAGAAGGCTCTTTATCTGTCTGAAAAAGAATTTCTATTTCCTCCTGAGGAGAATTATCTTTTTTCTTCCTGTTTCCCGATAAAAGATTACGTAAAAGGTATTTGTTTTCAGGCAGTTTCTCTTCTTCTTCCAGAATTATATTACGCTGGATATAGGCTGTTCTTTCATCGGAATCCGACATGATTCTGCTGCTGTTGGGGTTTTCAGGAGAAACAATCCTGTAGCCATTGTCCAGAATAAAGTCCACTATCTGGTCAGGTTCTTTTTTAAGCAGCCGTGAGAAAAGAGTGTCTTTATAAAAAGCCGTGAACTGTTCCTCTGCAGCCTTGGGAGCCTTGTTCCCGCCCTCGGAAGCTCTGCTTCTGTTTCTTGCTTTGTATACAGCTTCGATTGTCTTTTCTGCCCTGTTGATCCGTTCACCCGGAGTCAGACTCAGATCTTTCCTGCAAAGGAAATAAAGATAGCTTGTTTCCACATAACTCTTATAGTTTATTCCCTCGCCTGTGGGTTCTTGTTCAAGGTCAGTTCTATCCCTGTAATCAACCGAAAGGAACCTTAGGAGATTGTCATTGTAATAATCCTGGAACAGGTTCTTTTCAATATCCCTGTCCTCATTGACTGTACTTTCGTTTACCGAAAGATCCATTCCGAACATGATGGCAAAATAATACAGCTGTACTCTTGTCATCCCGTTCCCTCTGAAATTTCCCTCCGCAAGATCATTGCAAAGCTTCAGAAGCAGAGGATCGGGCATGTAACGCTGTGCCTGTTTTTTTAGCGCTTTCATCCGGTCTTTTCTGGCCTGTTCGTATTTTTCCGAAAGCCTGCAGGTCTTTCCCTTGCTGTTTACATACTGAATGCGCGACAGCTGTGACCGGAAATCCTTATCCAGAGATTTTGTAAGAGCAGCAAACCGTTCGTCCTTTTCCAACGCACCATCATTGTCAAGAGCATCACAAAGGATAAGGAGCTGTCCGAAAACAGACCCTTCTGAATCAAGACCATAAATACGGCAGAATTCCTTCAGCTGTGCTTCTGTCTCGGAAGCAACAGAAATTCCCGTGAAATGCAGGGAAGTATCCTGACGGTATTTATCCGTACACTGTACGATTACGAGGAACAAATCCTTGTCTGTCAGAGTGACGTCCTTCTGATCAAAAAAAGAATCATCGATTTTGGATATAAGAAGATCTTTCTTGTCTTTTTCTTGTAATGACGAAAGATTCTTCCTTTCATCTGCTGACAGAAGAGTCTCTGCCTTATCCAGAAGTGGCTTGACGTTATAAACCCCAACTTTTCCCGTTACATCCGCACCTTTCACAAATTTTTTCAGAATTGCAGTTCTTACGGTATCGCCGGCATACTCGGGTGCCAGGCGGCGCACGATTCTTTCCATGTAGTCACGGGGAGGAAGACTGTTCTTATAAAGACTGTAAAAAAACGCAAGAAGTGCATCCTGCATTTCCTTCCTGTCAGGTATCTGTTTAAGCAATGTTCTGTCGGACAGCAGATCTTTTACACTGATCCCTCTGATTTTGCATTGTTTTTTAAGTCTGGCCAGAACGAACATTCTGCGGTCTTCATCAGCCTCATCAAATTCATTCAGAAGATCTTCGATATCTTCCCTGCAGTAATAGCTTTTCAGCTGTGTTACATAGTTATCGAACAGCTTCTTCATGTTCCGGGTATATTCATATCTTCTACTTAACGGCATCTGACGTCCTCCTTATGCGGCAGTTCTGCATTTGACAGACTGTATATTTCATAGGGTAAATTTTACCATGAATATAAAGGAATTGTTTCCATTACTTAAGAATTTTCAAAGATAAAACAGATTAAACACAAACAGACCGGAACAGCCCTCTCGCTGTCCGATCCTTATGATCCGATCCCTGTTTTGGCGCTGGCAGGGAAAATACAAAGCATCCTGCGGATACTTCGCATTTTCCTAATCCTGCCTGCTTAAACACAGAGCCTTCTGTGCTTTCTCTCTGATGGTCCCATCAGAAATCCGTTTTCCGTATGCCTGTTTATGTAGTTTCTATAGATCTCTACCCGGTCTGGTCCCGAAGCCGGATCATCTTTCCATTTCCTGCTCCTTCCTTTCCCTGGTCTTTCTCTTTTTCTCCGAAAGCAGTCCGAAGAACTCCTCTATCTCCCTGCTGTAACAGGCTATGGGAAAAGCTCCGACCTGCATACAGCAGTCCCTCCATGTTTTTCCATGGCCGCAGTGACCGTAAAGCTTACGGTCCATATAATGGGCATATTCGTGACGGATAGTGTTTATGGCTGCTTCCAGAGGCCATTCGGGGTCCTTGAAAAAGAGCTCTGAAAACGTGAAATATCCTTCTCCCTGCCAGCAGTAGGATCCCAGTGCACTTTTGTCAGGATTAAATTTGATAGGGAGATCTGCCCCTTTCAGTCCTGTTTTGTTATCCATTCCCATTATCTCACTGCGGATCATCTCTTCTGTCCAGATCTTTCCTGCTCTGTCTTCCAAAGTACTTTGCCTCCTTTTTCCCCGAATACGTCCAATTTTGTCCGCTCTTGATTCCCTGCGGGGGCTCCGTCTCCTGTCTTCAGGCCGCCATAAATCTGTCAGGGACCGAATCAATAGATACCAGGATTCTTTTCTTTCCCGGTGTCTTCTTCAGCACCGTGCAGGGCACGGTACATCCCACAGGAAGATTTCCAAATAAAGCAAAGGCTTCCTGGCCGTTTTCCAGCACAAGATTCACGCCCTGCCCGGTGCACTTGATCACCCGGCCCATGACCATGTCCCGTACACGGTAAGTATTGGCGCTGGTTTCATATTCATATTCGTTTTCCCACATGGCATTATGCTCCTTTCTTTTATAGTTCCATTATAAAGAGGCCTGATTCGGCTTCCGGATGGGGGGGCTCACATACAGTCCTGTCTTTGCAGCTTTCCGGGCCTTTCCTTCCCCATGCCTTCCAGGGGAATAAGCTGCTCTTTTTTAGCCAGGGGCAGTGCAGATACCTTTCTCCATTCCCGCATCTGTCCGGACAGATATTCTTCAGATACAGTAATGACGAAAAAGTCCCGCGGAAGCCGTCCCTTCTTTTCCCGGCTTCCCATTCATTTTTTTTGCCCGATCCTGGAATTTTCCTTTTCCTGTTCTTCATGCAGCCTTATTATTTTGGGGATCCGGAAGAGAAAGGGCATCGTCATCCGTCTCATCCATCTCATCTGTTCCGAAGACAATTTCCTCAGGGTCCGGATCAGCTTCTTCTGTATCTTCGGTAATTCCCAGCCTTTCAGCCAGACCGGACAAAAGATCTCCCAGACTGCCCGAAGGAGCGTCAACTCCCATCTCCCGGAAAATGCTGCGGATTTCGTCCTCCTGACTCTTCTCGCATTTTTCGACAGCTTCCTTAGCAGGCATATCCCTGTATAGTACGTTCACAATGCCGTCTCCGTAGCGGTCAAACATGAACAGGGAGCATCTAATGCTGTTATTGATACACTCCGTTCCGGGAAGCTGATCCTCGCAGTCGATAAAACTTCTGAATCGGATCTCGCCGTCATCAAAATTCATTTCGAAGCATCCGTTCTTCATTCCGTAATTTGCCCGGCAGATGAACTCTGCCATCCTGTCCATTACTTCATTGTCTTCTTCGTCTGCACAGACAGGGCAGAAGGCCAGAACAGAAAGATCGTCTGTCCCGATGTCGACCACGCAATCGACAGTGCGGAAGCTGCCCCTGATACGATTTTTAAATTCGATAACGCCCCTGCACTCATCAAATCTGTAAGTCATTTCATTTTCGTCAAGGCACTTTTTTACAGCATTTGCGATTTCAGCAGAATAATCCATTCTTTCCATAAGCTCTTTTCCTTTCCTATTATTGAGCACATCTGATTTCGTTTCTCAGTCTCCGGCTCTAAGACTGAGCTTTTTCCATCATTAAGTTGTAAAGCGGGGAAGGCATTTCCCGGCGCTGCAGCATCCTGTGTCTCCCCTGCGGAAGCGGTCCGCTTGCTGAACTATCTATATTGTCGCACATGGGATTTCGGGATTCTGATGGGGGGAACAATTATGGCAGTGTCCGAGCACCCGTTATTTATGCCTTCTCTCTCCTCCTGATCCGTCCTGCCTGCTTCAGCCGGCTTTTTTCTGCCTTTTCTTCCTAAAACACCAGGACCTCCCCGGGAACAGATTCCGGGACGGTCCTGGTGTTGTTTTTAAACCATATATATCTGAGATTCTGACTCCCGGACAGTGAAACCATGATGACTCCAGCCATTGTTCCCCCTTCTCTTTGAACATCCTGCATGCCTGTATCCTGTAAGTGCAAGGGATATTTTCGCTTTCCGGCCGGGGCACTTCCCGAAACTGATAGAAAAGGAGGATACGCCATATGATGTCTTTAAACGGTACTTTTATTGACTGCACTGCTATCGTAATCGGCACTGTACTCGGTGCCGCAGCCAGATCCAGGATCGTGAACAGCCCTCTTGCAGACAGGATGACACAGTCCCTCGCCCTCTGCGCCTTCCTTGTGGGGATCACCGGAAGCCTGGATGTAAGCAATCCGCTGACCGCCATTGTGTCCTTCGTAATCGGAGGTCTGATCGGTGACATTCTGGATCTTGAACGGAGGTTGGTTTGGCTCCTTAACAAGAGCGCCGCCCTTCTGAGTTCCACCTCCCTGTCCGAAAAGAGTATTGAAGGACTCATCAGCTACACCCTGCTTTCCATCGTAGGAAGCCTCAGTGTGGTAGGTGCGCTGGAAAACGGCCTTACCGGCGATATTACCAAGCTCATGACCAAGTCTCTTCTGGATCTGATCTGCGCGGTCATGTTCGGAGCTTCCTTCGGTCTTTCTGTCATGCTTTCCGCAATCGTCGTCCTTCTGTACCAGGGCTTCTTTGCCAGTCTGGCACTCATTCTCTCTCCTGTAATCACCGAAGCTGTTCTGGGGGATATGTCCGCAATCGGTTCTGTACTGATCTTCTGCACCGGTCTGAACCTCCTGGGGGTATGCAGATTTAAGACCATGAACATGCTTCCCGCCCTCTTCCTCCCTATTCTCCTGGGACTTTTCTTCTGAGTACAGCCCCGGCACCGGCCGCTTCTGCAGTTTCTGCCGGGGTATTTCCTTATGAGCGGATCTGATTCCGGCTCCCCGGCAGTTCGGCTCTTCTGTACCCGGCAGCGAATGGGAAGGTGTTCCGATTTCTGAACGGAAGCAGCGTCAGCTGTGTGACTTCCTCAATCTCCCGAAACGATATTTCCCTGCCCTGCCAGCGTATTCCTGCAAATGATCCCATAAAAGGAAGGGCGTGCCGGGAAAAGAACCTGCTTCCCCGGGACGATCTTATCAGACACAGCTTAAAAGTGCATGGCACTCCCCCCCTCTTAAGCCCGCAAATCGTACTGCTATATTTTTATCAGATCACCTGAGATTCTCTTCCACTTCTGTCGGGTGGAAAAAGAAGGCAGAGCGCTCGGCTGGCAGCCTGCACGATGCTTTCAGGCCGGTCAGAGAACCTTGAAAATTTCATATCTCCCCGGACAGAAGTCCAGACTTTCTGAACCCCTGCCGCTGCTGTAAAGCAGTTTCAGGCTGAAATCTCAAAAATCAAAATGGAGGAAATATCTTATGTTAAAAACCAGAGTCTATATCAAGAAATTTACCAACAAAATCACTGGGGAAAAGTTCATAGGCTACATCAGTCATTCCGAAAATGGGATACAGTTTCTTTTCCCGGCCAAAGGCTTCACCTACTCCGAATGGAACTACTTCCGTAACGGAAGGTCCCTCGACGAACTCCATAACTACCACCACCGCAACTACAGGGTCAGGAAGACCATACAGCACATCCTGATGGTCCTGGCGCAGAGGGACCGCGAATACGCTGCGGAAATCGGATTTACCCCCAAAGTTATCCGGAGCAGACGAAAGGAAACTCTTGATTATGAACTCTGCAGCTGAGACACGAACGTCCCCTGCCTGGCCTGCCCCCTCACGGGGGCGGAGCCTGGCCATATGCACTCCCTTTGTTCATTCATATTCTTCAGAAAGGAAACACTGCCAGTGAAACGCAAAAAGAATCTCTTACTTCTTTCACTCGCCGCACTCTTGACCATCGCTGCTCTCACAGCAGGCTGCGGCAGCGGCCAAAAGACCATTCCCTACCCTGAAACATATTATGTACCCATCCCGGAAGCGGCAGAGGAAGGAGGTGAACAGGAAGCCGCTTCCGAAGAAATGACGGCTGTACATGGGGAAACTGGAACCTCAGCTTCTGAAAATGCTCCTGCTGCCAAGGCTCCGTCAAAGGAAATGATTGTTTTCTTATATGATACTTCCGGTTCCATGGAACGCTACACCGAGGAGATTACCAAAATTCACAGCGCAGCCACAAAAGGCGCTGCCGGTTATCAGGACAAAAAATATTATGCGCTTGACGACAGCGGAGAACTGGTTGAAACAACGGAAGAGCTGGCCCTCAGCAGCGCCTATGCTGCCGGTGCTCCCCTGGACCTGATCGAAAAAGGAACGCTGCCCATTGCAAAAGACGGCGTAAATATCCTTACAACAGATCTTGCATCGAACACCAGCGCCATTCAGCTGGGAAGATGGCTGGCGGACACCGGATGCACCGGCTTTTCCTTCTACGTCTTTAAAGTAGCCTATAACGGGAATCTCGAATTCAGAATGTATACCTCAAGGAACGATCTCGAAGCTGTAACCGTCAAAAACTGTCATCTTCCTCAGAAAGAATTTCTCATGATCGTCTTTGGTGACAACCGCCTTGTAGAAGAATACGACGGCATCTTTAAGGAAAAGCTGGACTCCAGGATCAACTTTGATATGTGCCACGCATCTCTAAATGAGGGTACTGAAGATACCACCCTTTTTCTGAAAATGAACTCCTCCCACTGCTTTACGGATGATGTTGCAAATGTCACCTTTGACAATACGAACTGGGTATACGGTCTTAAGCAGATCGAACCGGAAGATGTCATCTTCACCCTCAGAAACACCTTCGTCTACAAGAAGAGCAGATACTCGTCCCATTCAGCAAAGGAAGCCGTAAAAGTCGTCCTCTATGCCGTTCCGGAGACTCCTCTTCCGGCAATCGATCATGTCAAGATCACCAGTGTTCAGGAGTATGACAGCAAGTCCGGTTCCTACAAAGAAAGTATGGTTTCCTTCCCGGTGGAAATCAGCGCCTGGATCGACGGCATGCCGTCAGTCAATGAAGAACCTGAATCCGAAGCTCCGGATTCAGCTGAAAAATCCAAAACATATGAGTATCTGAACAGGGCCCTTGGCGGACCGATCGTGGAAAGCGGCCCCGTGCTTTCCGTCAGTATCCGGAACGAGCAGCTTCCGCCCGGCCTCTACGCCGTGGAAGGCTCCATTGTCTTCAAATCTTCCAGCAAGATCCGGGATCTGCAAAGCTTCGGCTCTTCCCACAGCGCCGGACTGGAGGACTACAAAAAAGCTCTTGAAGCCGAATGCGACGCCGAAAAGGCAGAAGGCAAAGCCAGCAAATCCCACTTTCTTTATACGGGAACAGGTACCTCTTCCGTATTCAACAGACTTCTGGAATTTGAGAAAGTGACCGATGAACTCTCTGCCGCCGGAGCCGTAACGGAAGCTCCCGCAAAAACCGCCCCCTTCCGCCTGATCATCGACAACAGATAAATAATAAGGAGATTAATTTATATGGGTGATTTTAAAAACTGTTTCAAGGGAACCATCGTCTTTCTGGTCGTGACATCCGCCGTATTCATCGCCCTCCGCTTTACGGCAGGTGAAATGAACGCGGGATCGGCAGGTTTTCGTATCAGCCTCCCCTTCCTTGCTGCCCAGGCAGCCGTCAATCTGATCTGCTATATTGCCTGGTACCGCAAAGTCAATGCCAGGGCCGCCGACATGATGAGGATCGGCGATATGAGGAAGACCGCGCGCCGTCTCGTGCTCCCCTATGCCGGCGTTTCCTTCCTGATTTCCTCCCTGATTGCGGCTGCTGCTGCCGTCAGCATGCTTCTGGGGATCCTCTTCGTCGGCATCCCCGAGCTCTACTGCCTCAGCTCCGTGATCGTCATGGCGCTGGCCGGTAACTTCACACTGCTGTTTCTGATGCTCTTTCTGGCTCTTCCGGACAGAGTGACCGGATATTATTGAAAGGAGGCCTGATCAATGAATAATTCTGCATCAGTCAGCCATAATTATGTTTTTTTTGAAGGAGGTACAGGCATTAGGATCGGTCTGGCTCTCTACCATGTACTCAGCTCCAGGGCCTATGCCCGGCGAGGCGCTGCCGAAAACTGGAGATTCATCTTTGAGACCATGGATGCAGGTGCTGAAGAGGTCAAGGTCCTGATGCGCCTCCTGGAATCGGATGAAAAAGCGGATTTCTACAGATCCGGGTTCTTCTTCGTATATCTCAAGCTGGCGGAAAAAGTCAGGGACCGCCTGGCCAGAAACAAAAGCATGACTCTGGCCGATATTGCCCCGGAATGGCTCAGGAATGAGCTTCTGGTAACCGCCAGGCAGCTGGTTCTGGACTATGAAGGCGGCTACTACAGAGACCAGCAGCTGGCCAGCTTTATTGCTTCCGTTGCCGTTGATTGTGCCCTGAAAACAGAGGAGGACAAGAAAGCCGGATTCAGTGCCGTCGTTGACGATGTCATTGCTTCCAACAACACCTACGAGGTACGTGTTGCCCTGGCCGGTTCGGGGATCGGAGGTGAAGGGGTGACCAATCTCTGCACCCATCCCTTTGTCTTAAAAGACCGCTGTATCCGTCAGGTCATGGAGGACCTGAGAATGCAGAGGGAACAGGCAGAGGAATATGTGGGCAGGATCCTGAAGATCGCCGTGGTCATGACAGGAGGCGCATTCCGTTTCCCCGCCGTAAAGACCCTTTCCCAGGACGTATCCGGTCTGGTGGCCGGCACGCTTCGCAGCTACCCCGAAAAATCTGCACAGGCTGTCAATCTTTTTTATCTGCTGGAACATGACGCCTGCCCTGTTCAGGCAGATATGGCATCCGAATGCGCACAGCAGCATAAGAGAGCACATGCCATCGAACTTGTAGCCGCAGCTGCCATCGATGACTTCTTCTGCCGCAGCACCGAGGCGGTATCAAAGAAGCAGTGTCCGGTATTTCCCCATTATTCTTTCCCCGGCAATTCCCGCACCACCTGGTCCACTCTGAGGCTGCCCCAGGAATACCGGAACAGCCTGACTGCAAGACTCCGCTTTGATGCAGCTCTTTTCTACTGGCTCCGTCCCCAGCTGATCGTTTCCTCAGAAGAACGGAACAATGGAAAGCTGTATGAATCCGAGTTTCTGATGAGAATGTACCATGCCAAGACTCCCAGAGCCCTGGAAAATCACATTCTCCGCAATGAGGTGGACCTGGACAGAGAAATTCTGATTCCTTTCAGAGCCCTTCTCTATAAAGAGAAGCAGTTCCTGAAATATCTCCGTGAGATCAGCCTGACCGGAAAGAACTGGGAAACAGGCGCCATGCCCTCCCCCGCTTACGGAACAGCACTCTTTCCGACAGACCGTATCGAACACATGCTGAATACCCCCGATATCAAAGACGTCGGCGGAATGACAGGTTTTTCTTTTGACGCCCTTTCGGAATGTCCTCCGGATCCTCTTACGGGGAAGACAGAAGATAACCTCTATCATACCCGGCTCACCATGGATAAGCTGCGCAGGAAGAATGTTTACAACCATGGCGGCAGACCCGGGACCTTTGCCGAAGTCATGACAGGCATCTATGAGATCTGCAGCAGCAGAAAGGAGACACATTTTGGCATTTTCTAAAGATAAAGAAAAATTATTTGAGCAGTACAGCAATACAGCCTGTTTTGTTGATGCTGAATCCCTCAGTATCCATGAATGCGGAGATCTGATCCAGACTGCGGCAGACAAAAAGGATGCAAGGCAGGATCACAGGAATTATGCCAGTACCTTTGGCCAGTTTCTTGCCTTTGTCCGCAACGCATCCAATAAAAATCCCGACATTTCCGGCGAATGCATCGAGCAGATCCTGCATATGTATCTGCAGGCAGCAGATGCCCCCTACAGGAACCAGTCCGTCTCCTGCACTCTCTATACCTTCAGCAAGGATCATCCCATAGACCGCAGGTGTATGGAAGACCTGAGCAGACTGGAAGTAACAGGCGGACAGTCAGGTCTCAGCAGGGTACCAGAAAGGCTTCTTCAGTTTTCCGTAGGGGATAAGCCGGTCGGTCTGTATCTTGCAGACTGGAGGATGATGGTTCCCGGTGCCGCTCTCGCATCCGTTTCCATCGATCCCGGTGAAAACGATGCCTTTATGAAGAAAAATCCTCATACAGTCCTCCGCTGCCGCGCGATGGTCACTAATCTGAAGAATCACGGAGGCGAGCCTTCCGTTCTGGGAAAAGTTCTCGATCGTCTCGGCGGCCCTCTTTCCCCTGAGGAATACGCGGTTTTTCAGGCCGAAGAGAAACTCTCCCTTCCCGGAAATGTCAGCGACTATATCCTCGGAGTATCGCCCGATGCGGATCCCAGGGCCGTCTGCTTCCTTATGGGGACCAACACCACCGGAAAGATGGTCTCTTCCCCTGTTTTTGTCAATACGGGCGAAGCAATGATGGAAGGGCTCAATCCTTCCTTTATGCCAGCAGGCAAAAATCTTGTACTGATGCCGCCAGTAAAGAACACTTCCGAAATCTGCGATATCTCCTGTAATTTCGGCCCCCTTGACAATAACGGCCTTCCGTCCTGGATCGATTTTGCGGCCAGACTGGACGGCATCCTCTGTCACCGGGTCTATGCCGGAAGCTTCAGCACATGCCGTCCCAGCTATTACCTTGACCCTGCTTTCCAGGTCCCAGACGGGATCCGCAGGATCTTTAACTACCACGTGGCAGAATCTTCTGCCGGAAGTTCTCCCGGTCTCAGAGAGATCCAGACCTGCTGGAAGGCCTATCCCGATGATAACTGCGAGAATGTGATCAGCCTCTCCTCCAGACAGTATTCAAACAGATGGGAAATCATCCAGAGAAGCAGTCCCATTGAACGTATGGAACTGTGCGACTCTGCGTCAGGAGAAGTGCTGGCTACGGTCATTCCCGAAAAGGCACCAGCCTTCTCCCCTTCGGACCAGACAGTGATCGTTTCTCTCGATGCCGCCTCCTCTGAAACCGTACGTCTCGTTTCACGTTCAGGTATCGAAGAGACAATGGATCTGAACTACAGAGAACTTCTGCACCCCATGACTCCCGTATCGGAGAAGGAATTTGAAGCTGCCATCGAAATGTCCGCAATGCAGTCCTCTGAAAGCAAAGAACATATCGATTCGCTGCTGCAGAGCTTTCTTGCAAACGGGACCGGCACCTGGTCTCCCCTGATGGTGGACAGCAGAGTATGGCTGCCCGATGAAAAAGTACTGTTTGAAGCTCTCAGAAACTATCCGGGTTCCATCAATGAAGCCATGAACAGTCTGGGCGTATACAACAACATGAAAGAGCTTCTTACCAGATCCGTTCCGAGCCAGACCGGAAAGCAGAAAATCATTACTGCCTTTAAGTTCTACATCGGAAACCTGGTACTGGAAACGGTCCTGGCTCTCTCCGGAAAAGGATATGCCCCCGGATTTAATAATCTCACTCTTCTGATCTCTTATCCCGAAAACGGATCGGGAGAGGGCATTACCCGCCAGATGAAAGATATTTTGGATGGCGTTATCTCCTATGTGAACGCGAACCTGACACCTGAAAACCACTTCCGGATCGGCTCCAGCGTAAAACTGTATTCCGAAAGTGAGGCAACCGCCTTCTGGCATCAGAATCACCCTCCCGGACAGCTTTACATGGGTGAAAATGTAGCCGTAGGAACACCTGATATCGGTCATGCCACGCTGGACTTCTCTCTGAGAGCCGGCGGACGTCTGTATATGTTCTCCCTCCCTTACGGCGCACACAGGATCACGGTCAGTATTCTTGCCAAGGTCTATGACGGTCAGCCCGCAGCCCTGCTTGGCTGCTTTGAAAACGGGAGCAAAGATCTGAAAGAAGAGGCTCTTGTTACCTTTAAAAAGGCCATGGAAAGCAGCAGTGTCAGCCTTAAGGATCGTCTTGGCTTTACCATGACGCTTTCCCGTCTCTTTAAGAGCTGCAAATTCTTAGTGACGGATATTAACGCAGATGAATATCAGCACAGGGTCCAGGAGCTTACAGAAGCAAAACTCAACGCCGCAATCCCTGCCATTGCCTATGCCATTGTGCAGGCTTTAAGGGACGGTTCTCTGAAACCGGACGATGAGATTTATCTGGCACCGGTCGGAAAAGGATCCCTGGCTCTTTACAATACTTCCCATAGTTTCGAGATTCGTTTTGTAAAAAGACTGGTCAGTGAAATCAACTATCTGCTGGCCAGAGAGTCCGTTTTCCCCGAAGGAACCCTCTATACCGGCCAGATCTGGCTCCTTGACAACAATGACAAAGACAAGCTGAGTGTCGCCCAGGGAATGATCAATATCGAGGACTGCTCTGACGGCAGTCAGAGAGCAGTACCTGTTCCTGTGCCTGATCTCACAGAGCACTATCTGGATCTGGTCTACGGCAAGGAAGATCCTGCTGCCCTGGAAAAGAAAGAACAGTTCCGCAGCAATCTGGCCGCACTTGACTGTCCCGGCAAAAAGCCGGATCTGGGCAGAATGAAGACGGAGCTTTATGACAATGCCTTTGCTGCTCTGATCGGCTCCTATACCCCGGAGGACTTCACTGAAAGCTTCGAGCGTTTCGGCCATACGGACATTGGTGAGGGTAATCTTGACAAACAGATTAAGGATACCGTCCTTGCCGGCTTCAAAAATATCTGTGCACAGGTCAAAAAAGAAGGAAAGGATCTGATCATGGCATGTCCCTTCATTGAGAAAGAAATGATCTGCAGCGCTCTGATCGACCTGGCGATCGACCGTATGGACTTTGACCAGGTCAATGGAGTCAATACAGAAAGGAAGTGAACCGTGCACATTAATTTATCCCTGCATAAGGAACCTTACGGGAATATTCCTTTAACATCTGCGGAGCCTGCACCTGAAAAGGTGCAGGAGGCCTCTGCGGCGGGAAGCAGAATGATCGGATTTATCCTGTTTATTGTAATGATCCTCCTGGTGCTCCAGACTATTATCCTTCTGAGGCAGAAACTGAAACTGGATACCATGCAGAATACATTGAATGTCCTGTCAAAAAAGGTAGGCCGGCTTGAAAAAACACTTTACCACGCAGAATCCGGGACCAGGGGAATAGAATCCGGCAGAGACGTTTCGCGCTCCGAAGCAGCTACATTTTCCGGCCATCCCCCAGAAAGGGCCCGGCCGGAAACTGTACCAGGTAAATCGGAAAGTGAAAAGACCGTTCCTTTTTTACCCTCGCCCCCCAGCCCTCTCTCTCCGGTCCGTGAGCAGCCCTGCTTTCTCTGCGGCCTGAAGGTCACTCAGGCCAGCCACTATAACCCGGAGGGCACGGTCATTCTCAGAGAGATCCCCCGGGAGGAAGCCATGTTTCTTCTCTATTCGGACATGACTGTACGGCCCGACCCGCGCATCTTCCACATTTTCAACAATGTTTCCTACTACCGTACCAATGATTTTTTTATGATCTTTGATTTCCTGGATCAGGAGGGCCGCATACTGGATCTTTCCAGGTCCATGAAATGCCTCAGGACAGCCGAAAATGCCCTTGTTCACAGAAACAGTAATGAATATACCCTTTCCAGAAAAGGAAAGCTGATTGCGGAGGAACGCCCCTTATGAAGTTATTCAGAACCCTTTTTACCATGCTTATTATCGGAGCAATTGGAATCTCTATGATTACTCTTCGTCCCACCAAGGCAGATTTTGCCGAATATTATGTGAGTCAGAACCAGACCGGTTTCGGGGAATTATTTGACGGAGCGCTGGAAAAGATCGTAATGGAAAGAACGGAAGAAAGGGACTGCCTCTTCTTCTCGGTATTCCAGATCGACGAGAAGGACAACTACGTGGGAATTCTCGGTCATTTCTTCGGCAGATCCTCCGTTGAGGAGGCCGGAAGAGCGTTTGAAGACCTTGTGGATTATGCACATGATTTATTGAATGAATAAAAATACCGGGCAGCGGCATGGGGCCTCGGGCCTGCATGCCGCCGCTCCGGTATTTGTCCGGGAAAGGATATACCGATGATTGAATTTATGATTGACCCTGACGGCTTCGTTCCGGAAAGCCATCCGGCCGTCTGTCTCCTTGAGACAGACGTGGCGGAACCGGAAATTATGGTCAGGGAAATAGGAACTGTTACAGAACAGAGTCACCCCGCTTTATTTACAGGAGAATCACCGCAGGTTTTTTACCGCCTCCGGTATACACCTCCTTATGAAAATTTCCACGAAATCAGAAGCCTGATCCTCCGGACCCGCATGGCGGCAGGCCTTTGCAGCAGCTACCGGGGCATTGTGGCCATAGATGTTTCGGAATACAGAGGACATGAGGAGGATGAATATTTCACCATCTTCTTAAAATACCTTTACGATTGTTCCGACTTCCAGAATCTCATTTTTGTATGCTGTCAATATTCAGAAAGGGACATGCAAAGGCTCCGCAGCGCCTGTATGAAATACTTCCCGGTAAGGCAGGAAAGATTCCGTTTCTTCGAAAAACCGACACTGAAAAGAATCATTGGAAATACCTTTCGGGAGGCGGAAATCAAAGCCGGGGACGATGCGTCAGAGCTGCTGGCAGACATCCTTTGCCGGGAAGAATTTGTCCCCTGGAGAAGTCTGCAGCTGCTTGAAAGGCTTCCCCGGGAGATCAGGGCAGACAACAGGCAGAATCAGAAAAGAAATCAGCCCCTGCACGCCGCGGAGATCCGCTCTTTCCTGCAGGACCCCGAATGCAGTTTATGTATGATGGCAGGCCATGTCCTCCTTCAGACACAGAAGGAGGACGCAGATGAGAAGACGCTATAGTTTCGAAGCAGACTGGCGTCCCTACGCCTTTCCGGAGGATGAATCCCACCTGACTTCGGAAGAAGAACTGAAGGAGCATTACAGCACTTATCCCCTGGCACCGGAAAGTCATCTGCCTGCTGCGGGCATTCCCATCCTCTCCGACGGGCTGAATATTACCGTGGATCCGGAAAACACCATGAATATCATCTTCGGCACCACAGGATCAAAGAAGACCCGTGTACTTGCGGCCCCTTTTATATGTGCCTGTGCCTCGGCCGGAGAGAGCATGATCATTCCGGATATCAAGGGTGAACTGAGCCAGGGGGCTCTCTCTCCATATATCAGAGGTGTGCTGAGGAAGAACGGCTATAAGGTAAGGGTCATCAATTTCCGGGATTTCGACTGCGACGGCTACAATATCCTTCTGGAACCCTATCGGCTTTACAGATCGGGCCATAAAGATGATGCCATGACGGAAATCAACAAGATCGTCTCCTCCCTGGTCGGCATCAGGCCCTCTTTCACGGCAGATCCTTTCTGGGAAAAAACCGCCTCCCAGTACCTGATGGCCGTCATCGTTCTTCTCTTTGAATTCTGTGACGATCCCTCCAAAATCAACATGCTTTCACTGGCGTCCTATACCAGCGAGGAAAGCTGTGAATATATCTGCCGGGCCGTAAACCAGATCCAGGCTGCCAACAACATCATGACCATGCTGCGCAGCGTGCTTTCGGAGCCCGAGAAGACCCGCATGTCCACCCTGGCTACGGCAAACAGTTATCTTACAGACTACATCGTAAACGAAAAACTGCTGAAGATGCTCAGTGAGAGCACCTTCTCACTGGAAGAACTCTATCTGGAAAAAACGGCCCTCTTTATCATCATGCCGGATGAAACAGATGCCTTTAAGGATATTACGGGTCTTCTGCTTTCCCAGATCAGTTCTTTTCTGGTCAGAGCAGCCTATCAGCTGGGAGGAACGCTTCCCCGGCGTGTAAACTATATATGCGATGAATTCTGTCAGTACTATATACCCGGCATGGCCGTCAATATAGCAGCCCACAGATCAAGGAACATACGCTGGACTATGGTCTGCCAGTCCCGCAGACAGCTGGAAATGACCTACAGAGATGATGCAGCTACGATCCTGGCCAATTGTACCAATACCTTTTTCCTCTCCAGTCCGGAAACAGAGCTCCTGGAAGAACTTTCTCTCCGTGCCGGCTTCACCAATAAGACTCCGGACGGTAATCCCAGGAGACTGATCAGCGTAGCCGCGCTCCGTAAAATGAAAAAGGAATGGGAGTATACGGATGTTTATTTTTCCTCCGGACCTTTTGTCTGTGTGACCAGACTGCCCGACATCAGCCGGTATGAACTGGTCAGAGGCTTTACGGTTCCCGGAAGTCTGGAACGTCATACCTTTTCAAGGCCGAAGGCCTACAGTGCCGAAGAACTTCTGGCGGACTGCACCAGATACAGAAATGCATTTGACCTGGAAAGACAGGGCGGACGCAGGATCACTGCTGCCGACAGAAAAGCCGCTGCAAAATACAAAAAGCTCTTCAGCGGTTCATAATTATCAGCAGAAAGGAAGACTCTATATGGTCATTCATACAAGCGGAAAAGAAGGCAGGACCTCCTGCGAACTTGATTCTTATTTTTTCCAGAAGAAAAGAACTGTTTTCATAACCGGAGACATTACAGATGCCTTATGTGAGGAAGCGAACCGTCAGATCCTGTATCTGGCAGGACTTTCGAATGATCCCATCACCCTGCGCATCAACAGTCCCGGAGGCAGCGTAACGGCAGGGCTTTCCCTTTATGACACCATGAAGGGCTGTGGCTGTGAGATCATTACTGTCTGCACAGGAGCCGCGGCCAGCATGGCAGCCTTTATCCTGGCCGCAGGCACGCCGGGAAAACGCTACTGTGCTCCCAATGCTGAAGTCATGATCCATCAGATCATGGGCAGAGCTTCCGGCCAGGCCTCCGACATCGAGAGGACCGCCGACCACATCCGGGCTGTCAAAAGGCGGTATATCGCTATTCTGGCGGAAATGACCGGACAGGATCCGGAAAAGATCCGGGTCGATACAGACCGTGACAATTATATGAACGCGCAGGAAGCGGTAGATTACGGAATCGCAGACCGGATCGGCATCTGCATGCCCGACTGATCCTGCATGCTGCTCTCCTGCCTCCCGGCAGAAACCTGCGGGCTGAACAGAACAAAATTCAGGCACATTCTCTGAACTATGATATTCTATTCATAAATCCGGGTAATAATAAGCCCCGGGCCAGCCATCGTTTTCAGAGAGCCGTCAGAGGCAGGAGCAGTCAAAATGAATAATCCCTGGAACAAATCAGAAAAAAACAGTTCACGGATCTCCCCCGAAGGATCAGTTTCCGAAAGAAAGGAAATCATTTACGACGCCTTTATTTCCTACAGCCACGCAGATAAAAGGATCGCTTCTTCGGTACAAAATATTCTGGAACACTGGGCTTCCTACAAAAAGGAAGGGAAAAAAACAAAAAAGCTGAAGATTTTTCGGGACGAGTCCGATCTGGCAGGAGGATATCTGGATGAGAATCTCAGACAGGGTCTGGAACAGAGCCGTTTTCTCCTTGTCTTCTGCTCGGAAAACGCCGAAAAGTCCGACTATGTCTGGCGGGAAATAGAGCTTTTCTACCAGATCTGCCAGCAGCGGGAACCAAGCAGTCCCGATTACTTTAAAGATCATCTTCTGATCGCCGGCTGTGAACATAGTGATGCCGTCAATAAAAGAATCATCCGTAATCTCCTAAAAAGGGCACTGGAAAGCAAGGTTAGCCCTTCTGAGCTTCTGAAAATTACAGATAATGTAGGAAGCGACCTGCTCTATGCCGACTATGGAAGAAAAAGAAGTTTACTTAAAAAGAGAAAACAGCTGCGGCTTCAGACCTATAAGCTGGCAGCTCCCATGCATGGTCTGAAATATGCGGACGATCTGATCCGCAGAGCAGAAAGGCGCCGCAGGGCATTGATGGGAGGCGCTTTTTTGTCTGTCCTTGTCATCCTGATGCTGCTTTTTGCCTTAAATGTATCCTACAGGGCTCTTCGGGACAGGGATGCCAGGAGACTCTCTCTGCTGGCAGAATCCAGGCTGGAAGACGGTGACCGCATCCTGGCAACCCAGCTTGCCCTTGCTTCTACCCGGCAAAAACTCCTCTACCGCCCCCTCGTCCCGGAAGCACTATCCGTCCTTTCCGACGCGGTACATGCCTATGACATGCCATCCGAATCACGCCTGGAAAAGGCCTTTTTCTACAGATTTAACTATTCGACCCACCTTTCCATGGATATATCACCGGACGGAAAATACCTGGCAGCGACCAACGAAGAAGGAGATATCATCGTATGGGATACACAAAGCGGCCGGGAACTCCACAGTATACACGCTTCATTTAACGCCAGCGATTCGAAAGTAAAGTTCCTGAATGATTCGATGCTTCTGGTTTACAGCTTTGCCGGCTCCCAATGTTTCAGTCTGGATACTTTTAACACTGTATGGGAGAATCCATATCTCCTTTCTATTGATGCAATCACTTATACCCTCGGGGATGATGATTATAAAATGACTATCGTCAGGGATGCAGGAGACACTGACGGTCTGACCAATCTGACACTGTCAGAGTGGATGGGCCAGACGGTTCTTCTGACGGCAGAGCTGAAAAAGGGTCTGGTTCTGCGGGAGGCCGAAACCGGACAGACTCTGGCCTCTCTTCCCAGAGAAAAGATAGATACTCTGCTGCCGGATGATGTTCTTTTCTACAGAGACTTTACCGGCTTCGTATTCAGAAGTCTCATCACAATGCAGGATTCTTCCGAAATCGGCTATGATCCGGAAAAGGATCTGTTTCTGATCCCCTGCTATAAGAAGATCCATTATAATCCGGATAACAGAGATCTTATAAACACAGTCTACTGTGGCCTCCTGGAATGGAGTCCCGGGGGAGGCGAAGTCTTTTACAATAATCTGGAAGTGTCTCCGGATGCGTTCCTGGAGTCCATTGCTTACGGCCCCGGGCGGATCCTGAAACTTTCGGAAGAAAAAGACGCCGCAGGTCTTTACTGCTATGACGAAGAGAGCGGGGAACTGCTGTGGAATTATAAAACAGTCGAATCTCCCCTGCTGCGTGAGATCAGCCGCAGAACCGGTTTTACTGAAGAGGGCATCCTGATTCTGGAAGACAACAGTATCCTTGTGCTGGACCCTGAGAACGGCCAGGAAAAGAAGCGTTACGAAGCGGATCTGCGGTATGACGAAGATCTTCTTATGCTTCTGGACGGCAGCAGAGAATTCGGCCCTTCTCAAATGCAGGATCTCCTCTTCATGACGACCCAGGGGCGCATCTGTACCGTAAACGGGAGCACCGTGAGTATCAGTGAAAAAAGCCTGACCCTTACGGATGATACGGATAACAAATGGACTGACTGCCTCTATATTCCCGCAGGCAGCTCCTGCGCCGGGAAGGCCTTCCTGTACGATAAGGATACGAATGGGATTTTTCAGTATGAAGTGGGATCGGTAAATAATCGTTTTACCCCCCTTTTGACCAGAGAAATAGATTCATCCTATTTACGTTTCAGTGATCTTCCTGAAGTATCACCTGTGGACAGCAGCCGGATCCTTGTCAGGGACCAGGAGGGAATCTGGGAGATGTATGACCTTTCTCAGGAAGGTCCCGGACTTCTCTGGAGCATCCGGCCGGAGGAAATCCCCCTTCCTTCGGAAACGGAATATGAAGATGCCGCCGACCGGCCGGATCCGAAAAATCTGACATACCTTGGCAGGGATCCCGCAGACGGAAGCCTGGTCCTGTACTCACCTCTTCTGGACTACTTTCCTGAAATAGCGCCTGATTCGGGAGATATTTCTTATCTGCTTCCTCCGCAGCTGGATAAAGAAGGATCCGGTGAGCAGAAAAAGTCCCGCATTCTGGCACCGGTTATTACCGGAACAGACTTATTTTATATTTCAGAAGTGCTGGAAGGTCAGACCTGTTCCTTTTCTCTGTTCAAAATGGACCGTAGAAAGGGCATCACCGGACGGTTTGATATTTGTGAGGGGAAAACAATAACGCAGGGGAATCCGTCTTACAAACTATATACCGATATATCCGGCCGGTATGCTTATTTAGTCAGCGATTGTACAGGGCCTTACTTTATTGATACAAAAAAGAAAGGAAATACTGTTAAATCCTACGACATCCTTCTTGATATACCGGACAAATGGGAGAACACCTTCTTTTACAGCGGAGTCCGCAATGTCTGCAGCTTTGATCCTGAGGGGCGGTATTTTGCCGTCAATTTCAAACCTCTGAATCAGATTTTCCTTTATGATACAAAAGGAGAGCAATCCGAAAGCTGGACTTATTTCAACACAAATATCTCGGAAATGTTCTTTGATGAAGATAATCTTATGGTCCTGACTTCCGACGGAAGAGTCCTTCGGCTCAGCCTGCATAACATGAAGCTGCTGGCATCGCAGACCATCTCCGATACAGCCTGCAACTTCAAAGGCATATCCGAAGACCGGGACGCTTACTGGATCATGGATAAACACGATACGCTCTATTGTGTGGACTCTGACAGCCTGGTTCCCAGGATCCGTATCCGGGACACGGCCGCCCTGGATCTTGCAGGAGACAGGGTCTTTACTGTACAGGATACAGGTCAAACTCTGACTCTGGGCTATATGCCCCTGCTGTCTGCAGAAGAGATACTGGAAGAAGCAAGGGCGCTGACAGAAAGCCGGGAGATGACCAGAGAAGAAGAAATCTATTACGGAATTGACTGACCGGGATCCGGCTCCCTTCCGGATTATGCCAGCCGCAATAAAACAGCCCGTCACCGGCAGCTTATTGAGCTTTGGTGATGGGCTGTTTCATGTTCAGCCGGAGCACTGGCTTTTCTCTTTATTTATGGTGCCGGCTGATTATGTCAGATGTTATCTTGATTATTAATGTACAATCTCATTATGCTGCTCTTGAACCTCATTTTTTTCCTGATATGTTCCATCAAAAACCTGAACAAGAATATTTCCGATATCTGCAATTTCGTCTTTCTTCCAGATCGTGATGATTCTAGTCCCCATCAAACTGCCGCGTTCTCTCTGCAGCGAATTAAGAACGCCGTTTCTCAAGCTGTTTTCCCGGGTATCTGCAACCAAAACAGCCTTGGCATTGATACCAAAATGACGGGTCAGGCTGTCCAGCTTATAATAAAAGTTCTGGTCAAGATCAGCACGAGCCTTGCATTCAACAAAGAGAGATTGAAATCCTCTGGTCAGAATACAATCAAACTCATTCTTAATATCTGGATTCTCCCAATCCAGTTCAATACTGGATACAACATCATCAAAAGCCCCTGTCTCTTTTATTTTATGATAGGTATACACTTCCAGAATCTTTCCTTCCGTTGTAAGCAGTTCCTTAATCTGACTTGTTGCGTACGTAAAGCTTACTTTATTATCCGCACTTACTGTCAGATTATGAATGTAGCCTCTTGTCTGGAAGTATTTCAAAAGATTTGTAATCTCTGATTTCCTGTTTCCGGAAATATCGGCTTCTCTTACTTCCAAATCGTTGAAAAGGACTCTAACTACCTGAGCTTTCACATCAAAATGAACTGTCAGAAATTCCTCCTGCATCAGTTTATAAGGCAATGCAAAAATATGATCGTATTTCTGTTTATAATTCCAGCAGTCAGCAATAATCACCTGACACGAATCGCTGCTGTCCCTGCTTTCCAGCCTGCTCCGATAATTCAGAATTCCATTCTTTTGCAGGGCATCAAGAATCTTTTCAACATTTCTGCGGCAGGCAAAAGGTACGATGTATGTATATACTTCCGGCTGCTGTTTTTTTTCAGACATTTCCTTTTTGGGAAAAGATTCCAGCTGATCATATGTATCTGCATAGTCGAACAAAATACTGCACATTTTCTTCCAGGCCCAACTTTTTTTGTTATAGGTTTCCCAGAGGTTCTTATAATCAGAGTAAAATTCTGGCTGCTTTCTGCTCTGACTGGAAGAAAGCCTTATCGAAGCCATGTCCATGACTGAAATATAAGGTCTTTTTTGGATATATTCCAGCATGGCACAGTCCTTGATTTCTTCGAATTTCATGCTTTTCGAATCAAGCCTGTAGGATGGGAAGACATCATAAAAACAGGCTCCTTCCAGCATATTGGATAATCCCGAATCGTTGGCCTCCAAGGCAAAAAATCCTTTATCTTTACTTCTTTGAAGAAGATAACTTTCCAGCTTTTGTAGTCTGGTCTTCCTTTCGCCCATAAAAGTTTTTACCTGTCTGATCTTTCCGTTGCCTGACTTTTTGATTTTTTCTATTGTTTTCTCGCTAAAAGTGACTCCCTTTCCGTCTGAAAGCAGGAGGAACTCTGCCACGGTCCTGATCTTTTTCTTTCGCATATATTCAGAAACATATGGGATTGTTTCCAGAAGCTGCTTTATATCATCTTCCGTTCTGGCAGAGTACAGATACAGCATTCGTTCAGGATTTATAATAGTGGCCGCAGAAACATTTTCAAATTTCTCCGTGTTGTCGTATTTTCCCGGCCGGAAAGGAACTACCAGATAAGAATTCTCTGTATAGGTCAGAATAAAAGGAATATTATTGATAAAATTAGTATCTTCCTGTTTCCAGTCTCGGTACTCCATACTGAAACGAATCGGGTTAAAGAGTTGTTCAAATGCCGCAGTCAGCTGATCCACCACCTTTTTCTGTTTCTTAGACAGTTCCTCCTTCGCCGCGTTCAGAAAAGTGTCTTTCAGGCCTTTATAAAGCCTTACCTGGCGAATATCTCCTGCCCATATATCCTTCAGACAGCTGTACCACTCCTGAAATGCGATCATAGATTTTCTTTTTCCATTGATCAGATGGCGTATTTCTGTGATGCTGCCACCGGACAAAAGGTTATTTTTTCTCGCCTCCATGGCTTTACGGACATATACACGGTGCAGTTCTACTGACATGCGGTCAAGGGCATCCAGCCTCTCCAGCTCTTGCCTGGACGCATTATCCCACTTCTCATAATGATTGCCCCCATATTCCCTTGCCAGCTTTTGATCCGGCCGGCTCTTCTGAATACAGATATGGCTTTTAACTCTTTCATCTTTTGTCTCACCGTCTTCACATTCAGACAGTTCCCTTGTTTTCCAGCCAAGGCAGAGTTTTTCTGCCACCCATCTGCGATGCTCGATCCAGATCAGCTCATCCTTCAGTTTGGCACCTTCTGCAGTTCCCGTTTTTTTCATAAACGCTTCTGCCGCCTGTGTGGCCGTCATTTCTGTCAGATCGATACCCATGCTGAAAAGCTTATATTTCAAAGAAAGGACAATGGAAACGCAGGAATCATGATTATACGGCTTATTGTATTCTCGCCTCACTTCTGCAAAATTTATATTCAGATTTTTTTCCCAGACCAGATGGGCATTAAATGCCATTCTTTCTATGTCCTGGTTTCGGATATTTCTGTTAATATAGACCGGACAGATTTTATGGCCGGAGATGGCGGATTTGTTTTCATCTTCCATTGCATAACTAATAAAGCAGTCTATTTCCCTCCCGTCTTTTGTCAGGTCTTTGACTGCTTTCTGCACTGCTTTTGCTGCTTCACGGTTTTTGGAATCTTCACCCAGAGCTATGAATATATATGGATGTTTCTTCTGTGTGTAATAATCATGAAGGATATCCCTCAGTACATTTGAAGAAGATTTTCTGTCTTTCAACTCCAGGAATCTCGTTTCAAAGGTAATATCCCCGTAGCTGTCCTGATATATTTCTGAATCAGATATTCTATCTGGACTTGAAGCGATATTAGCTGAGGCCCCGTTTCCTCCAGAATGAATAGTGAAAAATTTTCCAAGTTCCGGTCTTTTCTCAAGGTATAATACCCAGTCGGTTTCTTCCCGGGAGATCACCGTAATATCCAGCCTGCGATTTCGCATCTGGCCATTTTGGAGGCATGCATCCAGAAATTTCTGCCCATAATTGCCCAGTCCAATGATTAGTACATTCAGGGGAGCCCCATCCTCCGGGCTGCATTGATACAAAGGATGTTCATAGAGATGATACTGAATTGCCAGGAAAGAGTTTTTCTCTCTATTGATATCCAGAGACTCTTCCACATCCTTCAGCATCCATGTCTGTCCCGACGTATTCTTTTTTGCAATCTCAGCAGGAATCAGATAAAACAGAGCCTTTTTCAAATCATCTACCAATTCTTCGCATCGCATATACCGGTTCTTCCTGTCTGCCAGACATTTTTCGAGTATGACAGTAAGGATTTTCTTCAATCTTGGATATGAATTAACTTCCGAAGCCCGAATCAAAGTAGATTCATCAACCATCTGCCCGATTCTGTCATAAAATTCACGCCGGAAATGAAATCCTTCTTTTTTCACTTCCTCAGTTACGATAATTGCATGGAAAAGAGTTGCCCCAATGGAATAAATGTCAGTCTGGATGCTGGCTTCCTCTTCCTGAACTTCGGGTTCCATGTAATACTCTGTACCTATAATCTTCTCTTCCGGTCCATTGATGTTGTATATGGAATTAATATCAAAAAGAGAGATTGCTTCTGTCAGGACTTCTCCTTCCCGACCTGCTCCTTCCCGCTTCATAAATCCAAAATTGGAGGGATTAATATCTCTGTGTATGAAACCAGCCTTGTGCAGAGCGCAGACGCACTCTGTCAGTGTCTGTATAGATTTTAAAACCTTAACCAGATTGTATTCCGGCTTTCGCGTTGGCTTCGCATGTATTTCTTCACAGATCGTTTCAAAAGTCACAGATAACGGGTTTGGCGTCCAGATGTAAGTAGTTCCGACGACATTACCGCTTTCATCACAGCCAGAATATATTTCGAATCGAGGGATAAAGGTATCCAGGTCGTGATTCTTTTTTTTCATTCTTGCTTCCACAAGTGTCTTATAAGATCTGGTATACTCGTCTTTGGCTTTTAAAAATTGTTCCCTGGCGGTTTCATATCCCGGAGTACTTACAAGCTGTCCATGGCTGTCACGCTCCATTCCATAGGCTAGCCTGGGATAAAACTCTTTCAAAACTCCGCGCTCTTTTTTTGTTTCATCAATGGCCTGATAGCAGAGTGAAGAACTGCCTGAATCGGAAATGCCCCTTTCAATCACAAACTTCTTGGGTATGCCTTTTCCCTTCTTCTCTTGACAAAGCAGAATACTATTTTTGATATACTCACGACCGCTCATACAGATACCTCCCTTTCCTCTTTCTCAAATCCAAAGAAATGAAGCTGCAGTCATCAAAATGCTCCTTTGATGTAAGAAATTCCCTGAGTTCACCATACTCATGATCTGCTATCATATCATATACAGCAGGTATCAGTCTGTTCTGTCGGAACATCAGATGCCATGCACCGTCGGAACAAATCAGAACAGCTTCTGCAGAGCCCAGGTCCAAATGTTTCACATCGGTCATGGAAGCCGCCCCCTCGGTAGTTGTTACACAGCATCCGTCCCTGCTGTCCGAGGGCATCGCCACAATTCTGCATTTTCCTTTTTCGGATAAAAGGATTATAGCATCTCCGAGATTCAGACACAGCATCCGTTTTTTTCTCCGGTCCACCAGGACACTGGCCAGCGTACTGGAAAACTCTTCAACATCTTCGTTTTTGATGTCGGCCTGTTTTTTCAGCTCCCAACAGACATGCGAAAGAGACAATTCTGCGGTCTCTTCTGCAGTGAAATCCAAAAAATAGTCCCCCTTCTCTAAAAAAAGACGGGTTATTTCCCTGGCTGCTGTCTCTGCCCCCTTTCGGGCTTCCCGGCAGGCAGAAACCCCGTCAGCCAGGGTTATAACGCTGAACTTCCCATTCCGTCCGTGGCAGATTACATCCTGATTCTCTGTCCCATTCTCTTTGTGATAGCTTCCTATCTCATTCATTACCGTAATCAAGTATTGTCCTTTCAATATTTACAGTGTCTGCCAGGCATAGCATGAAAAAGCTATCACAACGTCAAATATATTCTTTCCGTTCAGTTTCTGATAAAAAGCCTTTTCAAGCAGTGGGTTAATTTCATTTTCGAAGTTCCTATAAACATCCCTAAAGTTTCTTCCCCTGTCTTCTATATGCTTTTCATTATAATAATAATAAGCAATGATCACAGCTGTTCGGCTTACTGCTTTTGGATTTGTAATATGCAATTTTTCTTTGCCTTCGATAAGTGTCTGGATATAACTCAGCAAGGCTTTGAAATCTTCCAGTCTGCCTTTATCAATATCTGTACTTGTATCAAGAACGCAATTGGATTTGTTTTTTGTAAAAGCCGGAACATCTGTAAACCAGAGTCCGTAATTGCTGATCTCACCATTTCGTAACTGGTCCCACTCTTTCAGGATATCTTCGTAGACCTGAAAAGCAGTGTTCTGCTCTGTTTCCATCTGCATCGGACCTAATGAATAATTCCCACTGTTTACATTACAGTTATAATTCCTGCAAATAAACAATTCGAACTCTTTCTCATCCATTCTGAGAATATCATCAGTGAAAAGGTTCCTGTATTCGATTGTACCGATTGTCCTGTTATTGTTGGAACTGCTGCTTTTGACCCGTTCAATCATTTCTGAAGAAAGACGTACCTTATCCTGCGGCCGATAGTCCCTGCAAATATAGTAAAGATAGATCATCTCAGCAAAGTTTTTATAATTAATACCCTGGCCGGAAGGATCCTTTTCATACTCATCCAGCTTTCCTTTATATGCATCTGTAATAAACCGAATCAGATTATTGGTATAAAAATCATAGAAAAGATTCTTTTCAATATCTGTATCGTAATTAACAACTCCGATTCCACTGCCAGTGTAATACGTCATGTTATATACGATGGCAAACATATATAGATCTTTCTTGGATGCTCCTTCTGCTCTGAATTTACCAAAAGCCAAATCATCTGCCGCTTTCAACAGTCCGTATCTGCCTCCCGGCTTTCTTTGATCCTTGGTTGCAGTTTTCAGCAGATCAAACACTCCATCATCAATATCCTGAAGGACCATGATGTCAATATCATTGATTTTGCAGCTGCCGGCTGCTCTCTTGCTTTTTACATAATCGCGAATAGCCTGTCTACCACCGAATCCAGCCTTATTCAGATAATCGCCGTATTTAATGAACTGTTTCAGGATTCTAAGTCTCAGCGAATCATTCTGCCAGTTATCACCGGGAAAATTCTTCGAAAGTCTATCCACAAGCCTTTTCATATAGTCTTCGGGAGAAGGATATTTACTGTACATTTTATACAGAGCATTCATCATCTTTTCTTCCAGTTCAGCATAATCAGCAGGCAGCTTCGCTTCGCTGATCAGTTTCCTGTAATAATTATTATTCTGCCCTTTCCGATAAGAAATCCCACAGTGATCAAACATAGTGTAGAGTTTTTTCAACTTAGTAGGTCTGTCTGAATAATTTCCCGCTTTCTCCAGTTCTGAATATGCACTTTCAAAATCCTTTTTTGTATACAGAGGCATAAACTCCTTTTTCAGATCTCTCAGTACTCTGTCCATCCTTCTTGTAATAGTTCCTTTTCTCATTACCAGTTCCTCCCCCGGAATGTGTTTGATAAAATATGAAACTGTTGCTTCCAGATATATAAAAGATTCCGCACTTTCTTTAAACATCACAGCGTTGTTTTCAAAAACATATTATTATCTGAGTTTTCCGTTGTAACAGATTCAATTGAATCAGTACTATTCATTATTCGAATGGCTACTTCAGCACGTATTCCAATATCTTCTTGCCAAAAAACCAGAAAAAATTATAGTTCCTATCCATGCTCAGACACTGTCACCGGCCACAATAGCCGGTGACACTTGTTTTAATGTCATATCGAAAGTGTCGTTACCGCCTTTATGTTCTTTTCTCCACTTTATCATTGACCTCCTTTCCAAAATCTATTATACATCAGGAGAATTCTTCACACTGCCCCGGGGGGGGATTGACTGAGTCTCCCGTTCTCGGAGAATCCCAGATTATTCCGTATTGCCCCAAATTGATTCAGCGTGGCGATAAGACTTCATACTAAGGGACTGTACCGTAAGTAATGATGCCATGAATACCGGAGAAAAACTGAACATTCCGGATGATTTTACTTCCAGCTCACTGCCTCTAAGTACCACAAAATAATCCCGGAAAGCCAGCACAGGAAATATCATCCTGCTCGAATGGATATGAATTGATGTTGTCCCGAACGATAAATGGAGCGAAAAGACGGGTTTCCCCGCAGATTAATTGAACCAGACAGGAGCAACTGTTTCAAATAGGATACTGTTTTTCAGTAAACTGTTTGAAACAGTTGCTTTTTTGATGGATATGGAAAAAAATAAGGCACGGAAAGCTAGCACCTTTCCATGCCTCTGCCCCAACTGTGATTTCATCAACATCAACATCAAATATCCGAAGATAGTGGGAGCACTTTTATGGTAAATGAGCCCAGGATCCTTGTCAACAGCGATTTCTTTACTGAAAAACTGGATAAACTGTACAAAGCCCTGAGGGATGGGGCCACGGAGCACCGGAACAGGTTCTTCATGGCATGCTGCGGAAAGGAGGACTCAAGGAATTCCTACATCGGATACGGCTATTATAAACGCAGAGCAACAGATGCCAGGATCACAGGATACAGCAGCAGCGGCATTCCGGAGATTGAGATTACCGAGACCGATGACTTCGAGATCAAGAGACTTCAGCACAAGTCCTGCGGCCATACACATGGACTGATGTTTGAGCTTTTTATCCCCTACCAGAAGTACACAGTAAGGTTCGTGCTCCTTCTGCTTTACAGGTACTTCCATTTAAAGCCGACGGTCGAAGAATTCTGCGCCAGGTATAACATAACGGCCGGTACATTCGAAAAATGGCTGAAGTGGCTCGAGGAGTCCATGCCCATCCTGACCGAGGCGGGTATCGTCAGGGACAGAAAGGAGAACCGGAAAAAGCTGATGGAATGGATCCGCAGGATATGGGAAGATCACGGATCCTGGCAGCTGAAGAGCCTGGCCTGCCAGAATCTGGCCCTGTTCCAGCGCCACAGGATGCCCGCACATTATCTGAACTACGATATAAAGAAGTACAGAAAAATACAA
>ODAI011076666.1_pt1 | contig 38842 bp, 33 predicted proteins | sample 1539321 | NCBI WGS metagenome assembly ODAI01 (sample SAMN02144231, study PRJEB22623) | gut metagenome | biome: sheep rumen | host: Ovis aries | place: New Zealand
GGATACCATAGACATAGGCACTCCCGTCCTTTGTATGCACGCTCCCTTTGAGCTTGTTTCAAAGCTGGATGTTTACCAGACCTACAAGGCTTTCTGCGCATTTTTGAAGTGACCGGACGGCTGGTACTGATTCTTCCTCGATGTATAGACGATCTCCAAGCCTCAGATCCCTTATACTCAAGAATTTGCGGCTTGTTTCTTGTCTATTCATCGGTCAGAGATCAGTATGATAAAGCAAAAGCAGGTGCCTTCCCGGCGCCTGCTTTTTTATCCTCTGTTCTTCTTTTCTTCTTCAAGCCTGTATGAGTTCTCTGTGAGTATCTGCTCGTTCGGCTTGTGAAATTCCTCATATTCCGTCACAAAGTCGATGGCGTCCTTTTCGCTGAGGGGCTTTGACATAAGGAATCCCTGAATGTAGTCGCATCCGAACTTGGAGAGTATGTTGTACTGCTCTATGCTCTCGACGCCCTCCACCACGGTTTTGATACCTATGCTGCGCACCATGCCGATAATGGAGTTTGCTATCTTGTAGTCCTTTGACTTGCTCCCTATCTCGTCAACAAAGCTCTTGTCCACCTTCAGGGTCTTGACGGGCATATCCTTGAGATATGCAAAGGATGAATACCCTGTACCGAAATCGTCAAGTGCAATGGATATACCCATCTGCGCCAGCTTTGTCAGCTTATCCGCATTGCCCTCATTGTCGATCAGATCCACAAATGAGGATTCGGTGATCTCTATCTGCAAATTCCCCGGGTCTATGCCGAAAACACTGATGGTACGGCGTATTTTGGAAAGGAAATCACCCTTTTTCAGCTGCACCGCCGACACATTTATGGACATCACTACGTTCGGATTGTACTCGTTTATCTTTTTGAGCATCCTGCATCCGTTTTCAAATATCCATGTGCCTATCTTCTCGATAGTACCTGTTTCCTCCGCTATGGACACAAAGTCGGAGGGGGGAACATAGCCAAGCTCGGGGTTCTCCCAGCGCACCAGAGCCTCAAAGCCGTGTATGTCGCCGTTCTTCACGCTGATGATAGGCTGATACACCAGATAGAGCTCCCCGTTTTCCACTGCCTTGTTAAGATGCTGGGCAATGGAGGACTTGTTCTCGATATTCTTGTGGAAAATGGTGCTGAAAAACTCCGTGTGCCCCTTTCCCCGCTCCTTTGCTCTCTGCATGGCTATATCCGCATCACGCAGCAGCATATCCGGGTTAGTGTCATCATCGGGGTAAACGGCTATGCCTACTGAAAAATGGGCATAGAGCTTGTTGTTGAGTATCTCTATCGGCTCCGCAAACTGTTCCTTTAAGGAGCGCACCAGTTCCCGCACCTGCCCCATGTCCTTCCCAAGTTCGCTTATGACCACGAATTCGTCCCCTGAGAAGCGGAACACCTTTGGTATGACCTTCTTTATCCTCTGGCCGAAGATACGCAGGAATTCGTCTCCCTGCTTGTGTCCCAGCGTTTCGGTGACCCACTTGAAGTTGTCTATGTCAATGAACAGAAGGACAAAACGGGGTCTTGTATCATCCCTGCCCTCTGCCAGATCCTGTATGTATTCATACATCTTGTAGCGGTTGTAAAGACCCGTGGTGGCATCCACGTTGATATAGTCCTCTATGACCGCATTCTTGTCCTGCAGCTGCTGGGCAAGAGCATCCACCGAACGGGCTATGACGCCCAGCTCGTTCTCGCTGGTGGAATTTATCCTGAAATTGTAGTTTCCCTGTGATATCTGCGCAATGGAACCGGATATCTCCGGGATGTCCCTTGCCTGATAGCGTATGGCATTGAGGGTGGCGATGAGCTCCAGCACAAAGAGGCACACAAGGACTATGACCTGCTGTGAAAAGGTCTTCGCAAACTCTCCGCTGATAGAAGTGCCGCCGTAGACCATCCCAAGTATCCACCCGGAGGACAGCCTTACCGAACGGTAAAAGCACTTGGAGCCCATCTTTCCCACGGAACCCGGCACACCTGTGTTCACACCGCAGAAAAGGGATGAGATATCATCCGGCTCCCGCCCAAGTGCGTTTATTATCACATATCTTCCCCCGTCCTGCTCCCCTATGAGGAGGTCGGTGTCGGAAAAGATAAAAGAATAGGAATCCTTGTTGTGGGAGGAGTAGATAAAGTCGCAGAAGGGATTCTTGTTAATGGAGGCGTAGATAATGCCCACGGGAACACCGCCGTCTTCAACGGTCTTATAGAAAACGATGCCCGTTTCTTCGGAATAGTAGGAGCCCAGCAGAACGGTCTTTTCGTTTCTGATGGGGATATCCATGAGCCCTGACAGGGCAAAGCTGCAGGGGCCGTTCTTATCCACACAGTTGCCGTTGGAGCAAAGCACCCAGATATTTTCTATCTCCTTGGAGGCGCTGAGGATGTTGTTTATCTCACCCATAACATCCACAGTCTCTGTGCCTCCCTCAAAGAACTCCCACACATAGTCGCTGCCGGAAAGATAGTCAAAGGTAAGGGCATTGCGGGACATGAATTCCTCATAGGCATTTTCGGAAAGGGCAAGAGAGCTGTCAACACTGGAACGGGCGTTTCTTTCCACGTTTCCCATGACCATGTAGTAGGACATGGAGATAAACAGGACGATGAGCACCACATTGAAGATACAGATGAGCAGAGTAAGGCTGCCTATAAAGCTTTTCCGTGTTTTCCGAAGAAGATCCAACTGCTCACCCCCAATGTTTATGACTGTACTATTTATATTATCATTTTTTTCACAGAATTACAAGTGGAATTTCTGAATATATACTTTTTTGCACATAAAAAAACCCGCCATTTTTCGGTGGGCTTTTTTATGTGTCCCCGGGTCTGCGCTGTCCAAGCAACGCAGAGCCCTTTTTAAAAAGCTTCTGCATAAGTCTGAACATCCCGTACTGTAGATTTTTTCCTGTGTCGCCTTTTGTCTGTTCTTTTCCCACAGCCTGCGCAAGCCGTGTTTTCTGTCACTGACCCTTTACGGACCTGTGTCGTGCCCCCGGAAGCCCTTCGGAAGTGAGCCTCCGGGAAATGGAACCTATGAGCGGCCATTACAAAAGTAATGCGGAAGTGCCGTTATCATTCCATCCGATGCAGCAATTGTTATCGATTATTATTATACATCCTGAAAAGGGGCTTGTCAACTGATTTTTATATATTTTCACCTTGAAAAAAGTGACTTTGTAGAAAATCACATCAAAAATCCCCTATTTCATTTTTTCGTTGTCATTTTGCACAAGCAATTGAGAAAACATCATTTAAAAATGTAATTTCTGCAATGACGATCTGCCAATATACACTGATAATTGCAGTGTATTTATTATATATTACAATAATCAGATATAATTTCCTGCAATAATCAGATATATACCAAAAATCTTTGTTTCAGAATTTTTGTCTGTTTCATTAAATGAAGTTTACTATCTGAAATTATTGCATTTATCAGTGTAATTTTCCTGCAATTATTACACCCGTCAAAGAGAGCTGTTTTTGGGCATTTTTTCGACCATTACCCTTCCATATCGTCAAAAAAAGAACAGTGCAGCCAAAAACTGCACTGTATACCCTAATTTTCATCCATATAGACCCTTGAACCGGTAGCACCTCTCTGCCCCTGATACTTTCCTCTGTAAGGATGCTGTGCATTTTTATCCATAAGTGCAAAGACCAGCTGACCCACTCTCCTGCCGCTTTTCAGCTCGATTGCACAGCGGTTGGCATTGAAAAGCTCCAGGGTTATCTCCCCTTTGAAGCCCGGATCCACCCAGCCCGCATTCTGTATGAAAAGCCCCATCCTGCCAAGGCTGCTGCGCCCCTCCACAAAGGCTGTCAGATTGTCGGGAAGGCTTACATATTCCATTGTGGTAGCAAGGACGAACTGCCCCGGCAAAAGCAGGTACCTGTCTGCGGTGATAGTCTTGTACTCCGTTCTTTCATCCAGCTTTATGATGCCCTTTGAGGAATCCTCCACTATACTGAAGGTCTCGCCGAGCCTTATGTCCACACTGGCGGGCTGTATCTGGCTGTCCTCTATGGGGCTTACCTCCAGCTCGCCTTTTTCTATCATTTCCCTTATGGTGCCGTCCGATAGTATCATCTTAATACCTCATATCTTTTTGAGCCTGCTCATTCTTGCCATGATCTTTTTTGTGCCTGTTTCGTCAAAAGCCACTTCAAGGAGATTGTCGTTCCCGATATACTTTGCGGAAAGCACGGTCCCCTCCTTGAATTTCGGTGAATAGACCCTGTCCCCCACCTCAAAATCAATGCTGCCTGCCACCATGGGCGAAGTATTCTTTACCGCATAGGGGGAATAGGACGAAGGCTTATAGGTGCTGCCTGCGGGCTTCGCCGCCCCGGGTCTTGCAGGATGGGTCATCGGCCGTTCCGGATAGGAAGCGGTGCAGCTCCCGTCTATTTCCTTTATAAAGCGGGAGCGAGGGTTGTACTGCGTTCTGCCGAAAAGCACCCTGTTGTCTGCATATGTGAGGTAAAGTATGTCCTTTGCCCTTGTCATAGCTACATAGGCAAGGCGTCTTTCCTCTTCAAGCTCCGTGGGAAGAGCGGCAGACCTGTCGGATGGGAATATGCCCTCCTCCATGCCTACAACGAATACCACGGGGAACTCCAAACCCTTTGCCGTGTGGATGGTCATTACATTCACATGATCCCCGTCTTCACCCATATCCTCAGGGCTTGCATAAAGTGCCACATTTTCAAGGTACCCTTCAAGGGAGCCTTCACCGTCGGATTCCTCCATATAGCGCACTATGTCGGATTTAAGCTCGTAGATGTTCTGGAGCCTGTTCTGTCCTTCGTCTCCGTCATTTTCCAGCATCTTCCTGTAGCCCGTCACATCAAGTATGCGGTCTATAAGCTCATCCGGTGTGTTTTCCTCCGCAAATTCTGCCAGTCCGTCAAACATTTCCGCACATTCTTTCAGAACTGCCGCCTTTCTCTGCAGGGGTGCAAAGCCGTCTGCCGTGCGCATGACCTCTATGGGAGACAGCCCCAGATTCACGGATATCTCGTTTATCATGTTAAGAGTAGCTCCGCCTATGCCCCTTTTCGGCTCGTTTATCACACGTCCGAAGCGCACAAGGTCAAATTCGTTCTGTACAAGGGTCAGGTAGGCCAATATGTCCTTGACTTCCTTTCTGTCGTAGAAACGCAGTCCTCCGATTATCTTGTAGGGTACGGAGCCAAGACCAAGTTCTCTTTCAAAGGTATTGGATTGTGCGTTCATTCGGTACAGAATGGCAAAATCCGAATAGTTCAGTCCCTTTTCCCTGTGCAGTTCCTTTATCTCCGATACTACAAGCTCTGCCTCCCCTATACCGTCATCAACGGAGCAGAGGCGTATCTTCTCACCGTCACCTCTGTCTGACCAGAGAGACTTGTCCTTCCTGTTTTCGTTGCGGGCTATGACAGAGTTTGCACCGCTCAGGATGTTCTGCACCGAGCGGTAATTCTGTTCCAGCTTTATGACCGTACATTCCCCGAATTCCTTTTCAAAGGAGAGGATGTTTTCCACCGTGGCACCTCTGAACCTGTATATGCTCTGGTCGTCATCCCCCACAACGCAAAGGTTCTTGTACTTGTCAGCCAGAAGCGAAACAAGCCTGTACTGGGCGTAGTTGGTGTCCTGATACTCATCCACCATGATGTATTTGTAGAGATTGCTGTAATGCTCCAGTACATCCGGACATTCCTCAAAAAGCTCCACCGTCTTCATGATTATATCATCAAAGTCCAGAGCATTGGCGCTTTTCAGCCTCCTCTGGTACTCGGTGTACAGCTTGGAGATGATCTCCGAGCGGTAATCCCCCTCTGCATCCTCCGCAAATCTCTCCGGTGTGATAAGCCTGTCCTTTGCATGGGAAATACTGTTTGCCACGAGGTTTATGGGAAATTCCTTCACATTCAGCTTTTTATCCTCTATGCACGCCTTTATGAGCCTTTTGGAGTCATCCGCATCGTAGATCGTGAAAGCCTTTCCATAGCCTATCTTGTCTATCTCACGCCTGAGTATGCGCACGCAGGCGCTGTGGAAGGTGGAAGCTGCCACATCCGCACCTATCTCCTCCCCAAGATAGACAGCCAGCCTGTTTTTCAGCTCGTCCGCCGCCTTGTTGGTAAAGGTGATGGCAAGAATGCTCCAGGGACGGATATTGTCAGCGGACACGATGTCCGCCATACGCTTGTCATCCTCAGGCGAAGAATGGGGCTCATAGTTCCTCATAAACTCCTCGTCTTCGGCCGAGAGCACCCTCTCCACGGTGTCGTTGTAGGCATTGCCGAACATTATCATGTTGGCGATACGGTTCACCAGTACGGTGGTCTTTCCGCTGCCCGCACCCGCAAGTATGAGTACAGGCCCCTTTACGGTAAAGACTGCCTTCCGCTGCTCCGGGTTCAGGTTTGAAAAGTACCTTTCCAGGCAGCTTCTTTTAAGCTCTGTATAGTTCATGGTATTTCCTTATGCTCATATGATTATGGTGCCGCCCCCCACTACTTTGTCTCCGTCATAGAAAACGCAGGCCTGTCCCGGGGCGGGCGCTCTTACAGGGGACTCAAATTCCACCCTTGCCGTTCCGTTTTCAAGGGGAAGGACTGCGGCAGGAGTCTCCCTGTGGGTATATCTGGTCTTGGCGGTGACCTTTACGGGTCTGTCCAGGGCATCTATGCTTATGAGGTTTATATCCTTTATTATGACACTGTCCCTGAAAAGATCTTCCTCGTCTCCCAGAGTGACCGTGTTTCTGACGGGATCGGCAGCAGTGACAAAAACAGGTCTGCCCAGAGCGATACCCAGTCCCCTGCGCTGACCTATGGTATAGTGGGAAATGCCTTGGTGCTGCCCCAGTACATTGCCGTATTTGTCGATAAAATCCCCTTTTTCCTCACTTTTCCCCGTGTATTTTTCAAGGAAGGAGGTGTAGCTCCCGTCTGCCACAAAGCAGATATCCTGACTGTCGGGCTTATGAGAGTTCACAAAGCCCCTTTCCTCCGCAATTTTCCTTATTTCCGCCTTTTCAAGAGAATATAGGGGGAAAAGCGTGTGTGAAAGCTCGGTCTGGGTCAGGGAATACAGCACATAGGTCTGATCCTTGTGCCTGTCTGCGGGGCGGATAAGCTCATATCTCCCCGTGCTGTCATTGAAGCGGATATCCGCATAGTGGCCTGTTGCCACATAGTCAAAGCCCAGATTAAGAGCCTTTTTTAGCATCAGGCTGAATTTCAGGTGCCTGTTGCACTCTATGCAGGGATTGGGCGTTTCCCCTCTTGCATAGCTTTGGGCAAAGGGCTTTATAACGTATTTTTCAAAATCGGCGCACATATCGAGAGTGATGTGCTCTATCCCTATACTGCGGCAGACACTTTTCGCATCCAGTATGTCCGATACGGAACAGCAGCCGCTTTCCGGGAGATCGAGACCAAGCATCTCGTTATCGTAGAGCCTGAGAGTGCAGCCCCAGACCTCGAAGCCCCTCTCCTTTAGAAGATAGGCTGCAACGGAGCTGTCTACGCCCCCGCTCATCCCTATGAGCACTCTTTTCATCTTCTGCCCCTTCCCTTTATGAGCCTCAGTACCGCAAAGAGTATGAGCAGCAGTGACAGCGGCCTCATGATAAGGCGTGAGAAGAAATACTGATAGCTGACACTGAATGCCTTCAGACTATGGTTTATGGAGCTGTTTACAGTGCTTATGAGCTCGTATACCCCAAGAACTGCCGAAAACACTCCGCCAAACTGTATGAAGCGTGTTCTGAACGGCTCTCTTCTTGCAGAGAGGAATTTGTCCGACACAAGTATCATTATCAGCATCACAAAGGCGGATATCAGCATGAAAAGCAGTATGGAGCCCCAGTAAGCGGGTGCGCTGCCGCCTAAGTTCACAGGCATCTTCATGGCAAGCTTCGGGTACAGTACCCAGTACAGAGCCGCAAATGCCGCCATCGGGATGATATCCCTCAGGTAGAAGAACGCCCCTCCGAAACGGAAAAGCTTTATGGGCGTGTCCGAAAAGACCAGCACCGCAGACTCGGTCACATTCTTCACCAGCTCCACGGACAATTCCTTTTCGTCTCCGCTTTTTACCCATTTCTGACTGCGGGAGCCGTCCTCGGAAAAGACTGCCCCCTCCTTTTCGTATCCTTTCAGATATTTGTCAAGGAACTTTTCAGCCTCAAAAAATCGCTGTGACGAAGCAAAGGCTGATATCTTGTATCCGTACTGCATAGCTTTCACCGCCTTTCGGTATCGCTTGACCGGTCTGTTTCCGGGACACCGTCACTGTCTGTCCCGCTGCATCACTGCCAGGGCATCACAGCGTTCGTTTTCCGGGTGACCCGCATGACCCTTGACCCAGACCATCTTAACATCGTGCTTTTCCAGCAGATCCAGGAGCTGTCCCCACAGATCGGGGTTCAGAGCAGGCTTTCCGTCGCCCTTTTTCCAGCCCTTTTTCCGCCATGACACCGCCCAGCCCTTTGTTATGCCGTCACAGACATATTTGCTGTCGGTGGTTACGATCACCCTGCACGGGCGTTTGAGTGCTTTCAGCCCCTCTATCACCGCAGTAAGCTCCATACGGTTGTTGGTAGTCTGAGGCTCTCCGCCGGACAGCTCCTTTTCGGCGCCGTTGAAGCGCAGTATAGTCCCCCAGCCTCCGGGGCCGGGATTGCCGGAGCAGGCACCGTCGGTGAATATCTCTACGATATCAGCACTCATAAAGCTCCCTTCCCGCATCTGCCAGTGCGCAGTAGATGTCGTATATGTCAGGGTAATTCTTCTTTATACGGACAGGTCTGAATTCCCTGTCTATAAAACAGTGGGTGGTGCTGCCCTTTACGCAGAGGGTGCCCTTCTGGTCGAACACCTCGTACTCCACATCGAAGCGCAGCTTTGAAAAGTCGGGGATGTAAGCCTTTACCGTAAAAACATCACCGAATTTCATAGGCACCATGTAGTCGCAGTGTGCGGAGAGCACCGGGGACATAAGTCCCCGCTCCTCTACCGTCTGAAAGGGCAGACCTGCCTGTTCTATCACGTCCACCCTTGCCTCCTCGAACCATCTTAGATAGTTGGAGTGGTGCACCACGCACATGTTGTCGGTCTCGTAGTAGAAAACACGCCTTGTGTAGGGTCTCAGCTTCATCAGTTGTCCCTCGACTTGGAAATGCTTTCCTTTAGGATCTTGTCCACTGCCTCATCCGCCTTCATGGCACCAAGATCGCCCTTGCTGCGTGAACGCAGGGAAACAGTGCCTTCGGCTACCTCGTTGTCGCCCACTATGAAGAGATAGGGTATCTTCTCCATAACGCCCTGTCTTATCTTGTAGCCCACGCCCTCGCTGCGGTCGTCCACGGTGCAGCGGATATTCACATCGGACAGCTTCTTCTCCACTTCCTTTGCGTATTCAAGAGCACGGTCGGTAACGGGGATAAGGCGTACCTGCTCGGGCATCATCCACAGAGGAAGTGCGCCTGCGTACTTTTCAAGCAGATATGCCAGTGTACGCTCGTAGCAGCCCAGTGAGGTACGGTGGATTATGATCGGGTTCTTCTTGGTGTTGTCCGCATCCACATATTCCATGCCGAAGCGCTTTGCCAGCAGCATATCTATCTGGATGGTAACAAGGGTGTCCTCCTTGCCGAATACGTTCTTGTACTGTACATCCAGCTTGGGGCCGTAGAAGGCAGCCTCATCTATGCCGATGGTGTAGTCTATACCGAATTCGTCCAGTATCTCCTTCATGGCAGCCTGTGACTGCTCCCACTGCTCCGGAGTACCCTCATACTTGTTCTTGGGGTTGGAGGGATCCCACTGGGAGAATCTGAACGTACAGTCCTCAAGCAGTCCCACAGTTTCAAGGCAGTACTTCGCCAGCCTGAGAGCACGGCCGAATTCATCCTTCAGCTGTTCGGGCGTTACGATATAGTGACCCTCGGAAATGGTGAACTGGCGCACTCTTATAAGACCGTGCATCTCTCCGCTGTCCTCATTGCGGAAAAGGGTGGAGGTCTCCGTCAGCCTTAAGGGCAGCTCCCTGTAGGAACGGTTCTTGTAAAGGAATACCTGGTACTGGAAGGGGCAGGTCATGGGGCGCAGAGCGTAGCAGTCTGCTTCCTCATCATCCTGGTCTCCCATGATGAACATACCGTCACGGTAGTGATCCCAGTGACCGGAGATCTTGTACAGATCACGCTTTGCAAAGAAAGGAGTCTTGGTTATCTGGCAGCCGTCCTTTTCTTCTATATCCTCTACCCAGCGCTGCAGGAGCTGGAGCACCTTTGCGCCCTTGGGCATCATGATGGGCAGACCCTGACCGATATAGTCAACTGTGGTGAAGTAGCCCTGTTCCCTGCCTATCTTGTTGTGGTCACGGAGCTTTGCCTCCTCAACGGCTTTCAGGTATTCCTCCAGCTGTGAAGCCTTGGGGAAGGATATACCGTAGATACGGGAGAGCTGCTTGCCCTTGGAATCTCCTCTCCAATAGGCACCCGTGCAGTTGGTGAGCTTTATCGCCTTCACAAGCCCGGTGCTCATAAGGTGGGGGCCTGCGCAGAGGTCGGTAAATTCACCCTGCTCATAGAAGCTGATGTCCTCGCCCTTTGAAGCGTGCTCCTCGCAAAGCTCCACCTTGTAGGGCTCCTCCATGTCACGCAGCTTCTGCACTGCCTCACTGGGGGCAAGCTCAAAGCGCTTTATCTCAAGGTTTTCCTTGATTATCTTCTTCATCTCCGCCTCAAACTTTGCCAGATCCTCGGAGGTGAATGGCTTTTCGGTGTCAAAGTCATAGTAGAAGCCATTATCTATGGAAGGTCCGATAGACAGCTTCACATCGGGGTAAACACGCTTTACAGCCTGTGCGCATATGTGGGCTGTGGTGTGCCAGTAGGTCTTCTTTCCGTCAAGGCTGTCAAAGGTGCAGACCTCAAATTCGCAGTCCTCGGTGAGGGGCGTGCGAAGATCACAGACCTTTCCGTTGAGCTTTACGCAGCAGGCCGCCTTGTAAAGTCCCATGCCTATGGCTTTTACAGCCTCTGCTGCGGAGATGCCCGCCTCTGCCTCTCTTACGGAGCCGTCCTTTAAAGTAAGTTTTACCATTTTTATTCTTCCTTTCACTGGATTTAAAATTTCGTTGTTATCAAAAGCCCTGCCTTTTTCATCTATATCCTGCCGCTTTTGAGGGATTCCACATAATGCCTTGCGGCACGTCCGCTGCGTCCGGAGCGCCTGAGAGCATAGCTTTCGGCTCCCGCAAAAAGCTCCTCACGGGGAATGTCGATGCCGTACTGCTTTGCCAGTTCCTCGACTATTTCAAGGTATACCTGCTTGTCAGGCTTCAGGAAGGTGACCCTCAGTCCAAAGCGTTCCGACAGGGAAGCCTGCTCCTGTCTTGTGTCTCCTGCGTGTACATCGTCCCCGCTGCGGTCGGCAAAGCGCTCCTTCAGAAGGTGCCGCCTGTTTGAGGTGGCATATATGACCGCATTGTCCGCCTTTGCGGAAACAGAGCCCTCCAGAACGGCTTTGAGCATCCCGAAGTCCTCATCATCCGTTGCAAAGGAAAGGTCGTCTATGAATATGATGAATTTCAGCGGATTTCCCACTATCTGCTCCATTACAAGAGGGAGCTGCGTGAGCTGGGATTTCTTTATCTCTATGAGCCTCAGACCCCTGTCTGCAAACTCATTCACCACAGCCTTCACCGTGGAGGATTTGCCTGTTCCCGCATCCCCGTAAAGAAGGGCATTTGCGGCGGGCAGCCCGTTTATGAGCGCCAGAGTATTATCCACCACCTGCTTTCTTTGCAGCTCATAGGAATGAAGCTCGGAGAGCCTTTGGGGATCGGGTGTCAGTACGGGGACTATATCATCCCCTTTGAGCATGAACGCAGTGTACTTTGAGTAGATGCCAAAGCCCTTTGTAAACAGCTTTTCCACCCTTTCACGGTACATGGAGCGGAAATCCGCCTTATCCGTATCCCACCCGGCGATACCTTCAAGAGGGATATCCTCCGGCCGCAGTGAGGAGAGCCTTTCAAGGATAAGGAGCTCTCTTTCCACCGACCTTTCCATGGGCGCAGGCACCTCTCTGCGGACAGCCAGCCGCCTCAAATACTCGTTTTCATTCTCGGACACCGCCTTTGAGACATAGCCGGTCAGATTGGCGCTGTGTCTGTAAAGGTTTGCGGCAAATTCCCCCGCATTTTCGTAGGTAGGCTCCTTTAGCAGCCGCATAAGGGAATCCATGGTCTTTAATTCTCTTATCCCCCTGAAGACCGCAAGGGAACACATTTCATCATAAAGCTTTTTAATATCCATAGTTCAAAAATAAAAGCCCGTACAGCAGTAATACTGTACGGGACGATATCATACCGTGGTTCCACCCGAATTCGGCGGGTCGCCCCGCCCTCTTTTCCCTTTAACGGAGGAATGCGCCGCCCATTACGGCGGATTACAACACAGGCGGTACCCTTTATCCCGACCCTGCCGCCATCTCAGCCAAGGCGGCTCTCTGTAAGGGTGATGATACTGCGCTTTCCGCAAAACTCAGCTTCCGCCGGAAGGCAGCATAAGAACAACAGGGATCCTGTGAGGTGTCAGGTGACGCTTATCTCACCTGTCTCATAAAGGTTTGCGATATTCTGGTTGATGATGGTGTAATCTGCGCCCACACTGATGTTCCCTATAAAGAGACCCGAAAGGAATCCCAGAATGATGCCGATGATAACGACCAGTGCGGGAATATCCATTATGGTAACGGGAGATTCATCAAAGGTGCTTTCCTTCAGCTTTTCGTTTATGAACTTCGCAAGGACCACAAGACCTATGGCAAGCACCACAAGAACGGCAATGAACACGATATACTGAGTATAGCCGACTCTTGTTGCGGTCCTTCTCGGATCGTCCGGCTTGTAGTAAACGCTCGTTCTGGAGCCGAAGCCGAATTCCCTTACCTTCCCCTCGCTTGTTTTGTCGTTTTCCTTATCGGTGCTGTTGCGGGGGTCACCGTAAATGACGAAGTTGTTTCCGTAAACATCCTGTCCGTATGCCTTGTACTTGCCGTCGCACACCCTCACCGTTCCGAGATAGGGGAAGCTGGCGACCTCTCCCCTTGTGGGATCGGCCTGGGATTCCTTCCGTGCTTCGGAAAGCGTCCTTATCTTCGTAACTATGTAGTTGGTGTTGGTGTTGCCGTAGGCAGGGTCGGCAGAGGAGGTCTGCTTCCATGTGCCGGTGATGACCTTGTCCAGCTTGGAAAAATGCGCAAGCCCCATCTCGAAATAGAACATCGCCACGCTTATGGCAAGAGCCGCAACCGAAAGAACTATGCACAGCACAATGAATCTTTTCTTTATTTTCATAGGTCCGACCTTCTTTTCATATTACTTTACAAATATTCATTATACCATTGCAAATAATGGCTGTCAAGGTGTTACGGTCACCAAAAAAGTAAATTTACAATTAAGCAACTTTTACTTTTCATCTTTATCGCAGTAGGCGATACCCAGACCTACGGTGGACATATACACCCTGCCGTAAACATTCATGTCGCCCACTATAAACTCACCGTTGCCGGTGCCGCCGAAGGCGTGAAGGTCGTCGTTCACACGGCTCCATGAGGCTCCGTCATCCTCGCTCATGTAGATGCCCTCTGCGCCGCCGTCTGCGGGAGTGCCCCACACATAGATAACATAGGGACTGCCCTCGTTTTTGGGCTTTCCCAGTCCAACGGCTTCACAGTATTTGAGCCCCTTCACAAGGCTGATGTTCTCTCCCGCATCCGAGGTCATAAGAAGTCCCATGCCGCCTGCGGGGATGTAGACCTTTCCGCTCTCCGTGGGAGATACCGCAAGCCTCTTGTACTTTCCCGAGGTATCGTAGGCACGCCTGAAGCTCCTGCCCTTGTCACGGCTGACATAGAAAACGCCCTTGCTGCTGGCATAGACAATGTTTTCATCCACATTGTCCCCTATCACATAGCAGCCGCCGCTGCCCACTATGCCGGTGCAGGGCTCCCAGCTATTTCCCATGTCTTCGCTGCGGTAGACCTTCATGGAGTTTTCCGGGCTCCATATAAGGGAGCTTCCGTCGGCGGTCAGTGCCACACTGCCTCCGTAAAGCACCTTTCCCTCCTCCGGAGAGGCGGTGATGCTGTCCCAGCTCTGTCCCCTGTCCCCGGACACAAGCAGGGTCAGCTTGTTCTGATCCGTCCCTGCCTTTGCCCAGACATCCCTGTTCTTAAAGGCAACGGAGATGCTTGAGACCGAGCCCACCTGTGCGGTGTGGCGCACTGCGGGGGAAAAGATGTCCTCGTGTACATAGCCGTCATAGTCGCCTATGGCGCTCACAAGAGGAAAATCCTCATAGGAAATAAGGTCGAGAGGCACGGTTTCCTCTATGCCCTTTGCATCGAAGTATATCTCCGGCTTCTCGCCCCATATGTCATCACAGGCAAAAATACCGTTTCCGGAATTCACAAGTATCTTATCCGGGTCTCCGCTGTCCATGGCAAGGCACGAACACCAGTGGATCGCCGATCCCTCTATCCAGGGACATTCGCCCACGCTCATGGTGTACTTGTCGGGAGTTATCTCCTGCCAGCTTTCGCCGCCGTCCGTGCTGCGGAAGAAGATATCCCCGTAGCCTCCGTTGGGCTGCTGCTCCCACACCTCGGAAGAAACAAGGACTATCCTGTTGTCGTCCGACGGATCTATGACTATATCACCTATGGTGCACTTGTCGGGGGAAATGCCCTCCGCCGTGCCCGCAGCCCCGTCCAGCCTGAAAAGCTGGCCTGTCATGGAATTCCAAGGGCCCTCATTGTTGCCGCAACTTATATAAAGCCTGCCCTTGCTGTCTATGTCAAAGCGGCAGGGCATATATTTCCTGATGTCGTCGTTCAGGAGGGGGTGAGGCTCCCATGTGTTGCCCCCGTCATGGGAGACGAACACATTGTCCTCTTTGCTCCGTGACACTCCCGCATAAACGGTCTCCGGGTCATTGGGGTCGAAAAGGATGATGTTGATGCCGTTCTCGTTTGCAGTGGAGGTGACGGGAAAATCAACGGGAGAGAAAGTCTTTCCCCCGTCCTCGGAGAGTATCATGCCGCCCGTCCTGCCGCCTATGAGTATGCGATCCGGGTCGGAGGGGTCAACAGCTATCCTTTCGCCGTTCCCTCTGCCCATGCCGTTGCCGTGTACCTTTACAAGGTCGGAAACATCCACCCTGTCAAAATGCTCCCCGTAGTCATGGGAAACGAGCACACAGGTCTTTCCGCCGCTGAAGTAGGATGTACCTGCTATCATATAGAGGTTTGCGGCGTTTGAAGGGTCACAGGCTATGCCGTCTATGCCCAGAAGTCCCACATCTTCCTTGGAGATGTCAAGGCTGAGAGGCTTCCATGCAGACTTCTCCTTGTCCCATCTGTAAGCGCCGCCTACGTCCGTCCTTGCGTAGAAAAGCCCCGGCTCCGACGTGCTTATGATACCCGTCACAAACCCGCCGCCGCCTATGTTCACCTGTCCGTAGCTCCAGCCTGTGCCCTGCACCTCTGCGGAGGTCTCCGTCACTGCGGCAGGAGAAGTGTCTCCGCCGCCCGCATTGCTCCCGCATGAGGAAAGCAGTGCCAGACAGGAAAGGACTGCCAGAATCCCTGCCGATCTTTTCATATCCTGCCGTTCCTTTTCAGCCATATATAAACGCCTGCGCCGCCTCCGGCAATGACCGCAACTATTATCACGGCTATCACGATGCCCGCACCCGTTCCTGTCTTGGGTGCTGCCTCAGCTATCCTTCTCGCCTGTTCGGCAGGGTCTGCGGTGACTTTTGTCTCTGCGGGGGTGCCGAGAGTGGTCTTGCCCGTTTCATAGGTAGTGACTGCTTCGGTCACTACGGAAGCTTCCGTCTCCTGCGCCTCTTCCTCGCCGCTGTCCTCCGCCGCACCGCTGTTTGCCAGCAGGAACGACTTTGAAGGGTCTATCTCCGTCACCTTCATGGATGTGACGGTCACACGGTAGCCCGTATCCCCTATATAGACCGCATAGCAGGTGGAAAAGTCCTCCACGCCCCAGGCAGCGACTATGTCATCATAGGAAAAATAAGCCTTTGTGGCATTGAATTCATAGGGAGTGACCTTGTTCCATTCCTTCAGCACATGTGGGTTCCTTTCCTGAGGTCCGCCCTTCCATGTCTGGAAAATAAGCTCAACGGGAGAAACACTGCCGTCGTAGTCATCATTCAGGGTATATTCCGCAATGACCACAGAGTTCTTGGTCATGGTGCAGGGGTCGAAATTTTCTCTGAATTTTTCATCCTGCTCCGGGGTATCTATCCTGACGGACTGCCCGTATTTTCCGTTGGATTCCACCGCAGAGGACACATCTATCGTCAGATCCTCGGCACTGACGGAAATTGCCAGGAGTGCGGACGCAATAAACACTACCAGACAAACGATAAAAGTCTTTTTATTCATAAAAAACGCCCCCGTTTAATTGTGTACTTTCAAATGGCATCACAATACCATTTAAATTGTAACACAAAAAAACGGGTTTGTCAATCACATTATCAATAATTTCAGAGCCGGCTGTATCAGTCTATGAGCTTTCTCCTGTCTATTACCCTCACTGCCTTGCCCTCGCTCCTGGTTATGGTCTTTGCAGGCACAAGATGCACCTTGGGAGTTATGCCCAGCATATGCTTGATGGACTTTGCAAGAGAATGTTCCTTCTCGGGTATCTCGTAGTCGGAAACACCCTCGGGCACCTCGCAGTTGATGTCGAGAGTGTCCACATTGTTCACACGGTCTACGAATATCTGGTAATTGGGAGTGTAGCCCTTTTCGATGAGAACGGTCTCTATCTGGCTGGGGAACACGTTTACGCCCCTGATTATCATCATGTCGTCGCTTCTGCCCTTGGGCTTGCACATCTTTATGAGAGTGCGCCCGCAGGAGCACTTGCCCCTTGTGAGCACGCAAAGGTCTCTGGTGCGGTAGCGCAGCAGAGGGAACGCCTCCTTGGTGATGCTGGTGAACACCAGCTCTCCCTCTGTGCCCTCGGGGAGCACCTCGCCTGTTTCGGGGTCTATGATCTCGGGTATGAAATTATCCTCGTTTATGTGCATACCGTTCTGCTCGCAGCACTCGAACGCCACGCCCGGACCGCTGGTCTCCGTAAGTCCGTAGATATCATAAGCCTTTATCCCCAGTGACTTCTCGATGGAACGGCGCATTTCCTCTGTCCAGGGCTCTGCACCGAAAATGCCTGCTTTAAGATGTATGTCGTTGGTGGTGTAGCCCATGTCGTAAAGGGTCTCTCCCAGATAGGCAGCATAGGAGGGAGTGCAGCAGAGTATGGTGGACTTCAGATCCATCATGAACTGTATCTGTCTCTTGGTGTTGCCGGAGGACATGGGGAGGGTAAGGCAGCCTACCTTGTGGGAACCGCCGTTGAGACCGGGGCCGCCCGTGAACAGACCGTATCCGTAGCATACCTGGCACACATCCTCGTTGGTGCCTCCTGCCGCAACTATGGCTCTTGCACAGCAGTTCTCCCACATATCGATGTCGTTCTGGGTATAGAAAGCCACAACTCTTCTGCCTGTGGTGCCCGATGTGGACTGTATGCGCACACAGTCGGAAAGAGGACGGGCAAGCATACCGTAGGGATAGGCATCCCTCAGGTCCGCCTTGGAAAGGAAGGGGAGCTTGCTCAGGTCGTCCACATCCTTTATATCGGAAGGAGACACGCCCTTTTTATCCATCAAATCCTTGTAGTAAGGCACGTTTTCATAAACATATCTCACCTGCTTTACCAGGCGTTCGCTCTGTAAGGCCTTCATATCCTCACGAGACATACATTCTATTGATTCGTTCCAGTAAGCCACGCAAATTACCTCCGTCAAAAAAATATCCTTGAAAAGTATATCACAAGTTTTTTAAAAAATCAACAGAAATTTTGTGTAAATTTTTGTGCAGAGCTGTTTATTATCCGAATAGTTGACAATATGAAAAACATATGTTAATATGATATATATTGTATAAATTCCAAAATAGGGTAAAGACTATGTTATACTATCAGAAGGATTTTACCTCCGAATCAGAGGTAAATTACGGTGTCGGGTTCAAGTGTCCTTTCTGCGGTACGGAAAATTTTTACAGAGGGAAGTTTAAAACAAAGGTCACCGAAACAGCCCCCTACGGCTTTAAGGAAGACAGCGCCCCGTCCCGTGCGAGATACAGAGCCGACAGAGATCTGAGGAACTCCGTCAACGGTACGGCTGATGCCCTCAGAGAGCACAGGTTCATGGACACATTTCTCCGTGACAAGGGAATAATATGCAAACACTGCCACAAAACTCAGCCATGGGCGGATTATCCCCGTGACGAGGACGGAGTAAGCCATGTTAAGGTTATAATTGCAGTGCTTGCCGCATGGCTCCCTATATGGATAATTATAAACATTGTCATTCCGTTTATGCGCTACTCTATGTACATCGCTCCCATGCTGAGCCTTGTACTCAGTGTATGCGGTGCTATGGTCTATATAAAACGCAAGGCAAAGGAAAACAGGAAGAAAAGAGAAGAAGCCGACAGGATAATGGGATCTGCCGATTTTGAAACGCCTGTACTCTACATCAAGACCGACAGCTCCGACAGCCGCTGAGCAGGGAGCTTTCACCGCACAGCAGTGCAGACAGGCACACTGCCGCAATAATCTCATGACATTTCGGGGGGAAAAGATGTTCTTTTACTACTATTCAAAAAACTACAGCTCCACCGCAACAGTAAATTACGGTGTAAAATTCAGGTGTCCTTTCTGCGGTGCGGAAAATTTTTACAAAGGAAGTATCGTTACAAAAGCCACAAAGAAAGCGCCCTACGGTGTCGGTTCGGACACTGCCGCCGCCCGTGCGCAAAAGCAGGCAGGCACGGACATAAGAGAAACTGTACGAAATACGGCGGAGGCTTTAAAGAACCGCAGGTTTGAGGATTCTATCCTGAGAGGTACAAAGATAGCCTGTGAGCACTGCGGCAGGTGTCAGCCGTGGGCGGACTACCCACGGGACATGGACTGTATAGACAAAAAGCGTGTAATATCATGCGTTATAGGAGCGATAATAGCACTGTGGGTGGTGCTGAGCACCTTTCTTAACAAGCTCCCGTGGTGGGTGACCATGCTGCTGTGCATTTTCCTGAGCATAGGCGGAGCGGTATATTATGTTATGCAGAACAGAGCCAAAAACAGGAAGAAAAGAGAGGAAGCAGACGAAATAATGGCATCTGCGGACTTTGAGACTCCTGCCATCTATGTCAAGACGGGAAAGGACGGCGATCAGAACGTTGTTCAGAGGGCTTTTGAAGGTATGTTCTCCGACCCCACCATAAAAAATAAATAAGGAAACCTGCTGTGGGGTGTACAATATCACAAATTTCACAAAAGTTATTGACAAACGAAAAATAATAGTTTAAAATATATATGTGTGCAGTTTACACAGAACACTGCCCACGGGGGATTGAGAGACCCCACAGAAAAAGTTTTCGGAGGGAAATTCTGATGATAATAAAAAAGCTTGCAGCCGCTTTTCTTGCCGCTGCCGCACTGCTGACCACGGGTTCCGCCGTTTTTGCGGAGACTACCGCCACAGCTACGGCCACGAAAAATGATGCCGCCACCTTTGCCTTTGACACCAACAAGTCGCTTTCTTATGTACATTCCTTCGGCAATGCCTCCGATACGAACCTCACTCTCAACATTTCCGACACAGGCGCCCTTGCCGGCCGCTGCCTTGAAATGAGAGAGTCCTTCACAAACGATGTTACGAACCAGTACGGCGGTTTCTATATAGACGCTGCGGATCTTGGTCTTGAGACCTTTGGCGGCTATACCGTCACCGTTGGCGTAAAGGTGAACAAGAAAGTAGCCAAGAAAGCCGATTCGCTGGTGCTTTTCTCCGACGGCGAACAGTGGGTCACCTCCGGTATATCCACCGCTTTCCCCGATTCCTACCTCAAATGCACTCTTACGGTGCCCGCAGGCATACAGAACACGAAGATAGGCATTTCCCTTCCCATAACCTCCGCCTACGATGACTGGGTATGCTATGTGGACGACATCGTTATCACCGACAACTACGGCAACAAGATGCCCAACATAGGCGATGTGGACACCTCTCTTGCAGAAAAGCCCAATGCAGGCCTTTCCGCTCTTTCCATAGGACTTTTCATAGTTCTGGCTGTTATAGTGATAGGCGGTATAGCTTATTTCATCATCAACACCAGAAGAAGATTCAGGTGATCTCCCCAAAACAGAGAAATTCTTATTATCCCGTTTTCTCAGAAAAACGGGATAATTTATTAAGTCGGCATCATCGTGCCGTGTAATACTGATTCTTCCTCGATGTATAGACGATCTCCGAGCCTCAAATCCCTTATATTCAAGCATTTGCGGCTTGTTTCTTGTCTATACATCGGTCAGAAATCAGTATAACATATGCGCCGCCCCCAAACACCGTTATCATACAGAGATATATGAACAGTTTCCAGTATTCCGATACCAACAAGAGATACCACACACAGGACTATTACCTGCGGCACAGATTTGGCTGCAAGGTGATGAAGATACCCCTCAATGCAGGCTTTAGCTGCCCCAACATAGACGGGCGGAAGGGCACGGGAGGCTGCGCCTTCTGCAGTGCGGGGAGTGCCCGCTTTGCGGGAGACCCCGAAAAGCCTCTGAGAGAACAGTTTGATGATGTGCGCCGTGTCATGGAAAGAAAATGGCAGGGTAAGTTCATCCCGTATTTTCAGGCAAACTCCAACACCTACGCCCCCACGGAAAAGATAAGAGCCATGACCGAAGAAGCCCTTTCCTTTCCCGATACCGTGGGCATAGCCCTTTCCACAAGACCGGACTGTGTCAGCGACGAATGTGCGGACTTTTTTCAGTCCCTATCCCGAAAGACCTTTCTCACGGTGGAGTTGGGGCTCCAGACCGTCCATGATGATATAAACGCCGCTCTCAACCGTCTTCACACCTATGATGACTTCAAGGACTGCGTCCGCAGACTCAGCCGGAGGGGAATAAATGTTGTGGCGCACATAATAAACGGTCTTCCCGGAGAAAACAGGGATATGATGCTCGAAACCGCAGCAGAGCTTTCAGGGCTGCCCCTCTTCGGCGTCAAGATACACCTGCTCCATGTGCTGAAAAACACCGCCCTTGCCCAAAGCTACGGCAGAGGTGAGTTTGAGACCCTTTCCCTTGAAGAATATGCGGATGTGACCGTTTCACAGCTCCGCCTGCTGCCCCCCTCCTTTGTCATAGGCAGGATAACGGGCGACGGTGCAAGGGATGAGCTCATAGCCCCCCTGTGGAGCCTGAAAAAATTCTGTGTAATGAACGAGATCGACAAGCTGATGGCAAAAAGCGGCTTCTGCCAGGGGGATCTGTACAATGGATGAAAACTTGAATAGGGGCGTGCAGAACGATACCCCCGCCAAAAAGGGGATCGGCGGCGTGATCTTTGCGGTCATGCTTCTGGCAGGTGTCTTTGTCCTTTTTCACCTTGTTATCGGGGGCTTTGAAAACAGGCTCATCAGCATAGACGGAGAGTTCTACTCCGCCGGTTCAAGGGATGTGACGGTCTACGCCTTTTCGGATGAGGGGATAAAAAACATCTCGTCCTTTGAAAGGCTGGAAAACCTGACCCTCCGCCCCGCCCGTTATCAGGCGCTGAAAAATGTGTATGCAGAAGCCGAAAAGGGAACTATCCCCGCCGACAGCGCATCCCTTGCAGTGCAGATAAAAAGCATAGAGGATGAGTACACAGGCTGCACCTATGTGCGGGACATATCCTTCCTGTCCGGGCTTGATAAGCTGAAAAGCCTTGATATAAGGGGCTGTCTGGTGAGCGACCTGTCCCCCCTGAAAGGACTTGCCTCCCTGGAAAAGCTGGATATCACCGACACCTCCGTTACAGACCTGTCCCCTCTGTACGATATGCCGTCCCTGAAAGCCGTAAAGCTGGGGAGCATCACGGAGGAGGACAGAAAAAGGCTTGAAGAAAGGGGCATTTCCGTTTTTACGGAGGATGATGCCTGATACTGATCCTTGTACAGATCATCTCAGGATCTCAGATCCGCTGTCGGATATGGGTATCCCGCCTTATTATAAGTCAAAATTATTATAGGTTATAGGATTTAAATACATTGACAACACAGCGGACTAATGGTATAATGGATGAATGAGCATTTTTTAGTGCATAATACAGGAGGAAACCATAAATGTCAAGATATCTTTTTACATCGGAATCAGTAACAGAGGGACATCCCGACAAGGTCTGCGACCAGATCTCGGATGCCGTTCTCGATGCCATACTCAGTGAAGACCCCATGGGACGTGTTGCCTGCGAGACCACAGCCACCACAGGTATGGTGAGCATCATGGGCGAGATCTCCACCAATTGCTATGTGGATATCCCCAAGATAGCCCGCCAGGTAATAAAGGAAATAGGCTACAACGGCGCCGGCATGGGCTTTGACGGTGATACCTGCGCAGTCCTTACCTCCATAGACGACCAGTCCCCCGATATCGCAATGGGCGTTGACAAGGCCCTTGAATACCGTGAAGACGGTGCTTCCGAGGAGATGGACACCGGTGCCGGAGACCAGGGCATGATGTTCGGCTTTGCCTGCAACGAGACCCCGGAGCTCATGCCCCTGCCCATATCCCTTGCCCACAAACTGGCAAAGAGACTGGCAGAGGTCAGAAAGGACGGCACTCTCCCCTATCTCAGACCCGACGGAAAGACACAGGTCACCGTGGAGTATGAGGACGGAAAGCCCACAGGCATCGACACTATCGTTGTTTCCACGCAGCACAGCGAGGATGTCAGCCTTATGAAGATAAGGGAGGACATCATCAGGGAGGTAATAAGAAAGGTGATACCGGAGGAGCTTCTGGGTCACACCACTTTCTTTGTGAACCCCACCGGAAGGTTCGTTGTAGGCGGTCCTCAGGGCGACAGCGGCCTTACCGGAAGAAAGATAATAGTTGATACCTACGGCGGCTACTCCCGTCACGGCGGCGGTGCCTTCTCCGGAAAGGATCCCACAAAGGTGGACAGAAGTGCCGCCTACGCAGCCCGCTATGTGGCAAAGAACATAGTTGCGGCAGGCCTTGCGGAAAAGTGCGAGGTACAGCTCGCATACGCCATAGGTGTGGCAAACCCCGTCTCCATAATGGTGGACAGCTTCGGCACGGGCAGAGTTTCCGACGAGGAGCTCTCAAAGGCCGTGGAAAAGGCATTCGACCTGCGCCCCGCCGCCATAATCCGTGATCTTGAGCTTCGCAAGCCGCAGTACAGAAAGCTGGCTGCTTACGGTCATATGGGCAGAGAGGATCTGGGCTGTGCATGGGAAAGATGTGACAGGGCAGATGACCTCGTCAAGGCTGTGAACTGGGTATGAGCAGGCATTTATCCAACGCCGAAAGGGATGAGAGCGAGTACGCAAAGAACCAGCTCCTGATGTTCAAGGCACGGACGAGGGTGAAAAGCTTCAGGCTCCTGCTCTTTTTCGGAAATATCGTCCTTTCGGTATTCAGTCTGGGATACACATATCTGTGGTTTTCCCTCCATAAGGTGGCTATGACATGGGAAGTGGTCATGATGGACAATGATATAAACGGTCCCATCAACTTCCCCATTTTCGTGGTCACCCTCGTGGCAGCGCCTTTGTTTGTCATTCTCGCCGCTCTGGCGGAGATACAGACAAGGAGCATATATGTTCATATAATGGGCATCATATCCTCCCTGCTGTTCGTGCTCTGTCTGGGAAATGCCATTTTCGGACTGGAGCCCGTAAAGCCCGTGAACACCTTCGCATTCTGCCTTATAATGGGCATAGAGGCTGTGGCATCCTTCTTCTTCGTCTCCGCCTTCTCCACTATGGAAGGTCTGAAAGACAAGCCCGGCTACCCTGAATTCAATTTCAGCGTTTCGGGTGTCCTTACTGCTGAACAGCAGAAGTACATGGACTACTACAACGCCCGTCAGAAGGGAAAAAGACCTGTCTCCAACTCACCTCTGAATGTGGATACCTCCGCAGACACCTTCGGCGATGAGGTCCTCCTTCCGGAGGAGGATTATGTGGTAGAGGATATAAGACGGAAGCCCCTTTGAATTATGTTATATATTTATACATAGATCTTACACAAAAGGATCCTGCAAATTATACAAAATTTTGCAGGATCTTTTATTGACAAGTTATATTTGTATATGATAGAATAGAAAATGTATAAACATCTTTGTGCCGATCACGGAGGATATTATGAAGAAGAAAACGCTCTTTAAAACTGCTGCCGGGGCTCTTGCCGCCCTTATGACGATATCTGCCGCAGCAATGCCTGTCTTTGCGGATGAGGAAGCACCTGCCGACACCACCGCAGCCCCTGCGGAAACTGCCGCAGAGGAGGAGACCGCTGCCACGGAGGAGACCGTTGCCGAGGTAAAGGAAGAGGCCCCCGCTGAGACCTCCGCTCCCATGGAAAAGCCCGACAATGCGGGAAATGCGGACGAATCACAGGTCGAATTCTATTACACCGCACTGAGCCTGTCCATCGAGGATTTCGGCAAGGCCTACGCAGAGGGCAGCACAGAAGAATGTGCAGCCATAGTGGATGCATTCAAGAAGGCCATAGATTCAGCTCTTGTGGAGGGAACTATCGACCGTGATGACTACTACAAGGCTGCCTCTGCCTATTTCAGCAGGATAAACGAAAAGATAAACGAGGTCATCACTGCCTACGGCTTTGATGCGGATACCTTCAAGGGCGTTTTCTTTGAGGTGCTGAGCCGTTATATGGAGTGTGTGTACACCGCCGCTGTTGACGGAGAGACCATAGTTGGTATGTACAGCACCTATTGTGCGGGCGGTATGAGCTATGCAGCCGATCTTCTGGAAAGCGAGGCCATCGACCTCGACACTTTTGCAGACCTCTGCTCATTTATCACCTCCGGTCAGCTTGAGGGCTACACCTCTCTCCTTGATGCGGGTCAGCTGGACAATGACACCTATTCCGGTCTCTGCCTTGATGTTTTTGACAGTGTATGGGATTTTCTGGATGAAGCACAGTCAATGGGTGTGATCTCCGACGTGGATTACCTGAAGACTTTGAACATCATTTATTCCAATGAGGAGGATATGGCTTACGGTCTGCTGCAAAAGGGACTGGTGCCTTCTTCCTTCATGGCGGAGCTTTTTGACTACAACTTCACCGAGTACACCGACATCGTAAAGGATTTCTATGTAAAGGGTCTTATAACAAGGGAGGAGGCTGTGGATGTACAGGTCTACGGTATAATCTCCTTTGTGCAGAAGATGAGAGAGCTTTACGGAAGCGAGGAAATGTCCGAAGAGGATTCCGCTTTCCTTATAGACTCCATAGACAGCAATATGAAGGAGATCTTCAACGCTCTTGATGCGGCTGAGGGTCTTGAGGAGGGCACCACCTACAATGAGGTGACGGATGCCATTCTTTCAAGGCTGGGTATAGACCCCGCAGATGCCAGGAATATGCTGGCAGAGGCTTATGCCAGCGTGGGTGCGGAGCTGCCTGCCGAACAGACAGCACCTGCCGCCGAACAGTCCGCTGCCGAGGCCGTATCCCCCGCCGCAGATGAAGTACCTGCCGCTCCCGCAGAGACCACATCTGTTCCCGCCACCGGGAACAAGGACATTGCAGCCCTTATGCTGGGTGTCAGCGCTGCCGCACTGGTCCTTTCCCGCAGGAGAAAATAAAAGCTGCACAGCATTGTGAAATGTGCCGATAACTGACCGTCTAATACTAATTCTTCCTCGATGTATAGACGATCTCCAAGCCTCAAATCCCTTATATTCAAGCACTTGCGGCTTGTTTCTTGTCTATACATCGGTCAGAAATCAGTATAAGCAAAAAGCAGCCGCAGATGCTTTTCCAAAAGGAGTCTGCGGCTTTGATGCTGTTGCTCCGAAAGGCTGTATGTAAAACGGGAATCCCGCAATGATCCTCACACAGCATTTCAGTCAATTACAAAACGATATCCCCCGCCGCTGCATGGTGACGGGGGATATTTACTGTCGTACTGTTGATCACAGGCGGCAAGCCTTACCGGTAGCTGTCGGTATTACCGACCCAGGGTAACGACGATGTCGTTCACATCCTTCAGCTTGTCGGCGGGGATATAGTTGCCGGGGAGCTGCTCGCCGTTGAGAGTAACGGACCTGACCCCGCTCTCAACATGATCGGGGTTGTTGAAGACCATGTTCAGCTTCTTGCCTCTGAACAGCTTCTTTACGGTGTAGCTTTCCCATGCAGAGGGGATGGCGGGATCGACCTTGAGACCGTCCGCATCCGGGCGCATACCGAGTATACCCTCAACACAGCCTACCATGACCGTAGAACCTGTGCCGGTGAGCCAGTGAACATGGGAGCGTCCTGCGTAGGGAGAACGTGTGGATTCGGTGAACTGACCGTGTACATAGGGCTCCAGAACACGGATCTCCGCCTTGTCGTTGAGAGATGCGGGAGAAGATTCCTCAAAGTACTTGAAGGCTCTGTTGCCGTGACCCAGCAGGGATTCCGCCAGTATAGCCCAGCCCTGTGTCTGGGAGAAGATACCGCCGTTCTCCTTGGTGTCGGGGTTGAAGATGTGCATGAGAGCGCCGTCGAAGAAGTGATCCACATAGGGAGGTTCAAGCAGCTTTACGCCGTAAGGAGTATTGAGGATGTCGAACACGCTCTGCATGGACTTTTCAGCCTGCTCCTTGCTTGCAAAGCCGGAGATAACGCCCCAGGACTGGGGATTGAGCCACATACTTGCCTCCGGATCTGTTCTCTTGCCCACTACTACGCCGTCTTCTCTGATACCTCTGATGAATCTGTCCTCGTTCCAGCACTTGGAAAGGGCATCTCCCAGCTCTGCCTGTACCTTCTCCAGATATGCCACATATTCCGTGTCCTTTCTCTCCTCCGCATATCCCTTGAGAACGGTCATGGCATAGTAGAGCTGGAATGCAACGAATGTGCTCTCGCCCTTCTTGCCCATTCTCAGGCAGTCGTTCCAGTCTGCGTGGAGACCTGCGGGCATATGGTTGTTGCCCAGATGTGTCATGGAGAAGTCTATGGCACGCTTGAGGTGGTCGTAAACAGTGCCCTCGCCGCCGTTGGAGTAGAGGATCACCTCGTCAAGGAATGCCTTGTTTCCGCTCTCGCCGATGTACTTGACGATAGTGGGGAAGAGCCACAGAGCATCGTCTGCACGATAGGAGGGATGACCCGTCTGCTTTGCGTACAGGGAGTTCTCGTCGTTCTCGTCGGGATGAGGCTCATGACCCGCATTGTGGTCGAACTTTACAAGGGGAAGACCTGCGCCGTTGTCAACCTGTGCGGAGAGCATGAAGCGTATCTTGTCCGCTGCCCTTTCGGGATCAAGGTGGATGATGCCCTGTATATCCTGAACGGTGTCACGGTAGCCGTAACCGTTTCTCAGACCGCAGTAGATAAAGGAAGCTGCTCTCGACCAGATGAATGTGATGAAGCACTGATATGCGTTCCACACATTGACCATGTTGTTGAAGGTATCGGAGGGAGTGCAGACGGAGAAGCGGTCAAGGATGTCATGCCAGTGGGCGATGAGCTCAGCTATCTCCTTGTCGGCAGCAGCGCCGTCCTCGTAGCGGGCGATGATCTCATTTGCCTGTGCATTGTCCTTCTGACCCAGAGTAAAGGTCAGCACCTTCGTTTCGCCGGGAGCCAGTTCTATCTCCGTCTGGAGAGCACCGCAGGCATTGCCGTTGTAGTTGAGCACGTCGCCGCACCTGCCGCTCTCAACGCCTATGGGGTTGCCGTAGGTGCGGTAGGAGCCGATAAAGCTGTCAAGGGAGCCGTTGTAGCCCGTTACCTTGGCACCGGAGAGCCCCAGGAAGCGCTCTCTGTGGTTGGAGCCGGTGGCATCCTTGCCGGAATTTATATTGATGTGCTGGAGCACCTTGTTTCCTTCAAAGCTGGTCTGGGTAATGAACTGTGTGTACTGGAGGTTTACCTGATCCTGCTCGTAGTTGTTTTCGGAGGTGAATTCGCAGAAGCCCGTCACAGACAGCTTTCTCGCCTTGTCCGAGCAGTTTGTGATCTTAGCGTTCCAGACTTCGTAGGTCTTTCCGAGAGGAACATAGTAGGTGACCTCGGACTTTATCCCGGAGTATTCCGCACTGATTACGGTATAAGCGGTACCGTGGCGGCATTCGCTCTTGTACTTGTCCAGAGGCTTGCCCACGGGCTGCCATGATGCGGACCAGTAGTCGCCGTCCTCATTGTCCCTGATGTAGACATAGCGGCCGGGGAGCGCAATGTTGGAATTGAAGCGGTAGCGGATTATACGGCCGTTGGCGCCGGATTTCACGAAGCTGTAGCCTCCTGCATTGTTGGAGATTATTGCGCCGTATTCCGGGTCGCCCAGGTAGTTTGCCCAGGGGGCGGGGGTGTCGGGTCTTGTGATGACATATTCCTTCTTTTCAAGATCGAAGTGTCCGTAGTTCATAATCTATCTCCTTTTCCGTCCTAAGGGACAGGACAGCTTTTCCGCACCGTACAGGACTTTCCCCACCGCTGCACAGCCGTGAAAAGCTTTTCAAGAATGGGTGCGGTCGCAGACCGCCAAGCATATATAGTAATTATATCATCTGCATATGCTTTTTTCAAGGACTTTGGTAAAATCAACATTTTGCACAAATTAAATTAGCCTGTTATGTGCAAAAAGTCCCCCGCCCGTATGAGAGGCGGGGGATTTTGCAAAAACACATTGCTTAATTCACTCTGCTTTTTCTGAGATCATTTCGGAATCAGAAGACTTCTTTTCTTGTACGACCGTATCAACATCGCAAAACCTGTCTCCAAAATATGCCACAACCGCTATCCCAAATACAACACTTAAGCTCTTCATACTGTCACATATTTTATCAATGAGCTGACCAACAGAATTAATGTTGTCAGCTGCATGTTTCGTAGCCGCATACTGTTCGGTGTAAAAATCTGCGCCGAATCTTGCGTCTGAAGTGAGCGTCCCGTAATAGCCGTTGTCACTTAGCTTCACCCCGTAAACTATGATAAGAATGCCTGCAATGATCCCTATAACATCAAATATTCTCTTTGCAAAGGAACTGTTCATATTATCGTTCTCCTTTTTATTTCCTGTCGTTACTGTCAAAATGCTTTATTCGAATGGGTCAGATCCGGCTGTCGAAGTATATTCCTAAGAATTGAATTGTCCGAAACGTTGGGTACACTTCATACTTTGTCATCGTTGTAATTAAGATAGTAAATAGATTCAATAGTACAATTTTGTGCATAATTGTATTTTAATGTAAGCATAAAACCATCACTATAATAAAGCCAAGTATACTCTCCATCTGAATAACTATAGTCTAAACCCCAAACTTTCTTGCAACTATCTACAAATGCTTTACTGTATTCAGAATATGAGGTTGGAACCAATAACATATAGCCACTGCACTGTTTATTTTTGTTAAAATATACTATAATATTGGATTCTATTCCTGAAAATAAAACTTCACCGATACAAGCATAAGAATCGTATTTATTCTGTATTTTTTTTACTGTATAATTTGCGATACCGGAATTCCTAACCACAGAATCTAATGAATCACCCAGCAAAATATGCTGAAATTCCCCAGGGGTTGTTCGTTTGCTTTGTTCTGCAGTCTTTGTTTCCGGTTTAGCATAAGAAGTTATAGCTGTTGCGACCAGTTTTCCATCATTACCGAATGTATAAGTTTCAGAACCGATCTTATACGCACCGCCGGATAGCATTATGCCGTCTTTTCCAAAGAAGTATTTGTTATTATTGACAGTTTTCCAGCCTTTCACCATTGTATATGTATCTCTGTCAAAATACATATACCCGTTATCTGTTTTGATAAAGCCTTTACATATCTTCCCATTCTTAAAATAATACTGATTTCCCTCATACTTCGCAAGTCCGGTATAGCCACTTTTAGGTGCTTTGGGTAAATCGTCAGATTTTGTTTTGATAGATTTAGTTCCGCTTTTGGTACCAACTTGTCCATCGTTAATCGATGCAAGCCTAAAGTAGTATGTTTTCCCAGATTTTAGATTGTCTACTGTAACACTTGTACCGGCTACATCTTTCCATTTTTTCCACTCATCATCAGGATCAATGGCACGATACACTCTGTAAGCGTGTGCACCACTTACTTTATTCCAAGTAATTGTAACTGAATCTTCGGTTGAGGTAAGTTTAATGTTGCTTGGTGCAGAAATCGTACTTCCTGCGGCACAAACTGTTACAGTTGATATAAAGAAAAATAGGCTCAGAAAAATTATTACTATTATCGAAAAAAAACCAAATGAATTGCGTCTTAATATCGTTTCTTTACACATACTATCCACCACTTCTCCTAAACTATTCATGTTACATTGTTTTGCATCCAAAAGAGATAGTCGAACCACGTCAAGTGGCATTCACTAAATGCTTTTATAATCAATGTCTAAAATAATTTGTAATATCCCGCATTCTATATCAGTAATATTCTTAGTATTAGTATGTCGAATACCCGCAAAATTCAAACCAAGCATCATAATCATCGAGCCCGTTTGTATAGAGCATTATAATATATAAAGGCTCATGCTTATAATATACAATGTAAGTTGTATCACCGTCTGAATAAGTAAAATCAGATCTGCTAACAGTAAATCCAGCATGTCTTATAGCATTTAGCCATGCTGTACCATAAGAAGAAGCCCGTGATTTGCTTGAAGTAAATACACGATACTCATGATCCATCGTACTATGCGCCGTTTCTGTAAAACCATAATCAACAGGATTCGGCAATTCAGGAATACTAATACCTGTCCCAACAGTTATGTTAAGAGTTACATATACATCCTGATATTTTGACATATATACCTTAACTGTACATTTACCATTCTTTTTACCCTTTATATTCAGCTGTACAGTATCGTTGTCGATGCCACTATTTCCCCATTTAGCACTTGCAATTGAGGAGTCAGAGACTGTAAAGTTCACAGAATGTGATCCCTTTGCAACAATTTTTACACTATATGTTTCCCCAATTCCTACCGAAATCTTTTTACTGCCTTTTACAGAAAGTGATACATCAATTACATTGACTTCCCACTTTTCTACCACACCGTCCACATCTGCTGTCACAACTGCATTTCCTTCACCAACACCTTTTATCGTTCCTTTGTTTGTCACTTTGACAACAGAATTGTCTGAGCTTCTCCACTTTACTTTCTTATGCGAATCGATTACGCGTAGCTTGTAAGATCCTCCTTTGGTAAGCGTAATGTCACCAATGACTTCCTTCATGGCTGAGTTTTTTGATGAATTGGTCAAGCTTTCTATGCCCACATCACCTACACTCACCTTTATAACTTTTTGCGCAGAACGGTCGTCATCTGAAGTAACTACGATTCTACTAAAGCCATTCTTTTTTCCGGTTATATTGAGCTTTACCTTATTACCTGATGAGGTAGAACTAAACGAGGCAACATCGCTGTCTGATATACTAAATATAAGGTCTTGAGGGTTTTGAGCGGTTACAGTAACAGTTTTCGTTTCATTTATCCCCAACGCTATACTTTCCTTTGAAACAGAGATCGCATTTTCTGCTGCTTCGACCGTAGCAGACGGAAACACATCAAACGGTAACACAACAGTTATAAGAAAACACATTCCCAGGATCAAACCAATAAATCTCCGCTTATCATTTGTTTTCATCATAGATTACTCCTTTCTCACATTAGCGAGCAACTCAACAAGTGAGTCAATACATTTCTTTGCAAGCCCTCCGAACGGAATAGTTTTTAGGACCTCGTTCAATACTTCGTCAGAAGCTGTTTTCACAAGTCCCTTAATCCCGTTTTCATAATCTCCGTCTATGATCTTCTGTATTGAACTTGTATCGGTATCCTGTGCTCTAAGAGCCTTCAAAGCCGTTTTGGCATTTTCATCTATAACTGTATCCTGTTCAATACTACTGCATAATAGAATGAAATAATCAAGTCTGCACTGAAAGAGCAGGGGATTTAGCTGATATTCATCATACCATCCCTTTGATATAAAGTGATGCCTGATCTCATTCATGAGCACAACATCACCAATGCACACCTTAACAAGTTTCTTGACACTGTCATATTTTGCATTAGGTATCAGTTTTGCAAATTCTTCCTTCCAATCCCAGTCCTCATCACTGCGGGGATATTTGACCTGAGCTCGCTCCTTTAGTGTGCGCACACGGTTCTGTGTTATACCGAGTTGATTGGAAAGAGTATAATCATCATATTGCAATTTGTTTTTGTAGAGATGTTTCAGATATGTGTCAAAAAGCAATGTATCTATATCGACTTTTGCCATAGTGCCAAAATTACGTTCAAAGTAACCGTGATAAAACTCATCAAACAAAGCAACCTTTTCCTCTGTTGAAAAATCTTCATTTCCCATATCATCACTTCCAAACATCATGCCAAAGCCATATATTGATTGTATAACTAATATTATACATCCTATATATGGTATCTGTCAAGATGATACTCCAAATTTTAAATATTTTTGTTGATATTATCCAACATATAGAATATATAATTATGAATATTTACATTTTATTTATTGTTTTTACCTTATATTACATTTTTTATAATATATTCCGAACATTACCATCTATATTTATGATATAATGACTGTACATTGAAAAGGGGGTATTCAGTATGGCATTATATAAGAGACTGCGTGACCTTAAAGAAGACCACGACCTTACACAGAAGCAAGTCGCCGATCTTATAGGCGTTTCAATGAATCATTATGGCAAATACGAAAGAGGAGAAAACGACCTCCCCCTTGAAAAGGCTGTCATACTTGCCGATTTCTACGATGTCTCCCTCGATTACATCGCCGGACGCTCCATCCACCGCCACGGCAATGCCGCTCCCGAGTTCACAGCCGACGAGATAGAGCTTATCGACCGCTTCCGCAGTCTGGGCGAAAGAGACAAGGGAAAAGCAGAGATGTATGTACAGATGCTTTCCGAGCAGAGCGCTGCTGCCCTCAGTTCAAAAGGAGCCGTATAAAAATGATAAAATGCAAGCAATGAACCGCCCTGTCAGAAAGCAGGCGGATTTTTTATGCCCTGCCGACCCGCCCCCGGAAAGCGGCACATAAAATATCCCGCCGTTTTTGCTTGACTAACAGGGCGGGATGTGGTAGAATAGATATCGTGATATCAACAGAATTTCCTTCAAGGTGATAATAAATGAAAAAAGTTTATGCAGTCATACTGAAAAGCGACACTGACGGTCTCGATATGTGCCGCCTTATGGAGAACAGATCCCCCCGTACCGCATTCCCCGGCTGCTGGGATGTGCCGGATGACACGGACGAGGCAGCGGACACCCTTGCCTCTGCCATAAACGGCTTTATGGACTTTCCCGACACGGACAATATGGTGTTCGGTGTGTCGGAGAACCTTTCCGAAAGGCTCATTTCCCGCCTTTCGGCGGAAAAGGTGATAAAGACCGACGTACAGCGGCTGGCGGAGCTGATCGGCAGCATATGAGGAGAAAAATATACTGTGTCCTGCTGTCGGCGCTCCTTCTTTCCTCCTGCGGGCTCACAGGCTCCGTGGAACAGCTTCTGGTGCCGCCTACGGTATCAGAGGAGCAAAGCGAGGTCTACGATGCACTGGCAGATGATACCGGCAGCGGGATCACCCTTGTGTACCCCCGGACGGGTGAGCACAGAGGTGCTTTTATATTTGCCGATACCGACGGCGACGGCACCGATGAGGCTTTCGCCTTTTACAGAAACAGTTCGTCCCCCAATGTAAGGGTCAATCTGCTGAAAAAGAACGACAGGGGCTGGCACTCTGTTTACGACCATTCGGGTCCGGGCACGGGAGTCGAGGAGGTCTTTTTCACGGACTACGGCGGGGACAACACATATATGTGCATAGGCTTTTCGAGCCCCGCACAGCACGACAAGGTCTTTACGGTCTATTCCGTGGAGAACGACATGATGACCGCTCTTTTCAGCGAAGTCTACAATATGCTCATCAACGTGGACATAAACCTTGACGGCGGTGAGGACACAGTGCTCATAAACTCCGCCACGGAGGATCATTCCGCCTATGCCCTGCTGATAGCCGACAAAAAGGACGGTTCGGGAGTGCGCAGCGTTTCCGGCACGGTGATGAGATCGAACGGAGTTGAGCAGATAAATGCGGTGGCAGGGGGCATATCCGGCGGTGCAGCCGCCATTTTTGTGGACAGCAACGTAAGCGGCGGTATCAGCACGGAGGTGCTGTACTGCGTGGAGGGGAGCCTCAGGAACCCCGCTGTTCTGGATGATTCCTCCATCCCCGCCCTCACCCTCCGCAGGAGCGGACTTTCCCAGGACATAGACGGGGACGGCGTGGTGGAGATACCCACTCTCACTCCCTTCCCGGGCTACCGTGACAGTGACGGTCAGAACATGACCATCTGGAACGAGTTTGAAAACTATACCCTCTCAAAAAAATACACCTCCCTCTATATGCCGTCGCAGGGCTACTGCTTTATGCTGCCGGTGCGCTGGCAGGGACTTGTGACCGTAAAGACCGACGCATCCTCCGGTGAAAAGGTGTTCTGCAAGTTCAATTCCTCACTTTCGGAGAGCAGGATGGAGCTTATGCGCATAATATCGGTGGATGCGGCAAGCAAGAACGAATATCTTGAAAAGGGCTACACTGTTGCCGCAGAGACGGACACAAGGAGCATCATGGTGCTCTGCACCTCATCAGAGGATCCTCTTGTGCTCACGCAGTCGGAGATAGAAAACGGCATGATAATGCTGTAACGATCCGCTGCTTGACAGTGAAAAAGCCGCCTTGAAAGGAAAGGTGACATCTGCTGAACTCGGGTCCTGCCCGACAGATGGTCAATAATGAACAAATACGAAGCATTAAAGAATTTTTTCGGCTATGACAGTTTCAGACAGGGACAGGAGTCCCTTGTTGACAGTATACTTTCCGGCAGGGATACGGTGGGAGTAATGCCGACGGGTGCGGGAAAATCCCTTTGCTATCAGGTGCCCGCCCTTATGATGGAAGGTTTCTCCATCGTCATCTCTCCGCTTATCTCCCTTATGCAGGATCAGGTGAGAGCACTCACCGATCTGGGCATAAATGCAGCCTACATCAACTCCTCCCTTACGCAGGCACAGCTGTACGATGTTATCACAGGCTGCTCAAGCGGTGCCTACAAGCTGCTTTATGTGGCTCCGGAGCGCCTTGACAGTGAAGTTTTTCTGGATATGGCTGTACATTCGCCCATATCCATGGTCTGTGTGGATGAGGCACACTGTATTTCCCAGTGGGGACAGGATTTCCGTCCCTCCTATCTGGGCATCCCCGACTTTATAGACAGGCTGCCCCGCCGCCCGGTGGTCTCTGCCTTTACAGCCACAGCCACCGAAAGGGTCAGGAATGACATAAAAGGTCTTTTGCGCCTTGTGTCTCCCTTTGAGGCGGTGACAGGCTTCGACAGGAAGAATCTTTATTTTGAGGTCCGCACCCCCGCAGACAAGGACCACGACCTCATATCCCTTGTAAAGCAGTACCATGAGGACGGCCGCAGCGGTATAGTCTACTGCTCCACAAGAAAGAACGTGGAGAGCACCTGCGATATACTCAACAGGAACGGCATCCCCTGCACCCGCTACCATGCAGGGCTCAGTGACGAGGAGCGGCGGGCGAATCAGGAGGCTTTCATTTACGACCGTGTCAGGGTCATAACTGCCACCAACGCCTTCGGCATGGGTATAGACAAGTCAAATGTTTCCTTTGTCATCCACTACAATATGCCCAAGGACATGGAGAGCTACTATCAGGAGGCGGGAAGAGCAGGCAGAGACGGCTCTCCCTCCGACTGCATACTTATGTACAGCGGCAAGGATGCCGCCATTGCCCGCTATCTTATAGACAAGAGCTTTGAGGAATCCCCTCTTGAAAGGGAGGAGGCTCTGAGGATAAAAAACAACGATCTCAGGCGGCTCAATGTCATGGTGTCCTACTGCAGCCATGCGGAATGTCTCAGGCGTTTCATACTGCGGTATTTCGGGGAAAGCGGAGATGTGGAGTGCTCCAACTGCTCCTGCTGCTGCGGCGATGCCCCGCTTACGGATGTCACCGTAGACTGCCAGAAGGTGCTTTCCTGTATCTTCCGCAGCGGTCAGTGCTACGGGAAGAAGATGATATCGGACATACTGCGGGGCGCCGCCACCGAAAAGATACGGGAAAAGGGATTTGAGAGCCTGTCCGTATACGGTATCATGAAGGATGAAAAGGACAAATACATCTACGAGCTCTGCGATGTCCTGACTGCACAGGGCATCACGGCAGTCTCCGATGAATACCCGGTCTATTCCCTGATGCCCGCTGCCTCTGCGGTGCTGAAAGGGTCACGGCACATAAAGGCACGCATATCCGCAGCAGGCAGGGCAAGAAGGAGAGCGGCATCCGCAGATCCCGAGCTGAGGAAAAAGCTGATAGAGCTGCGTGACAGTGTGGCAAGGCGCCTTGATGTTGCACCTTATATCGTATTCTCCGATGCGCTCATAGAGGAGATGTCGGTAAAAAAACCCGTAAACAGGAAGCAGTTTCTTGAGGTACAGGGCATCACCCCTGCAAAGGCGGACAGGTACGGGGATGAATTTACGGATCTCATCGCAGGATACTGCACCGAAAAGGGGATAAAAAAAGTACCCGTCCGAAAGCGGGAGGAGAGCGTAAAGTCCGCCGAGGTCATAGGTGAGCTATTAAGCGATACAAAGGACAGCATATACACCGAAAAGCCGGTACAGATAACGGAGTTTTGCAGGCGGGTGAGTGCCGAGATCAAGGACCGCACCGGGACACTGATAAGCGTCAACAGCCTGCGCACCCTTGCCCTTGATGCTTTTACATCAGAAGGGTGCATACAGACAGAGATAGACACCGAGGGGCACATAAAAAGGACGATATCTCCCCGTTCCGCCGATATTGACATAATCGGCGAGGAAGTCACAAAGGACAGCGGAGAGAAGTTCATAAACATACTTTACGGAAAAAAAGCACAGAAGATGGTCATTGACCTGTTAAAGAACAAACAGAAACGGTGAGAAGAATGAAAAAAAGGATATTTACAGCAGCAGCCGCATTGATGATGCTCTGTGCAGCAGGATGTGCGGACAGGAACACGGAAAAGACTGCCGAAAGCGTCCCCGAGACCACTGCGGAGACGGTGCAGCGTGTGTCGGCATACGACAGGGAGGCTTTGGGCGAGACCAAGTCCGCAGGGTGTGTCCTGCTGACCCCGTATTTTTACGGACCGGTGACACTGGCAGGCACATCGGAGGTATCTGCCGAAGGAAAGAACCTTCACCTTGAGGTGGATGCTGTGGCAGCCGAAAACGACCTGGGTTACAGGGAGGGAGAATGGATACCCTACCTTACCATTGACTATGATGTTGCCGACAAGGACGGCAACACCGTGGCATCCGGTGCTCTCATGGTCTCTTCCTCCAAAAACGGCCCCACATACGGCTCAAACATCTCTTTACCCGGCTCCGGCTCCTACAGCCTGCGTCTTTCGGTACACAGCCCCGCCGAAAACGGCTTTTACCTCCACAAGGATGAGCGCACGGGTGTCAGCGGAGAATTCTGGGACAAGCCCATCACGGTGACATGGCCTGCCCGGGATATAGAGGTAGATTGACCGAAAAAAAACACATTACCGTCTGTACATTATGCAGACGGTAATTCTTTTTGCCATGACCACATGAGATCTTATTATAAACACTTGACATTATCTCGGAACTATGGTACAATTTATAGTACAGTATAGCGTACAGAAAGGAGTCATATTATGATAGCAACAAATTATACTTCATTCAGAACAAATCTTAAAGACTACTGCGACAAAGCCACCAATGATCGGGAAACCGTGATCGTCACACGAAAAAGCAATAAAAATGTGGTAGTTATCAGTCTTGATATGTACAGCAATATGATGAAAGCGATCCGCAACGCCGAATATCTTAACATGATAGACCTCAGTATAGCACAACTTGAAGCCGGAAAAGGGCAGCAGCATGACCTTATTGAGGTAGATGATGAATAAAATATGGAGTGACAAGGCATGGGCTGATTATTTATACTGGCAGTCGATCGATAAGAAGACAGTTAAAAAAATCAACGAGCTTGTAAAAGATATTGAGAGAAACGGATACAACAAAGGTATCGGACATCCGGAACCCCTTAAGCAGCGAAAAGCTTGGAGCAGGCACATAAACGAAGAAGACCGCCTCGTGTACAATATTGTAGGTGACGATTTGTGGATAATAGCCTGCAAAGGGCACTATGAGGACTAATACTGATCCTTCCTCGGTGTATAGACGATCTCCAAGCCTCAACCCCCTTATATTCAAGCATTTGCAGCTTGTTTCTTGTCTGTACATCGGTCAGAAATCAGTATAAACACAAAAAGTCGCCTATATACCAAAAACACCGCCTGCTGCGGCAAAAGCCGCAGCAGGCGGTGAATTTTCCTGTTCAGCTGTCACAATGCTTTTGTGCAAGGCGGGGAGAATAGTATCTGCGGAACTCCTCAAATTTTCCCTCGTCGAGAGACTGCCTGATACGGCGGGTCAGCTCGTTGTAGAAGTGGGGGTTGTGCTGTACCGCAAGACGTCCCGCAAGCTGTTCATCTGCCTTGA
>ODAI011652690.1_pt1 | contig 38817 bp, 37 predicted proteins | sample 1539321 | NCBI WGS metagenome assembly ODAI01 (sample SAMN02144231, study PRJEB22623) | gut metagenome | biome: sheep rumen | host: Ovis aries | place: New Zealand
CGCTGCGATATCTAACATACTAAATCCTGAAGCTTCGATTGTTCCAAATATTGCTACTGGAACTCCTAAAACTAAACAGATATTGAATATGTTACTACCAATTAGATTACCTAATAATAAATCCTGTTCACCTTTGATAGTTGAAGTGATTGATGTTACTAATTCTGGTAAAGATGTACCTAATGCGATTACTGTCAACGCGATTACTCTATCACTAATACTTAATGATTTTGCAATGTATACTGAACTTTCTACTACTAAATTACTACCATATATTAATGCTCCTAATCCAACTAATACATATAGTAATGACCTAGGTATTTTATATGGTGCTTTTTCATGAAATATTGTTGATGTTTTTGCTATTGATATTAAATAGTATACAAATATTGAGAAGAATATAATTATTGCTAATGCATCACTTCTTGTAATTTGATTAACTACTTCACCATCTAATGTGATATCTAATATTACAATTACTAATAACATTGAAAGTAATAAGTGTAATGGTAATTCTTTTTTAATAGTGTTACTTTTCATTACTATAGGTCTTATTACACATGAGACACCTAATATTAATAATATATTGATTATTGAACTACCTATAACGTTACCTAATACTAAGTCATCACTTCCATTTATTCTTGATGAAATACTTACTGCAAGTTCAGGAGCAGATGTACCAAACGCAACTATTGTTAGACCTATTAGCATCTTAGGTACTTTTAAGTTTAAGGCTACGCTTGATGCACCATCTACTAATAGATCCGCGCCTTTAATTAACATCACAAATCCAACAATTAATACAAATATTTTCCATATCATATTATCACCTATATTTTATTTTACCATAATTATTATATTTTATGAACTAGGTAAATATTATAAAGAATTATAATTATGTGCATATAATAAAATAGGTGAATTTATGATAAATCAGATAACTGTTAATGATTTAAAAAGGCTTGGTAATATCAATTTAATTGATATTAGAAGTATTGAAAAGTATAATGATAATCATATACCAGGTTCTATTAATATACCAAAAGTATTATTGATTAAGGATTATTATAAATATTTAGATAGAAATAAAATATATTATATTTACTGCCAAAGGGGAGAACAGAGTTTAAAAGTATGTAGGTTATTAAATAGTTTAGGATATAGAACTATCAATGTAATAGGTGGATATGAAAGTTGGATTTTAAATGAAAAATAGGAGGATTTTACTTCTATTTATGGTATAATTAATATGGTGATACTATGGAATATGTAATTATAGGATTATTAGTTGTTATATTAATTATTACTATTATTAGTATGATGAAGAGTACTAATGAAGCTAATATAACTGAAAGAATAAGTAAAGTTGAAACTGATTTGATAAAAGAATTAGGTGAATTTAAATCTGATATTACTAAAAGTAATCAAGATAACTTTAATTATCTATCAGATAAGATGGATCAAAGACTTAGAATGATTAATGATAAGGTAAATGAAAGATTAGATGAAAATTTTGAAAAAACTAATAAAACATTTACTAGTGTATTAGAAAGATTATCTAAGATAGATGAAGCTCAAAAGAAAATTGATACATTATCAGGTGATATTATTTCATTACAAAATGTATTAACTGATAAGAAAAGTCGTGGTACATTTGGTGAAGTTAATTTATATCATATAATGACTAATGTTTTTGGTGAAAATAGTAAGATATTTAAAATGCAATATCCATTTGATAATAATACTACTGTTGACTGCGCGTTATTCGCACCAGAACCATTAGGAACAATTGGTATAGATTCTAAATTCCCATTAGAAAACTATGAAAGAATGATTAATAAAGATAATTCAGCTGAAGTAAGAAAAGAAGCAGCTAAGGCATTTAAATCAGATGTTAAGAAACATATTGATGCTATATCAAGTAAGTATATTATTCCTAATGTAACAAGTGATCAAGCTATTATGTTTTTACCAGCTGAAGCTATATTTGCTGAGATAAATGCATATCATACTGATTTAATTGAATATGCTTATAAGAAAAGGGTATGGATTACTTCTCCAACTACTTTAATATCTACATTAACTACTATTGAAGTAATAGTTAAGAATATGGAAAGAGATAAATATGCGAAAGTTATCCATAAGGAATTAAAATTATTAAATGAAGAATTCTTAAGATATAAAGATAGATGGGATAAACTATCTAGTCATATAGATACTGTATCTAATGATGTTAAACTATTACATACTACTAGCGAGAAGATTGCGAAAAGATTTGATTCTATTAATCAAGTTGAAGTAGATGAATTAGAGTATAAAGATGAGTAAATAAATGACAAATCATTATATTTATTAATGAAAGACTATATTTTTATAGTTTTTTTATTGTATAATATTATTAGGTGATAATATGCAAGATAAAATAATGGAAATATTAAGTAAGGAAAACACAGCGTATACTGTGGATGAAATTATGGATCTATTAGGTTTATCTTCAGTAGATGATTTAAAAGCATTACTTAAGGATTTAAACGAATTAGAGGATAATTTAAAAATATACAGAACTAAACATGATAAATATATGATGTTTAATAATAGTAATCTTAGAGTAGGTACTATGATTGCGAATAAAAAAGGATTTGGATTTGTGGATATTGAAGGTGATGAAGATGTTTTCATCGCGCCTCCTAATATGAATGGCGCTATTCATGGGGATAAGGTTATTGTTGAAATTACTTCTAAAAAAGGTATTGATTTAGAAGGTAGAATAGTTAAGATAATGAAACGTGAATTTAAACCAATGGTTGGTGAAATCATTATGATAAAAGATAAACGTTTTGTTAAATTAGATGATGATAAAGTTAAATTAAATATTGAGATAGATGCGGATAAATCAATGAACGCAATGCCTGGACATAAGGTATTAGTAAAAGTATTGAATAAGTTAAAAGATAATAATTATAAAGGTCAAGTATTAAGAATATTAGGTCATAAAAATGATCCTGGTGTTGATATTTTATCTATTGTAGCTAAATATGAAATGCCAGATACTTTTAGTGATGATGTATTAGAAGAATTAAATCATATACCTGACAGTGTATCTCCTAAGGAAATGGAAGGTAGAAGAGATTTAAGAGATGAAATGATATTCACTATTGATGGTGATGATACTAAAGATATAGATGATGCAATTTCATTAAAGAAATTAAAAGATGGTAAATATGAATTAGGTGTACATATCGCGGATGTTAGTTATTATGTAAAACCTGGTATGCATTTGGATAATGAAGCATATGATAGAGGAACATCTGTTTATTTAGCGGATAGGGTTATACCTATGTTACCTCATAAATTATCTAATGGTATTTGTTCACTTAATCCTGATGTTGATAGACTTGCTATATCATGTGTTATGATAATTAATAACAAGGGTAAAGTAGAAGATTACGAAATATTTGAAAGTGTTATTAGATCTAGAATACAAATGACTTATAAGAAAGTTAATAGTATTTTAAATGATAAAGGTATTCCAGAAGGATATGAACCTTATGCTGATAAATTAAAAGAGATGTGGGAGCTTGCTACTATAATTAGAAAAGCTAAGGATGAACGTGGATATATAGATTTCCAAATTGATGAATCTAAAATTATAGTAGATGAAACTGGTAAAGCTATTGATGTTAAACTAAGAGATCGTGATAAGGGTGAAAATATGATTGAAGATTTCATGGTTATCGCGAATGAAACAGTAGCTAGTCATATATTCTATATGGATTTACCATTTATATATCGTGTTCATGGTGCTCCTTCAGAAGAAAAGATTGAAAACTTCTTAAAGTTTATTCATATATTAGGATATACTGTTGAAGGTAAAGTAAAAAATATTACTCCTAAAGCAATGCAAAAGATACTGGATGGCTTAAAGGATAAGAAAGAATATTCAATTTTATCAAGTTTACTTTTAAGAAGTATGCAAAAAGCAGTATATGATCCAGTTAATATTGGACACTTTGGTTTAGCAAGTCAATGTTATACACATTTTACTTCACCAATTAGACGTTATCCAGATACAACTGTTCATAGATTACTTAGAACATATTTATTTAAACATGATTTATCTAGAGATACTATTGATTATTATAAAGATCATTTAATAGTACTTGGTGAACATACATCATATCGTGAAAGATGCGCGATTGAGTGTGAACGTGAAGTAGATGATATGAAGAAAGCTGAATATATGGAAGATCATATTGGAGAAGTATTTGAAGGTATGGTTTCCACAGTAACAAGTTTTGGTATGTTTGTTGAATTACCTAACTTAATTGAAGGATTAGTAAAATTAGATTCATTTACTAATGAACATTACTTCTTTGATGAAAATTTATTCGCGATAAGAAGTGAAAATGATAAACGTGGATACCGTTTAGGTGATACTGTTATGGTAAAAGTAGTTGGTGCGTCTAAAGAACTTAGAACTATAGATTTTGAGGTATATAAAGATGGAAATACTAAACAGGAAAGCTAGATTTGATTATGAGATTTCTGATACTTATGAAGCTGGTATAGTTTTAACTGGTACAGAGATTAAATCAATTAGAAATGGTAACGCTAATATAAAGGATTGCTATGCAATTATTAAAGATGATGAAGCATACTTACTTAATATGTATATTAAGGAATATGAACAAGGTAATATCTTTAATCATAATGAAACTAGAACAAGAAAACTACTTTTACATAAAAAAGAAATATTTAAAATGCGTGACGCGATTATGAAAGAAGGTTATACTTTAATACCTTTGAAGGTATATTTTAAAGGTAATCATGCAAAGGTTGAAATAGGTGTAGCAAGAGGTAAAAAGTCTTATGATAAACGTGAAGCTATGAAAGAACGTGATATCAAAAGAGATCTTGCTAAGAACTTTAAGACACGTTGACATTTTAATATAATTAACATATAATGTATGTAGATGCATTAACTTGCATATAATAAAAAGGAACACTTAATATGTCTGTGTTGGGTGTTGCCTTATGATTTTGCAATCGCCTGTCTCAGATGAGTTAGGCGATTTCCGTTATATTAAAACTATAAATAGTAAAAATATAAGTAGGAAGATGATAATGATGAGAAAGAAGATTAAAAAATCTTTTTTCGTCATTAATCCCACCTCCTTTCCATAGATTGGAGGCATCACCCAACTATTAAGTATTCCTGATGTAATTGTATCACGAAAATATGTTCTAGTAAATATATTAATTAACTTTTTGTTAATAATCCTAAATTGACATTATAAAATAAGATGTTATAATGTATTTACGGGGCTGTTTAGTTTCGACAGGATTATAGGGCTCTAGATTGCAAGTCGAAGGTACGCGTTAAGTACAAATTAAAAATAACTGGAAACAGAAATCAATTAGCTTTCGCTTAATATAATATGAAGGCTGCTCCTGTATAGAATTCCCTATGTTTTATATAAGGGGCTCGATTAATAGGGTATATCATTATTTAGCCTAGCAATAGTGATGAATTTTATAGGCTTACTTAGTAACTTGGTAGTTAACTTCTTGGTTCTAAGGAAATTTAAAAGTTAACTAAACTTGTAGAAGTCTTTTGTTTAGTAATTTTGGACACGAGTGCGATTCTCGTCAGCTCCACCATATGTAATTAGAAGAACTTTTTATAAGTTCTTTTTTATGATAAAATATAATTGTTAATAAAACGGGCGTAATTTCCAGTTAAAATTGGTAGAGTATGTGATATAAATATCGTATGATTGTATCGGAAAGGAAGATAATATGGAAATTGGAAATAAGATAATGGAACTTAGAAAGAAAAGTGGATTATCACAAGAGGAATTAGCAGATAAAGTAGGAGTAGCTAGACAAACTATTTCAAAATGGGAGTTAGGAGAAACATCTCCGGATATAAAACAAGCTAAAGAATTATCTAACATATTTAATATTAGTTTAGATGAATTAGTATCTAATGATATAAAAAATATATTAGTTGAGAAAACATCTAATACTGAAAAATTAGCTGGTTTAATATTAAAACTTCTTAAAATAGCTTTAGTATTAGTTGTAATTGTACCAATACTTTTATTAGTTCTTGCAGTGATATTTAGAAATGTTCAAAGAAATAATTTAGGTAGATTATTAGAAAAAAATATTACTTGTACATTACATGATGAAACATATTCTTATGGATTTGAATATTATGAGACTACAGGAGATATTAAAGCGGCAGGTGGAGATGGATATCTAGCTAATATAACAGGTGTTTCAGAATATGGTGATGCTTATGTAGCAATAGATATGATTGATGCATATGTAAAAAATCATGGTGGTACTTGTACTATAACTGAAGAAAAAGAAGTTGAATAAGAAAGTTTTTAACTTTCTTTTTTCTATGTTATAATTGATATAGTAACTCAACCATTGGTATGTGTAAATTTTTAATGATTTAGAGTATATTTGAATCATGAAAGGAGAAAAAGTTCATGGATTTAATTAAAATAGGAAAATTTATTGCAGGGTTAAGAAAGAATAAGAATCTTACTCAAGAAGCCTTAGCGGAGAAATTATATGTTACTGATAGGGCTGTATCAAAATGGGAAAGAGGATTATCTTTACCAGACGCTGATAAGATGATCGATCTATGTAATATATTAGGAATTAATGTCAATGAACTATTGAATGGTGAGAAGATTGATATGAAAGACTATGAAAAGAAAACAGATGAAATATTAGTTGAGATGGCTAAACAAGAGGAGATAAAAAATAAAAAGCTAATTATGAATATGTGGGTAATCGCGATCACCGCAGTATTATTCTATATAGGTATAATTATTCTTGCAGCTAAAACATTAGATGAAGGACCAGTATTAGGAACTATAATAGTTTTATCTACTTTAGTATTAGTAATAGTTGCTTTCTATGCACTTAAATTAGAAGTAGAAACTGGATATTATGAATGTAATAAATGTCATCATAAACATGTGCCTAATTATTTTGTTGCTATGATATGTCCACATATAAATTTAACAAGACTCTTAAAATGTCCAAAATGTCATAAATGGTCTTGGTCTAAAAAAGTAATGACAAAAGAATAAAAGAAGCATATAGCTTCTTTTTTTTTCATATATTTTATTGGTGATAAAATGACATATATTGTTAAAGCAGGTGATACATTATATGGTATTAGTAATCAATATGGTGTATCAGTTAATGATTTAATTAATTTGAATAATATTACTGGTACTAGTATTAAAGTTGGTCAGGTACTTAAAATACCTAGTGATAATGGTACTAATCCAGATTCTATGTTTATCTATACTGTTAAAAAAGGAGATAGTTTATATAGTATAGCACGAAGATATGATACTACTATTGATACTATAAAAAAATTAAATAATTTAAAAACTAATAATTTAAGTATTGGTCAAAAACTAAATATACCAGAAACTTATACTGTGGATATTTCACTACCAAATTATATTAATTATATTGTTAAGAAAGGTGATAGTTTATATAGTATTGCAAGGGATAATAATATCACTGTTGATACTATTATTAAAGATAATAATTTATCTAGTAATATATTAAAAATAGGTCAGATATTAAAGATAAGAAATAATAATATGGTGGAAGATGAGTGTTATGGTACTCCATATAATCCACCGTCTAATGATATTATTTATACTGTTAAAAAGGGTGATAGTTTATATAATATTGCTAAAAAGTATAACACTGGAGTTGATAATATAAAAAAGAAAAATAATTTAACTTCTAATTTACTTTCTATTGGACAAAAGTTATATATTTAAGGAGGATTATGAATACATATAGTTATGATGAATTTAAAAAAACAGATGCTTATAAAACTTTTATAAGTGAAAATTCTGGTATTGGTAAAATAAAGATAAGGGCCACTGCAGCAAGGGGTGCTTTACCTGTTAGTGGTGTTAATGTAGTTATATCTAAAATAATAGAAGATTATAATGTGGTTTTTTATGAGGGTGTAACTGATGAATCTGGAATGATATCATGCATAAGTTTACCGGTACCTAGTATTGATTTAAAGGATGATTTGGTTATACCACCTTCATCTATATATGTCTTAGATATTAAAGATAATGACATATCTTCTTCTTATGATATAAGGGTATACGATGGGATATGTACTATGCAAAATATAAGCGTTGTTCCTAAAACTGGTGGTGATTTATAATGGCAGTTAGATATCCTGCTATTCCAGAAAATATAACTGTTCATTTAGGTGAACCTGATCAAGCTGCTCAAAATATAACTATACCTTTTACTGATTATATTTCTAATGTTGCTGCTTCTGAATTATATCCAACATGGCCTAAAAATGCATTAATCGCGAATATTTATGCGATTATTTCATATGCGCTGAATAGGATATATAATGAATGGTATCCATCTAAAGGTTATAATTTTGATATAACAAGTTCTCCTAAGTTTGATCAAGCTTATACTTTAAATAGATCTACATATGAAAATATTGATAGTATTGTGGGTGAAATATTTAATAACTATGTAGTTAAGGGTAATCAAATACAACCATATTTTACTAAGTATTGTGATGGTAGAATAACTACATGTGATGGATTATCACAATGGGGTACTGTATCTTTAGCTAATCAAGGTAAGACACCACTTGAAATACTTAGATATTATTATGGTAATGATATTAATATAAAATATGACGCGCCTGTAGGTGATATAATTGGATATCCTGGTTATCCTGTTAAATTAGGTAATGTTGGTAATCCAGTACTTGCTATTCAAAGGGATTTAAAGCGTATTAGAATTAATTATCCTGCTATTCCTGATATTACTACTACATTAGGAATATATGATAATGAAACAGAAGATGCCGTTAAAAAGTTTCAAGAGATATTTGTTTTACCTGTAACAGGTATAGTAGATAAAGCTACATGGTATAAAATTAAATATATTTATACTAGTGTTAAAAAACTATCTGATTTATATTCAGAAGGATTAACTGAAGATGAAATTACTTTTTTATATACTGATAAATTAGAATATGGTGATACAGGTATAGAAGTTGAATATTTACATTATTTTTTAGGTGCCTTAGCGTTTTTAGATAATGATATACCTAGATTACCTACTAATTCAGTTTATAATAATAATACTATTACAATGGTAAAAGCGTTTCAAGAAAAATATAATTTACCTGTTACAGGTATAATTACATATCCTGATTTTATAGTATTACAGAAAGCTTATGATAATATAATTAAAAACTTGCCAAAAGAGTATGTAGATGAATTATACCCTGATTACTTTTTAACTTTTGGTATGAGTGGTAATGATGTAAGAAGACTGCAAAGGTTTTTACTTAAAATATGCAAATACGATAAATCAATACCAGGTGTTAGAGTTAATGGTGTATTTGATGATTTAACTGATAGATCAATTAAGAAAATACAAAGTGATTATGGGTTTGATATAAACGGTATAGTAGGACCATTGCTATGGAAAAAGATAGTTGAGTTATCAAAACGATAATGTTATAATATTGTGCATCAAAGAGGTGATGTACATGAAAAAGTTTAATAGAGTTTTAGTTGCAACCGCGTTTTCTATATTTTCAGTTTCAATTTTGAAATCAGATTATGTATATCAACCTCAATATGAAATACTTGATGAAGTAGATAATGATGCATTTGCTAGTTATAAAAATGGATTAATATATATTGGTGATAGTAGTTTTATTAATAGTTTAGATCATGTTAATGAAAATGATATATTAGTAGTAGATAATAGGAATACTGATAAAAGTAGTATTCAAGTAGTATCTTCTTATGAAATTACTGATAAAGATATAAGAAATGATATTATATGTGTTATTGATGAATATTTAAAATTATATCCAAGTGATTTTGATAGAAGTATTGAATCAATGAGATTAGAATGGTTAGTTCATAATATACTATATGGTGTTAATTACGAAGTTGATAGGACTCGTGATGTTGACTTTGAGACTAACGAAGAAGATTTATATAGTAATTATGTGTTAACTAAGTTACTTAATTTATAAATAAGAATAGTAATATTCTTATTTTTTTGGTATAATATGGTTGCTTTAAAGGGGATGATATTATGAGTAAAATATTATTGATACCTAATAGTAAAGAAGATTTTAAATTAAAAGATAAAGTAGATGGTTTTATTATACCTATTAAGGGTTTATCTATAAACTATAATTATGATATTGATATTAATGAATTAGATGATATATTAAATAATTTAAATGGTAAAGATATATTTATTTCATTAAATAAGAATATGCATAATAAAGATTTAGGTAAGTTAATGGATACTTTATTAAAATTAGAAAATTATAGTATTAAAGGTATAATATACTATGATATAAGTATTGTTGAATATAAAAAAGAGTTAGGTTTAAAAAATGATATTGTATGGAATCAAGAACATATGGTAACTAACTATAGTACTATTAATTATTGGTATAATGAAGGCGCGAAATACGCTTATTTATCAAGTGAAATAACAAAAAATGAAATACTTGATATAAAGAAAAATACTACTGCTAAACTTATGATGAATATATTTGGATATGTACCTATATTTACATCAAGAAGAAATTTAGTAAGTAATTATTTGGAAACTTTTGATAAAGAAAAGGTATCTAAAATATATTATATGTATAAAGAGGGTATTAGATATCCATTAATTGAAGATGGAAATGGTACTACTGCTTTTTCCGGATGTGTATTAAATGGTATTAAAGAATACTATGATTTAGATTTAGATTATTATGTTATTAATAGTTTTATGATAGATATAAATAAAGTACTTGATATATTTAGTGAAATTAATAAAGATAACTTGGAAAAATGTTACCTAGAATTAAATGAAATAATAGGTAATACTGATGAAGGATTTTTGTATAAAGAAACAATTTATAAAGTAAAGTAGGTGATTATATGCCAGAATTATTATCTCCAGCAGGAGATTTAGAAAGATTAAAATATGCGATTTTATATGGTGCAGATGCAGTATATGTAGGTGGTACTATATTAGGATTAAGAGCTAATGCGATTAATTTTAATATGGAAGAGTTAAAAGAAGGTACTAAGTTTGTTCATGAACATGGTAAAAAGATATATGTCACTGTTAATATAGCCTTACATGATAAGGAATTAAAGTTAGTTAAAGATTATCTTAAAGAGTTAGATAAAATAGGAGTAGATGCAATTATAGTAAGTGATCCTACTATAGTTGATATGGCATTAAAAGAAACTAATTTAGAAGTTCATTTATCTACTCAACAATCAACTTTAAATGTAGAGTCTGTTAAATATTGGAAAAATAAAGGTGTTAAGAGGGTTGTATTGGGTAGAGAAGTATCTAAAGAAGAAATTAAAGAAATAATTGATAATGTAGATATAGATATTGAATGCTTTATCCATGGCGCGATGTGTTCAGGTTATAGTGGTAGATGTGTATTATCAAATTACTTAACTAATAGAGACGCAAATAGAGGTGGATGTAGTCAAATCTGTAGATGGGATTTTGATTTACTAGATAGTGATGGTAATAAAATAGAAGCGGATAAACCATTTACTTTCTCTGCTAAAGACTTATCTATGCTTAAATATATTGGTGATATGATAGATTTAGGTATTAAATCATTTAAAATAGAAGGTAGAATGAGATCTATATATTATTTAGCTACGGTAATAAGTGTTTATAGAAAAGCTATTGATGATTATTTAAATGGTAATTATGAATATAATAAGGATTTAGAGAATATATTAAATAGGGTAGCTAATAGGGATTCAATTCCACAATTCTTTGATGGTAATATATCAAAAGAAACTAATTATTATAATGGTAGAGTTGAATTATCTAATCAAGATTTTTTAGGTGTTGTATTAGACTATAAAGATGGGTACGCAACTATAGAAGAAAGAAACTATTTTGAGAAAGGTTACGAAGTTGAATTCTTTGGACCTAATATTGAAACGTTTAGTTTTAAAATTGATGAAATAATTGATTCAGATGGTAATAAAATAGATGTTGTTAGACATCCAGGTCAAATAGTTAAGATTAAAGTTGACAAAGAATTAACTCAAAATGATATTATGCGTGTAAAAATAAGTTGACAAATAACTAATTTTAATGTATCATTTTGAATTGTTAAATGATTGAGGTGAAATTATGAACGAGAATAAAGTTTATTTAACTGAAGAGGGTTTAGAAAAATTAAAAGTAGAATTAGATGAATTAAAGAATGTAAGAAGACCAGAAATAATTCAAGCATTAAAAGAAGCAAGAGCGTTAGGGGATTTATCTGAAAACGCTGAATATGATGCAGCTAGATCAAATCAAGCTGAATGTGAAGGAAGAATTGCTGAATTAGAAAAAATGATTGAAAATGTTGAAGTTATTTCTGATGAAGTAAAGAAAGACAAAGTTCAAGTTGGTGTTACTGTAACTATTGAATATGTTGGTGATGATGATGAAGATACATATACAATTGTTGGCAGTAAAGAAGTTGATTTAGCAAATAACAAAATATCAAATGAGTCACCAATTGCTCAAGCAATTATGGGTGCAAAAGTAGGAGAAACTAAGACTGTAAATAGTCCAGGTGGATCTTATGATGTTAAAATCAAAAAGATAGCGTAAAAACTATCTTTTTTTAGGTTTTCAACCTATATTTTTTAATACTTCTATGATAAAATATAATAGTATGGGAGTGATAGTATGAAGCGTGTAGTTTTATGTTTATCTAATATTGATGATGTATCATCATATAAAGATTATTCAAAAACATACTTAAGTTATAATGATTATAACCTTGCAACTATTGGATTAGGTGAAAATACTATCTCATTTGATAAAAGAATAGAAGAAGAGATAAAAAGCGGGGATTTTGTTAAAAACGATGTATTACTTAAAACGATTGATCATGCAGCAAAAAATAAATCAAGATTACATATAATTGGGGATATTAAAAAAGACAAAAATAATTTATTAAGTATATTAAAACTATGTAACGAATTAAATATAATGCATGTATATGTGCATTTTTATCATAGTTCTAAAGTTAATGCTGCTACATTAAATAAAAAACTAGGTACTGGTTTAATTGGTAATTTAATAGATGTTAGTACACCTGCAACTAAAGTATATGATTCATTAGTAAATGGTAAAAAGAATAGTAATATAGTAGTTGTTAATAATGGACGTATTACTAATGGTGATTCAATAATATTCTATAATAATGATATTTCTTTTTATGATGAATTAATTACATTATTAAGAAGTAAGGAATCAGATGAAGTTAAAGTTAAGAAATTTAAAGATTTAAAGATTTTAACTATGCTTCCTTATGGAAAAGAAGATTATATGTTTACTACTAGTGGTGTTAGTTTAAGTGAATATATTAGTAATTGTGATTTGAAACAATTAAAGTGTAATATTAATAATTATGAGTTTAATGGAAATCAAAATAAAAAATTCAAAGGTGAAAAGGTATTAAACGGGAATATATTAGATATGGATTTATCTAAATATGATTTAATTGTTACAGAATTAGAAAGTGACAAAATAGATGAATTAAAGAAAAAGGTAGATGAGATATCAGGTACATTAGTAATTGTTAGTAAGAATGATACTAATGCTTTAATGTTGGTATCTAAAAAGGTAAATTTAAGAAAGGGTAGTATATCAAATATAGCAGGTACTGTAATTGATTTATGTGGACTTAAAGTTACTAGAGATTTTGATAAAAGTTTAATATCAAGTAAATTTTATTATGTTGGTTTTGTATTTAGAATGTTAAGTAGATTATTTATTATGATAAGTGTATTTTATTACGCAGCGAGAGTTTTATACGCTTATATAACAAAGTAGGTGAAGTATGAAAAAGAGTACGATTACATTAATAATACTAGATGTTTTAGCAATTGCATGTTTCTTACTTGCGTATGGACCTAATGATTGGTTTAAAACATACTTTATAACTACTGCAATGAATACAAAATCACATAGATATTTAGCAAAAATTTTATATAGTGATGAAGAAATTTCAAGAGTAATGGAATCTAATCAAACTATAGTTGTTAGTGAAGTTACTGATGCTTCATTAATTAATTTTGATATTAATACTTCAGATAATGTTGTTTATGATAATATTTATGAAGAACAAATATTAACAAGAGGACCTGAAAATGATGTTTATAAAATAATTGAATTTGATGGTAATGGATATCATGCATATTTAACAGTTGTTTATGATCCTTCAAGAGTTACAACAACTAAAAGTGCATATTATGGAACAAGAGGACAATATTTGTCTGTAATGGGTGAACAAGCGAATGCATTAATCGCAGTTAATGGTGGAGCGTTTTTAGATCCAGGAGGACAAAGTGTAGGCGCACGTGCGGCTGGTATATTTATTTCAAATGGTGAAATAATTGAAAGTGGTGGTGGAGCAGTTATAGGTATGACTAAAGATAATGTATTAACTTTAGGTTATATGTCTGCTCAAGAAGCTATAGATATGGGTATTAGAGATGCTGTATATTTTGGTCCATTTTTAATTGTAAATGGTAAATCATCACAAATAGTTGGAAATGGTGGTTATGGAATAGATCCTAGAACTGCAATCGCGCAAAGAAGAGATGGTATAATTTTATTCTTAACTATTGATGGTTCAGGTAATAAATATGGTTTCAGAGGTGGGGCTTCTATGGGTGAAGTAATTTCTATTTTGGAAAGATATGGAGCTTATAATGCTGCTAACTTAGATGGTGGAGCTAGTACTGTATTAGCTGTTAATGGTAAACCATATAATAAACCAGTTGCTTATTCAAGTAGTGGTGAAAGATGGCTTCCAAATGCATGGATAGTTAAATAGGAGGACGTTATGGAAGAAAAGTTTAAATATATATTTATAGGATTTATATGTACAACTATTATATATGCTTTAATTGGTGTTAGTGTTATTTATATTGCATCTAAAAAAGCTGAACAAATTGATGAGAATCCAATTAAGGAAATGGGACATTTTGCTTGTGAAAGTTTTACTAATGTTTCAACTACATTTAATAATGGTTTAGTATTAAATGATGGTTATTTATATGCGATTAATACTAATATGAAATTTTCAAATGAACAAAATTGTAAAAAAATAAGTGATACTAAGATTGTTAAAGTTATTGATAATTTGTATGTGGCTGAAGATGGAAATATCTATACTTATGAAAAAGAAAATGATGAACTAAAATTATATGACGCGAGTGGTAGAATGCCTTCTTATTTATTAGGTGAAGATATTGTAAAAGCGTTTAGTTATGGTACAAATTATGAAAATAAATATTATGTATTAAAAACTGATGGTAAGATATATAAAGCTAAGTTTAATAAAGAATTAGATCGTTCTGGTAGAGGATATATTTATTCATTAGTGAAAGATGATGTTTATATGCAATATGATGATGAGACAATTACTTCATTTAGTGTTGCTGATAAGAATATTAATCTAATTGTAACTAATAAGGCTATTTATAATAATAGAATTGTTAATGCTGAATGTATGCAATACGCTGATGTGGAATGTGAATTAGAATTTGCAAAGAATGAAATATTCAAAGAATCAATGGAAAATGTTAAGTATATGAATGTATTTAACAATAGTACAATTATTTATATCGATAAGAATGATAATATGTATAATTTCAATATGTTAGGAGTATAGTTATATACTCTTTTCTTATTTTATAGTATAATCTTTAGAGGTGGTGATGATATGGGTTTTAAGATAGGTAATGTAGAAATTAAGAATAATGTTTGTTTAGCGCCTATGGCAGGTGTGTGTGATTCAGCGTTTAGAACAATAATTAAATCTATGGGTTGTGGTTTAATTGAAGCTGAGATGGTATCTGATAAAGCTATTATGTATGGCAGTAATAAAACTAAAGATATGCTTTATATGACTGATTATGAAAGACCTATATCACAACAAATATTTGGTTCAGATGTTGAGTCATTTAAGATAGCAGCTAAATATATTTATGAGAACATGAAACCAGATATTATTGATATTAATATGGGGTGTCCAGTACCTAAGGTAGCTATATCTGCTCAAGCTGGTAGTGCTTTACTTAAAAATCCTTCTAAGGTATATGAAATAGTTAAAGCGGTAGTAGATACTGTACCAATTCCAGTAACTGTTAAGATAAGAAGTGGATGGGATAGTGATAGTATTAATGCAGTAGAAATCGCGAAGATAGTTGAAAAAGCAGGGGCTTCTGCTATTACAGTACACCCAAGAACTCGAGCGCAAGGATATTCTGGTAATGCAGATTGGAATATAATTAAACAAGTTAAAGAAGCTGTATCTATACCTGTTATTGGTAATGGTGATATAAAATCATGTTATGACGCTAAGAGAATGATGGATGAAACTGGTTGTGATGCTATTATGATAGGTAGAGGTGTACTTGGTAATCCATGGCTAATTAAAGAATGTATTGATTATTTGGAAAATGGTACTATTCCTAAGGAAGTAAGTATAGAAGAAAAAATAGATATGTTAAAGAAACATGCTGAATTATTAGTTAAAACTAAATCAGAAAAAGTAGCAATGCTAGAAATGAGAACTCATGCTGCTTATTATATTAAGGGTTTACCTGATAGTACTTCAATGAAAAATAAAATATTTCAAATGAAGACTAAGGAAGAATTGTTTAATTTATTGGATGAATATATGAAATCACTAGATAATTAGTGATTTTTATGTTATATTAATGCCAGGTGATAATATGGGAATTGAATATGAAATAAGAGTTTTAGATGTAAATATTGATGCAATGGTTAAGAAAATTGATAGTTTAGGTGGAGTAAAAGTAGGAGATTGGTTTCAAAAAAGATATGTATATGATACTAATCCAAAGCATCCATCTAAATGGTATAGATTAAGGACTAATGGGGAAGAAGTTACACTAACTTATAAAAATGTTGAGAAGAATACTATTGATGGTACTAAAGAATTAGAAATAGTTGTATCAGATTTTGATAAAGCTAATGAGATGATGGAATTATTAGGTTATACTCATAAAGGTTATCAAGAAAATAAAAGAATTAGATATATATTAGACGGTGTAGAAATAGATATAGATAGTTGGCCAATGATTCCTACATATATGGAAATTGAAGGTAAGAATGCAGAAGAAGTAGAAAAAGTTTTAAGTTTATTAGATGTTCCATCTGATAAAGTAACTGCTTTGAATTGTGAAGATATTTATAAAGAAGTTTATAATATTGATTTAGATGCAATAAAAGAGTTGAAATTTAAGTAGAATATATATGAAATCACTAGTATTTTTAGTGATTTTTTGGTATTATATTATATGTTGAGAGGTGAATTTATGAGAGAATTTACAGAACAAGAAATAGTAAGAAGAGAAAAAGCGGATAAACTTCGTGAATTAGGATTGGATCCATTCGGTCAAAGATTTGAAAGAGATAGTTTCGCTAGTGATATTAAAGAAAAATATGGTGAAATTGAACATGATGAATTTGAAAATAGAAACGATATAGTTACTATTGCTGGTAGAATTATGTTTATTAGAAAAATGGGTAAAGCATCATTCTTTAGTATTCAAGATAAAACTGGAAAGATGCAAGTATATATTTCTATAAATGATATACCTGAAGAATCTTATGAAATCTTTAAATCAGCTGATATTGGTGATATAGTTGGTGTTAAGGGTAAGGTTATGAAAACAAGAACTGGTGAATTAACAGTTAAATGTTTAGAATATACACCACTTGTTAAAGCATTAAAACCATTACCTGAAAAATTCCATGGATTAACTGACGTTGAAGAAAGATATAGAAGACGTTATGTTGATTTAATAATGAATGAAGATTCTAAGAAAGTTGCTTTTGAAAGGCCAAAAATTATTAAAGCTATAAGAGATTTTATGGATGGTGAAGGTTATACTGAAGTTGAAACTCCAGTGTTAACAACTTTACTTACTGGTGCTTCTGCAAGACCTTTTGTTACATATCATAATACACAAGAATTACAAATGTATTTAAGAATAGCGTTAGAATTACCACTTAAAAGATTATTAGTTGGTGGTATGGAATCAGTTTATGAAATCGGTAGAGTATTTAGAAATGAAGGTATGGATACTAAACATAATCCTGAATTTACATTAATGGAAGCTTATAAAGCATACGCTGATTTAGATGTAATGATGGATCAAACTGAAGCAATGTATAAATATATTGCAGAAAAAGTATATGGTAGATATGTGTTTAATTGGTGTGGTGAAGAAATTAATTTAGCTGGTAAGTGGAGAAGAGTATCAATGACTGATGCAATTAAAGAAAAAACAGGAATTGATTTTAAAACTGTATCATTAGATGAAGCATTAAACTTAGCTTCTGAACATCATATTGAAGTTCAAGAACATGAAAAAACAGTAGGTCATATTATTAATTTGTTCTTTGAAAAGTATGTTGAGGAAACATTAATCCAACCTACATTCTTATATGGACATCCAGTAGAGATAAGTCCATTAACTAAAAAGAATCCTGAAGATCCTAGATTTGTTGATAGATTTGAATTATTTATAGGTGGTAAGGAATTCGCGAATGCTTATACTGAATTAAATGATCCAATTGATCAATTAGAAAGATTCGAAGCTCAATTAAAAGAAAGAGATTTAGGTAATGATGAAGCTAATGATATCGATATGGATTTCATTGAAGCATTAGAATATGGTATGCCTCCTGCAGGTGGAATTGGTTATGGTATAGATAGACTTTGTATGTTATTTACTGAAAGTGATTCTATTAGAGATGTAATTCTATTCCCAACAATGAAGGAAAGACGTAAAAATGATTCTGTATCTAGTTAGACATGGTGAAACCGTAAATAACGGTCATGGTATTATTCAAGGACAAATGGAAGTAAACTTAAGTCCTTTAGGAATAGAAAACGCAGCTAAATTAAAAGAGTTAGTTAGTAAATTAGATATAGATGTTGTTATATCATCTCCTTTAAGTAGGGCAGTTGATACAGCAAAAATTATAACTGATGATAAATATCCTATAAATATTGATGATAGAATTATTGAAAGAAGTTGGGGATTTTCTGAAGGTGTCAGTATTAAAGAAATAGGTGAAGAAGAAACTATTAGAAGATGGAACTTCAACCTTAATACTGATGGTGGTGATGACCACATTGAAAAATTACAAGATTTCTTAAAAAGGTTATCTGAATTTTTAGAGGATATAAGAATTAGATATAAAGATAAAAAAGTTTTGGTCGTATCTCATTCAGCTGTTTTGAGAGGATTACATTATATTATTAATGGAATACCTGAAGATGGCGATTTGAGTAAGATAGAAATACCCAATTTAAGGGTAATAGAATATGAATTATAGAAAGAGGAATTATATGAAAATTTTAACAGTTAACGCGGGTAGTTCATCATTAAAATTTAATGTAATTGAATTACCACAAGAAAAAGAATTAATTAGTGGATATTTTGAAAAAATAGGAATGGATGATAGTTTTTATAACGTTAAAATAAATGGTGCAAAAACTAAACATGAAGTAGAATTAAAAAATCACTTAGATGCAGTTGAATGTTTAAAGAAAGAATTATTTGATAATAATATTATTAAAGATTTAGCTGAAATCGATGGTGTAGGTCATAGATTAGTACATGGTGGAGATAAGTTTAAAGATTCAGTATTATTAACTGATGAAGTTATTGAAGCTTGTAAATCATTTAATGATTTAGCTCCATTACATAATCCAGCTATGCTAGCTTGTATTAATGCATTTAAAAGCGCTATGCCAGATACTCCAATGGTTGGTGTATTTGATACTTCATTCCATCAAACAATGCCAATTGAAAACTTCTTATATTCAGTACCATATTCTTGGTATACAGAATATAAAATTAGAAAATATGGTTTCCATGGTACAAGTCATAAATATATAACTAAGGTTATGAAAGAAAAATTAGGTAAAGAAAATATTAATATCATTAACTGCCATGTTGGTTCTGGTGGATCAGTATGTTGCATTAAAGATGGTAAGAGTTTTGATACTACTATGGGATTCAGTCCAAACGCTGGTATTACAATGGGTACTAGATGTGGTGATATTGATTATAGTATTATTAAATACTATGCATCTAAAACTGGTTTAACTTTAGATGAAATTGATTTAATATTAAATAAACAAAGTGGTTTACTTGGTATTTCAGGTGTTTCAGCAGATCATAGAGATGTTGAAGCTGCTATGGAAGAAGGTAATGAAAGAGCTATTCTTTCTAATGAAATTTATGTTCAAAAGGTTGCTAATTATATAGCTGAATACTTCTTAAAATTAGATGGTAAAGTTGATGCTATTACATTAACAGCTGGAACTGGTGAAAATGCAAGAGGTTTCAGAAGAGATTTACTTAATAAGTTAGGTTGCTTTGGTATCTATTTAGATGAAAAAGCTAATGAAGAAATCGCTGGTTTCAAAGATAAACATGAAGGAATTATATCTACTAAAGATTCTAAGATTCCTGTTTATGTAGTTCCTACTAACGAAGAATTAATGATTGCTTTGGATACTTACGAAATAATTAATAAATAGAAAAGATGATGCCTATGATGAATAATGTTTATAAAAGAATATATAAAGAAATAAAGAAGCATGATAGAATTGTAATTGCTAGACATATAGGACCAGATCCTGATGCTTTAGGAAGTCAATTTGGTTTAAAAGAGCTTATACTAAATACTTTCCCTAATAAGAAAGTACATTGTGTAGGTGCGCCTGCTTCTAAGTTTAAATTCATAGGTACTTTAGATAAATTTAATGATTATTGGTATGATGATGCTTTATTAATAGTTACTGATACACCTGATATTAAAAGAGTAGATGGTGTTGATCCTTTAAAGTTTAAAACTAAAATAAAGATAGATCATCATCCAGTTGTAGATAGTTATTGTGATGTTGAATTAGTAGATGATACTGCTTCTTCTGCATCTCAATTAATTATTGAACTTGCTTTTAATACTCCATTAAAAATAAATGAAAAGGCTGCTTTAAATCTATATACTGGTATTATATCTGATACTAATAGATTTATGTATTCTTATACATCAGCAAAGACATTTGAATTAGTATCTAAATTAATTAAAAAGACTAAGATTAATTTTACTGATATATATAAAGATTTATATATAAGACCATTTAAAGAATTAAGATTCCAAAGTTATTTAGTAAATAATATGAATATTACTAAGAATGGATTAGGTTATTTATTTATACCTGAAAGTGTAATTAAGGAATATGATTTAGATACATCAACAGCAAATAATATGGTTTCTAATTTTAATTATATTGATGAGTTGTATGTATGGGTATTAATGTCTTACGATAAAACTAATGATGTTATAAAAGGTTCTATTAGATCTAGGGGACCGGTTATTAATACTGTGGCTCAACAATTTAATGGTGGAGGTCACGCGATGGCGTCTGGTGTTAGATTAAAATCAATGGATGAAGTAGATGAATTAGTAAAAGCATTAGACAAAGAAGTTGCAAAATATAAAAAAGAGTTAAAGCACTAATAGTGCTTTTTAATTTGACTTTTCCCTTATTTATATTATAATAAATACCTATTGAGGGGGATTATTATGAGTTCGCGTAAGATATTAGTTACCAGGTTAAAACTTGCTTTGGCGACAGGTTTATTTGTTGGTAATTTATATGTGTATGATCAACAAATTAATAATGTTACAGTTATACCGGCTAATGATTGTAAATATAATGTTGATATTGATGATATTACTAATCGTGATATAACAGTAGATGATGTACGCTATAAAATATATAGTTCTCCTAATTTGTCTTTAGAGGAAAAAGATTATTTATTTAATGAAGATTATTTTACTGATATATTACCTTATATAAATAGTAATCCAGAATTTAAATTAGAATTTATGGAAAGAATAACTGATTTAGATATTAGAAGTATAAACGATCCATTAGTTAGTGAATTAGTAGATGAATTGAATACTAATGAAACTATTACTACCGGATTATATAATTCAAAGGTATTTAAGAATATTATTTTCGTAGATGATTATGATGATATTAAGCATTCTTCAGTTGCCCATGAATTTGTTCATTTATGTCAAGTAGATAACAAATATTGTCTTTTTACTGAAACCACTGCTAATATGTATGCAAGTGAATACTATAATCAATTTATTCCTGATAGTAATGCATATGTAGATGAAACTTTATTTGTTAAAATTTTATATGAAACTATTGGTACTGAGGCAGTAAAACAATATGTATTTGGTGGAGATTTTAGTTTGATGAGTGAAAGACTTAAATCTAATTTAAGTGATGTAGAATATCAACAATTTATTTATTGGAGTCAATATAGTTTATCTTTATATAATGAAAAAAGAGATGATGAGTTATTAAAAATACTTGATTCATTACATACAAATATTTATGGAGAAAGTTTCGCTAATGATGAAGTTATTGAATGGGTAATTTATGATTTTATTAACAATAGTTTTTATTTGAAAAGACCATATTTTAATCAAAGATTAGATGGTTCTTATGTTATTAGATATACTGATGATGGTACTGAATATAAAATAGAGTATCCATCTATTGATGAAAGGGAAAAAATATTTGAAGGTGTTACTAAGTAATACCTTTTTTTAATCCTCATATTATTAATTAGGTGGTAGTATGCCTAAAATAAGGTTAAAGAAAAAGTATACTTTGAGAGGTAAGTTAAAATTTAGTGATAAGATAATAATATCAATTATACTTATAATAGTATCTGTTATATTTATGTTTAAATATATTAGTAGTACTGTTACTCCTGTATTAATGGGATACGCAGAAGTGGAAGCACGTAAGTTTATTAACGTAATAATTAATAAGGCAATAAGCGATAGTGGTATAGCTAATATGGATGAACTTGTTATTATTAATGAAAAAGACGGTGTTATAAATACTTTGGATTTTGATGTAAGTGTGGTTAATGATATGTTGGTTAAAATAGGTGATAATATAGAAGATAGTATGAAATTATTGGAAGAAGGTAAATTAACTGGGATAGTTGGTTTTAGTGATGAAGATTTAAAAAAAGGTATTATATATCAATTACCAAGTGGATTATTTTTGAAAGATGATATTATATCTAATATTGGACCTAAGATACCTGTTAAAATTGATATGAGGGGTAGTATTGATAGTAGTGTCAGCACTAAGTTAACTAATTATGGTATAAATAATGCTTTAGTAGAAATATCAATTAATATATTGTTAGAGGAACAAATATTATTACCATTTTCTTTAAAAACTATTACTGTGGAGAATAGTATTCCAATTGTTTTGAAGATAATAGAAGGTAATGTACCTAAGTATTATAGTAATGGTATAAGTAGTAATAGTCCAACTATATCAGTTCCACTAGAAGAAAATTAAATATTATGATAAAATATTATTGGTGGTTTAAATGAAAGTAATTTTAGATGAACAAGAATATGAAGTTATAAAAGATTATAAAGATGCTTTTAATAAAGAAGACTTAACTAATTTATATACACCATACTTTAGGGATTATGATTATATTTTAGGTGATTATGCTTATAGTAAGTTAAGATTAAAAGGATTTTGTAATAAAGAAAATAGTATGCTAAATAATATAAATGATTATGATAATATAGATGAATATATTAAGAATGAATGTGCATATGAATGTAAGTATTTTGTCATTAAAAAGATTGAAAAATAAGTGATTTTATTATATACTATATAAATGTTGGAGGTTAATATGGAAAATATAAAAAAAGAAACAGTAAAAATTAGTGGTAAGAAATGGGAAGAAGCATTAGATAAAGCTTTAGAAAAAGCATTAGCTAAGGCTGATATTCCTGGTTTTAGAAAAGGTCATGTACCTAAAGATGTATTCTTAAAGAAATATGGTAAAGAATCATTATATATGGATGCAGCTAATGGATGTTTAAATGAAGCATACGCTGAATTATTTAAGAAGAATAAAGATTTAGAAATAGTTGCTGAACCAGAAATTAATATTAAAGATATTAATGAAAAAGGTATTGAATTTGAATTTACTTTAACTTTAAAACCAGAAGTTAAATTAGGTAAATATACTTCTTTAAATGTTAAGAAAGAATCAGTAAAAGTAACTAAAGAAGAAGTAAATAAAACTATTGATGAAATGAGAAATAGATACGCTGAGAACAGAGTTAAAAAAGGTAATGTTGCTAAAGGTGATATTGCAGTTATTGATTTTGAAGGATTTAAAGATGGCGTAGCGTTCCCTGGTGGTAAAGGTGAAAACTATTCATTAGAAATTGGTAGTAACACATTTATTCCTGGATTTGAAGATCAATTAATTGGTATGAAGAAGGGTGAAGAAAAAGAAATTGAAGTTACTTTCCCTAAAGATTATCAAGCTGAAGAATTAAAAGGCGCTAAAGCTACATTCAAGGTAAAAGTAAATGAAATTAAAGAAATAGTTATTCCAGAATTAGATAAGGATTTCTTTGAAGATTTAGGTATGGAAGGTGTAGATAGTAAAGAAACTTTAGAAGCTGAAGTTAAGAAAACTATCGAAGCTAGAAAAGAAGCTGATGCTGAAAATAAATATATCGATGATTTATTAGAAGCAGCTGCTAAAAATACAAAAGTAGAAATTCCTCATGTTATGATTCATGAAGAAGCTCATAGAATGGTTCATCAATATGAAGAAACATTAAAAATGCAAGGTTTAACATTAGAACAATTCTATCAATTTACTCATTCTGATGAAAATGCTTTAATGGAACAAATGGAACCAGAAGCAGAAAAGAGAGTTAAATATAGATTAATGTTAGAAGCTATTGCTAAGGCTGAAAAGATTGAACCAACTAAGAAAGAAGTAGAAGATGAAGCAAAATCTTTAGCTGAAAAATATGAAATGACTAAAGATGAATTCTTAAATGCATTTGGTGGAATCGAAATGGTTGAATATGACATTAAGATGAGACGTGCAATGGAAACATTAAAAAAATAAGCGTTAATAAACGCTTTTTTTTTTCACATACTTGACAAAATTAATTCTGGGGGGGTACAATACTATATAGAATAGTATTATGGTAATTGAGTATAGCAATATGCTATTCGTGAGTCTTTAAAAAATTTTATGGTTATGTAGGTTTCTACATAAAGAGGAGGTAGTATATGGGATTTATTAAAGCTTTTACTGGAGCATTAAGTGGTACACTTGCTGATCAATGGCAAGATTTTTACGTTCCTAGATCAGATGTTCCTGGTACTGCTGCATTGTTTCAAGCAGTTCCACAATCACAAAATAATGGCCGTGGAGAGAATTATAAGGGAAATGAAAATATTATTTCTAATGGGAGTAAAATAGTTGTTCCTGAGGGAACTGCACTTATCACATTGCAAGATGGCCAAATTACTGGCTTAATTGCAGAGGCAGGAGGATTCGAATTTAGATCAGATGATCCAAATTCACAGTCTATGTTTGCTGGTGATGGAATCTTTGGACAAACTATTAAGTCAACTTGGGAAAAAGTAAAATTTGGTGGACAACCAAGTAGTCAACAATTAGCATTCTATATTAATTTAAAAGAAATACCAAATAATAAATTTGGTACTCAATCGGAAATTTATTGGGATGATGCATTTTTTGGTACACAAGTTGGAGCGGTTACAAGAGGTACTTATACTTTACAAATAGTAGATCCATTATTATTTGTTAAAAATTTTGTACCTGCTAAATATTTACAACCAGGTGCACCAGTATTTGATTTTGCTGATATGGAAAATGATGCAGGTACACAATTGTTCAATGAAGTTGTAGGTAGTTTATCTGCTGCATTCTCTAATTATACAAACGATCCTTCAAAAGGAAATCGTATGTCAAAAATTCAAGGTGATCAAATAGGATTTGCGCAAAGTTTATCCCAAGCAGTAGAAGATGCATATCAATGGCGAAGTGATAGAGGTCTTGAAATTGTTAAAACTGCTATTCTTGCTATTGAATACGATGAAGATACTAAAGAGTTGATGAAAGATGTCAAGAAAGCCGATGCTTTATCAGGTGCAAGAGGAAATTCATTTATGCAACAAGCTGCTGCACGTGGTATGCAAGCCGCAGGAGAAAATGGTGGCGGAACTGGTATGGCATTTATGGGAATGGGTATGAATGCCGCTGGTGGTATGATGGGCGCTATGCAACAACCTAATACTCCATCAACATATCAACCTGCATTTGGAGGTCAACAACAAGTTCCTGTTCAAGCAGCACCTGTTAGTGAAGATCCAACTGAAAAATTGTTAAATGCTAAAAAATTATTAGATGCAGGTGCAATTTCTCAAGAAGATTATGACAAATTAAAGGCACAATTATTAGGATTGTAAGAAAATGCAAGATGGTTATAATTCAAATATAACTCCTCCTGCAAATAACAGTAATCCTAATCTGAGTAATGAACCTACAATCGTTAAAACCGATGTAGGAGCAAAAGATGGGCAAGATAAATGTCCTAGATGTGGCTCTACTGATATTGCTACAAATACTAATAGCGGTAAATTAAGATGTAATTTTTGTAGACATGAATTTGAACCTGAAAAAATTGCTGGTATGGTAACAGATATAAATCAATTACAGGGACAAGTTATGGGATCTGGAGCTCAAGATATAGTTGCTGACACAAAAGATGTATTAACATTTAAGTGTAGTAGTTGCGGGGCAGAAGTTGTTATTGATACTGCTTCTGCTTCTCAAGCTCGTTGTCATTGGTGTAGAAATACTTTGTCAGTTAATCAACAAATTCCTAATGGTGCAATTCCCGATGTTGTATTGCCTTTCAACATAAATCGAGATACTGCTAAATTGGAAATAGAAAAATTTGTAGGGAAAAGAAAGTTTTTTGCGCACCCTAAATTTAAAGAGGAATTTACTACTAATAATATAATGGGTGTATATTTTCCATATATTTTAGTTGATGTAAATGCTCATGCGAATTTAATTGGCCAAGGTGAGCATCAAACTAGAAAGTACTATCGTGGTAGTGGCAGCAATCAACAAGCTTATTATGATGCTGATTTATATCATGTTGAAAGAGAGTTTGATTTAACTATAAATGGTTTGTCAGTTGAATCGAATTCGGAAAGATTAAACACAAATTCATCAACTCAAACTAATAATATAATAAATGCTATTATGCCTTTTGATGTTGAGAATTGTGTAAAGTATAATGCTAATTATTTAAAAGGTTATACATCTGAAAGAAGAGATACAAATATAGATCAATTAAGAGAATTAGTGGATACTCAATCAAAGGATATTGTAAGATTTGCCGCAAATGATACTTTGAAGCAGTATGATCGTGGAGTTTTGTGGTCTAGTGAACAATTAGACGTTAAAGGACAACAGTGGCAAGCAGCATATTTGCCTGTTTGGTTATATAGTTATCAACAAGTAAAAGGTGATAAAAAAGTATTGCACTATGTTGCAGTAAATGCCAGAACAAAAGAAACAATGGGAAGTGTTCCAATACACATGCCTAAATTATTTGGAGTTTCGGCTCTAGTTGAAGTTTTAGGTATATTAGCAATGATATTTGTAGATTTTTCCTATAATTGGTTGTTCTTATTATTAGGATTTATCTATTTTATAATTATGTATACAAGATATCGTAATTCAAATGCAAGACATACTTATGAAAAAGACACTAAAACAAATATGTCTAATTTAAGAAAGGTTGATAATTTTATTCAATCTAAAAAAGGACTTACTAATTCAACTATGAATGGTGCAAATAATAAAAAAGTTAATGGACAAACTGCTACAAGTAAAGTTTTTGACTCACTATCTGGTCAAAATATTGGTAATAGTGTTATAAACTCGGTTACAAATAGTAGTCCATTAGCAGGATTTATAAAGAATAGTATTGATAAGAAAATAGATAAAGAATAATTAAATTTGAAAGCATAGCTTATACTATGCTTATTTGTGTATGATGAATTGTATTGGAGGTGTTTTTATGAAATGTCCAAGTTGTGGATTTATTAATGGTTCTAATGTAGTTAAATGTGCTAATTGCGGTCAAAGTTTAGTTTTTGATACTTCAGTTAGTTCAGTGGGCAGCGTCGCATCTATTAATGCTGTAGAAAATAGTGTCAATTCAATTAATACTAATGTAGTTAATAATGTATCTGCTAATAAAGTTCATGTAAAAAAGAAAAAAGGTAAAAAATTATTAGCATTAATTATTATTATTTTATTTATTTATTTGACACCAAAATGTATTAATTTTATAAATAAGAAATTTAATAGTGGCGATTTAGTAATAACTAATTTAAAATCATCTTCTAAAACTGGGGATAAATTATTTGTTGTAGATACTAAATTAGATAATTTAAAAGGTAAAGTTAGAAGTTTGAAAGGATTTAAAGATGGAAAAATTAAAATCTATGTTGGTAATCTTATTTTAACCGAACAAAATATAAATAAAAGTTTTAATATTACAAATTTTAATTTAGCAGAAGGATTAAATAATGTAGAAATTACATATAATTTAGGCAAGAAAAATTATAAAGAGTGTATTTTATTATATAATAATTCATTAGATAATTTAGGCGATTTAGATAATAAAGATGATGATTCGGATGGGTTACCTAATTATTTAGAGGAAGCATATAATACTAATAAAAGGCTAGTAGATACAGATGGTGATGGACTTTCAGATTATCAAGAAGTATATTTAACTGGTACTAATCCAACTAAAATATTTACTATAGAAGGTCTTAATGATGCAAATAACGATATGGATGGAGATGGATTATCTAATATAGATGAGGTTAGATATGGTTCTAATCCCATGGTATATGATACAGATAGTGATGGACTTTCAGACGGTTTAGAAAAACAATATGGTTCTAATTATAAAATTTCTGATACTGATTCAGATGGGTTTACTGATTATGATGAGGTTGTTAAATTTAATACATCACCAGTTGTTAAAGATGATTTTGTATCAGGTGATATTTCAAATAATAAAAATGTCAGTTTATTGGTTAATAATATATCTTCTAATGATATTGAAAAAGTAAATATAGTAGAGGCAGGATATGCATCATTAAATGAACGTTTAGATGGGTATATTTTACCTCCATATAAAATTGATTCAGATGTTGATATTAATTCAACTATATCATTTACAATTTCAACTTTAAATTTACCTAGCGGTAGTGTCCCAACTATTTATGAAATTAATAGTGAAACAATGCAATATAGTGAAGTTCCCACTTATAATAATGGCACTACTATATCTGCAGCTGTAACTAATACTGATAATTTATATATGCTATTTGATAAAAATTATTTAGAAAAAGAGTTTAACAATGTATCAATCAGTGATGATGTATATAATATGACATTTTCAAATGGGGATCATTATATGAGTGCATCTTTCCCATTATTCCATATAATTCGTCATTTCTTTAATATGAAGGATGTTCCTAATGAATCATTAAAAATATTCTGTTTTGGTGAATGTGAAAAAAGTTATTTACAAGGTTTAGAAAAAATATTAGAGGATGATTATGAAGGTACGATAGATTTTGAAATTAAGAAAGTTAATAAACTAGGTTATTTCTTCGCAAGGCGATTCTATGATTTGGCTTTGAATATGCTTAATAAAGTATGCGAAAAAGAATCGGATACATGCAGTAGTGTTACGCCAATTAATCCAGATAGTGTTATTAATACTTATTTTGATGTAGTAACCATTTTTGATGTAATTGGCAGTGATGATGTTGGTACTGCATTATTGAATGATAAAAGTAAAATTAGTAATTTTATATTAACTAAACAAGTCGATTTAAGTGATACTAAGGATTCTAATAATGATGGTATAAGTGATGCATTAACTGAGTTAATTATATCTGGTAATATAACTACTAGAGAAGGATATAATCCTTTTGAAGGGTTAACATTAGATCAAATTAATAAAAATGATGACTATGATAAAGACGGTTTAAAAAATAATGAAGAAATTTCTATTGAAAAATTAGATGGTGTATATCAGATAATTATGAAATCTAATCCAACTAAAAAGGATAGTGACGATGATGGAATACTAGATCCGAAAGATCCAAAACCACTTGTGTCATTTGATTCTAGATATGTATTTAGAGATTTATTTAAAGGAGAACCTAGTAATGTATATGGTTTGATTGATGAAGTAAATCAATCTAATAAATTATATGGTGTAGGTAATATTATACCTTATAATAATGACTGGTATGTTAAATATGTTGATTTGGATGGCGTAGAAAAATATTCTCCATATACTTATGATTTTCAATTTAATATAATGTATTTAGGTGCGGAAGGTGGACATTTATACGCAAAAGATGCTGCTAAGGCACATGATATGTTTTTTGACGGGAATGGAAAAATGTTTACAGAAGCAGATGCTACTAAGGATTTGCGTGATGATCCTTCAATTGTTTATTATATGGATAAAACAATAGATGATTATATTAGTTTGGCTAAAAATACAGTGGTTGATGGTGAAAAATTAGTGTTTGAAAATAGTAATCTTATGCCTGGTATAGATCCTGCACATACAAGTGATGGAAGTAGTCAATCTACGAATGTATTTGGATTTTTACATTATTCATCATCTAACTCAATAGGTGAGGTATCTAATAATGATGGTGTATATAGAATTAGGTTAAGATATTTTATTGAAGATATATATGATTGGAAGAATAATTCATATGAGTATGGTTTTGCTGGTCAAGTAGAAGTTATGTATTATAATCAAGTTTTAATTGGTAAAGCCAAAAATTTTTTAGTTCATATTGAATATGATATAGAAATATATTATGATTCAAATACTGGTGAAAAAAGAGTAGAAAAGTTTATGACGCCAATTTATAAGTAGGAGGTGTAATTATGAAGAATAATATGTTTTTAAAATTATTGTGTAGTATTCCTGTGATACTAATCACATTATACTTTGTTCCATTTTTAGGAATATGTTTAATGGTATTTAGATATTATGTATATCGAAATAACAAAAAAATTTCCATTACTTTAGTAATATGTGGTTTATTATTAGTAGTACCAAAATTATTTTATTTTATAATTGATACATTTAATATTGATATAGTAATACCGTATTTAAATGATTTTGTTGTTTCTGATGTTTATACTAAACTTTTAAGCTATAGTAAGTTATTAATTATAGTAGGTGTTATATCTTATATCCTTTCATATATATTTACTATATTAGGAAGTAAGTTAGGTAATGAAGTAAGTAAGTACATGAAGCAAGAACTTAATAAAGATTATGAAATAAGAAAAGAAAATGATATGAAAATGCAAGAAAAAAGAGAAAAAGCAAAAAATACTCATGTCGTTAAGTGTCCTTATTGTGGATCAGATAATATGCTTACAGAACAAACAGGTACTTGCAAGTTTTGTAGAAGAAAAATTGAGTATAAATAGTAATATATTGTAAGTTGTACTTTTGGTGCAACTTTTTTGTGTGTAAGGAGTGATAATATTGTAGAGGAGGAAGAATATATATGAAGTCACGTGTGAATATGCCTGAAAGTATTAAAACTGCTGATTATTGGTGGGATGGAGATATTAAAAAAAGATAATTATGTTAAAATATATAAACGAAAAAATTGACCGCAACCCATGCGGGTCACGACCAATTTATGAATAAAGTATATAATAAAATTGTATATTTGTCAATTATTTTAACTTATTCATGTACAAAAATATGTTCGTATATGTTATAATGTAATTAGGGTGATACTATGACAGCAGAAGTACTTGTAGAAATTAAAACTCAAAATATGGATAAGACTTTTACATATAAAGTATCTATAGATATGGAAGATAAAGTTAGTGTTGGTAAAAGAGTATTGGTTCCTTTCGGTAATCAGAAACTAGAAGGCTTTGTTATGAGTATCAGTAATGATAAAAAGTTTGATTATGAACTTAAAAATATAATTGATGTTATAGATAGTGAACCTGTTTTAGATGATGAGATGTTAAAAATAGGTAAGTATATGTCTTCTAAGACATTAGCTAATTTGATAAGTTGTTATTCTACAATGTTACCCAAGGCTTTAAAAGCATCTCATAAAACTAATATAAATAAGAAATATATTACTTATTTAAAGATTAATAAAGATAATTTAGATAAAGTTAAAACTGAAAAACAAAAGGAAATAATTGCTTTATTTGATAAAGACTTAGTATTAAAAAGTGATGCGGTTAATATATCTGCTGCATCAGTTAAGACATTAATTAATAATGGTGTATTAGAAGAGGTAAAAGAAGAGGTATATAGATATAGTTTAAATAGTAATTATAAGGATAAGAATGTTAGCTTAACTAGTGAACAAGATAATGCTTATAATATTATTAAAAAATCATATAATGAGTTTAAACCATTTTTAATACATGGCGTTACTGGATCAGGTAAGACTGAGGTATATATGCATTTAATTAAAGATGTTATTGATAATGGTAAAGACGCAATTGTATTAGTACCTGAAATAAGTTTAACTCCACAACTAGTTAATATATTTAAGGCTAGATTTGGTGATATAGCTGTATTACATAGTAGATTATCTGATGGTGAACGATATGATGAGTGGAGAAGAATATTAGAAGGTAAAGTAAATATTGTAGTAGGTGCGAGAAGCGCAATATTCGCGCCATTAAAGAATTTAGGAATTATTATTGTTGATGAAGAACATACTGATACATATAAACAAGAAAATAATCCTAGATATAATGCTATAGATATTGGTATTTATCGCGCTAAGTATCATAACTGTCCTATAGTATTGGGATCAGCTACTCCTTCTATTGAAAGTTATACTAGGGCAGTATTAGGTACATATACTTTAATTAATATGCCTACTAGAGTTAATAATAATTTACCTAAAGTTCATTTAGTTGATATGAGAAATGAAATTAAAAAAGGTAATAGAATATTTTCTAAATTATTAAAAGATAAGTTAAATGAAGTTATTAAAAATGATAAACAAGCAATAATTTTATTAAATAGAAGAGGGTATTCCACAGTATTATCTTGTCATAATTGTGGTTATACATTTAAATGTCCTAAATGTGATATTCCATTAACATATCATAAAGCAAGTAATACTATGAGATGTCATTATTGTGGATATGGTATGGGTAGAGTATCTATATGTCCTGAGTGTAAAAGTAAAGATATAAATGAATTTGGTATGGGTACTCAGAAATTAGAAGAAGAAATTTTAAAGGAATTTGATGGCGCTAAAGTAATTAGAATGGATATCGATACTACTACTAAAAAAGGCGCGCATGAGCGTATTATCGAATCATTTAGAAATGGTGAATATAATATTTTACTTGGTACTCAAATGATATCTAAGGGTTTAGATTTTCCTAATGTTACATTAGTAGGTGTTATTAATGGTGATGCATCACTTAATATTCCTGATTTTAGAAGTGCGGAAAGGACATTCGGATTACTTAATCAGGTAAGCGGTAGAGCTGGTAGAAGTAAGGATTTAGGCGAAGTAATAATACAAGGATTTAATATTAATCATTATAGTATTGTTAAAGCAGCTAACTGTGATTATAAAGGATTTTATGATGAAGAAATCAATATAAGAAAAAGATTAGGATATCCACCATTTAATAATTTGTGTTTAATTAAAATATCTGGTAGAGATTTTGATTTAGTAATGAAAGAAAGTAAAAAGATTGCTAATTATTTAATGAGTAATATAGATAATGTATTAGGTCCTGGTAGTTCAACTATGCCTAAAATTAATGATATTTATTATATGCAGATATTAATTAAATATAAGAAAAGTGAAAAGATGTATGAATGTTTAAAATATATAAAGGATATATATAAAACTAATCATAAAGTTAAAGTTGAAATTGATATTAATCCTTTGAGAATATAGTGATTTGTGATAAAATATAATTGGTGAAGAATATGAATATAGAAGATGTTATAGTAAAAAGAGAACCAAGAGTAGTATTTATGGGTACACCTGATTTTGCAGTACCTATATTAGAGGCTCTAATAGAAAAATATCAAGTAGTTGGTATTGTTACACAACCTGATAAAGAGGTTGGTAGAAATAAAGAACTAAAATTTAGTCCTATTAAGGAAGTTGGTATTAAACATATGATTTTGGTGTTACAACCAACAAAAATAAGGGAACAATATGAAGAGGTACTTGCGTTAGATCCTGATATTATTGTTACATGTGCTTATGGTCAAATAATACCTAAGGAGATATTAAATTATCCTAAGTTTGGATGTATTAATGTACATGCATCATTACTTCCTAAATTAAGAGGTGGTGCACCAATTCATAGAGCTATTATAAATGGTTTTAGAAAAACTGGTATAACTATTATGTATATGAATGAAGGTATGGATACTGGTGATATTATTACTTCTAGGGAAATTCCTATAGAAGATAGTGATACAGCTGCATCTTTACATGATAAATTAAGTATATTGGGTAGAGATTTATTAATTGATACTTTACCAAGTATATTTGAAGGTACAAATAGTAGAACTAAGCAAGAAGAATCAGAAGTAACTTATGGATTTAATATTTCAAGAGATGATGAACGTATTAGTTTTGATAAGACATCTAGACAAATATTTAATCAAATAAGAGGACTTAATTCTTGGCCTGGTGCTTATACTACGTATGAAGGTAAGATACTTAAAGTATGGGAATCTAGAATAGGAAATAATTTTGATAATAATAAAATTAATGGCGAAATTATGAATATATATAGTGATGGTTTTGGTGTTAAAACCTTAGATGGTGAAATAATATTTACTTTAGTTCAACCAGAAGGTAAGAAGAAAATGGATGCAGGTTCATTTATCAATGGTGAACAAAATAAAGGTAGTATTATTGGGAAGGTATTAAAATGAAATATATAAAAGAAATGTTTAAGTCTGAAAGAGGTCGTGGTTTATTTAAGTTAGGTGTATTTGTAATCTTCTTTATATTTATCGCGATTATGTTTCATTCAGGTGATAGTATTTCTACGCCAGTACCTGTAGTAGAAAAAACACCATTTGAAAAATATAGTGAAATGACTAATTATACATATCAATATAAGTATTTAGATAATATTATTGATGGTAAAATGTATAGAAATATATTATATTTTCAAATTGATGAAAATAAATATCGTGTGGAAAATGATATAGTATATTTAAATGATGAAGTTAGTACTTTAGATAAAGAATATTTATATGATAATCATAAGATTGCTAATTTAATTGATAAGGATAGAATTATTAGTAAGAATGAAGATTATTCACTTAATATAGTAGCTACAACTTATAGTGTTGATGTTACTAAATTAGATAATATGTATGATGTTATGAATATAACTTTATATGAACAAGAAAAAGAGATCAATAAAGTAGTTATTAGTTTTACAAAAGAAGATGTTGAATCAAATATAGAAATAGATTATAGTTTGGTTAATCAAACTAAGATAGGAGAATAAAGATGGAAGCAGTTATTATTATATTAATTATATTAATTCTAGTTCTTTTATTTAAAAGAACATTTTCAAGCGCAATTTATGCGATTGCAATAGTAGATATATTCTTAAGATTAGTAGATTTCTTAAGAAGTCATTTAGGTTTAACTGGAGAAATAGGTAATTTCTTTAATAGAATACCTGGTAGTTTGGAAGCAGTTATTCGTCATTCAACTAGTGGCGTATTTATGGAAATATTATTATGGGCAATATTTATTGTTTATGTAATATTCTTATATTATGTAATTAGTTATTTTATTAAAAAACGTTAAGGTGATAGTATGAATTATATTAAAGGGCTTGTTGAAATTATAGAAAGTAATTATATTGTATTAGAAAATAATGGTATAGGGTATGAAATATATACACCAAATCCTTATTCATTTAGTTTAGGTAAAGAATATAAAGTCTTTATATATGAATATATAAGAGAAGATGAACATACTTTATATGGATTTAAAGAATCTGAAGAAAAGGATTTATTCTTAAAACTAATTGATGTTAAAGGATTAGGTCCAAAGATGGCTTTACCTATGTTAGCGTTGGGATCTATTGAAGGAATTGAAGACGCGATTGAAAAAGGTAATATTTTATATCTTAAAAAGTTCCCTAAAATAGGTGATAAAGTAGCTAGACAAATTATCTTAGATTTAAAAGGTAAGTTAGTAAGTAATACTACTGTAGTAGAAGATAATAGTGAACTTACTGAAGCATTAAAATCATTAGGATATAAGGCTAGTGATATTAATAAAGTAATACCTAATATTGATAAGAGTAAGAATATAGGAGATCAAATTAAAGAAGCTTTAAGGCTTATGCTTAAATAATATGAGAATAGGTATAGATATAGACGATACAATTACTAATACACAAGCTAAAATAGATGAACTTGCTTTAAAAGATGGTTTTAAAATATATGATAGAACTAAACATTGGTTTTATGATAGATATAATACTACATCTAAAGAAGATGAAGAGTTTTTAAGAAAACATGTAGTTGAAATAATGACTACTGAAACTATAAAAGAAGATTCATCAAAATATATTAATAAATTAATTGATGATGGGCATGAAATATTTATTGTTACTGCAAGAAGTGGTTATTATAATGAGAATATACCTGATATAACAATTAATTATTTAAAGGAACATGGAATTAAGTATCATGATATTATTTTAGAGTGTCGTGATAAAGCAAGAGTATGTTTAGATAATAAAATAGATATATTAGTTGATGATTCAATTGAAAATATTTTAAATGTAGAAGAAGTAGGCATTAAAACAATTACAATTGATAATGAATATAATAGAGAAATAAAAACCGCAAGGGCGAGTAATTGGAAAGAGGTATACGAAATAATTTCAGGGAGGTGATATCATGGATGAAAGAATAATGACTGGTGAAGAATTGTCATCTGATAGTTTTGAATCAGCAATAAGACCAGATACATTAGATGATTATGTTGGTCAAGAAGAATTAAAAGAGAATTTAAAAATATTTATAGAAGCTGCAAAAAGAAGAGGTGAATCATTAGATCATGTATTATTATATGGTCCACCTGGTCTTGGTAAAACTACCTTAGCGTTTATTATCGCGAATGAATTAGGTAGTAATATTAGAACTGCTTCTGGTCCAGCAATAGAAAAAACTGGTGATTTAGCAGCTATATTATCCACAATAGAACCTAATGATGTATTATTTATAGATGAGATACATAGAATTCCTAGGTATATAGAGGAAACTTTATATTCTGCTATGGAAGATTATGTGTTAGATATAATTGTTGGTAATGATTCATCTAGTAGAAGTATAAGAATAGAATTACCTAAATTCACTTTAGTTGGTGCAACAACTAGAGCTGGTGATTTATCTGCTCCTATGAGAGATAGGTTTGGTATTGTATCAAAATTAAATTATTATACTATTGATGAATTAACTCAAATTGTAAAAAGAACTTCTGGTGTATTAAATATAGGTATAGATGAAGATGCAGCGTTAGAAATCGCGTCACGTAGTAGAGGTACACCAAGAATCGCGAATAGGTTAGTTAAAAGAGTTAGAGATTACGCGGAGGTAAAAGGTAATGGTGTTATTACTTTACCTATTACTAGACTAGCATTAGGAAAATTAAAAGTAGATGATAAAGGTTTAGATGAAACCGATTATAATCTACTTAAATCAATTATTGAAAAATTTAATGGTGGACCTGTTGGTATTGAAGCTATTGCGTCTTCTATAGGTGAAGAGGTAACTACTATAGAAGATGTTTATGAACCTTATCTATTACAAATTGGATTCTTAAAAAGAACTAATAGAGGTAGGGTAGTAACTGAAAAAGCATATGAACATTTAGGAATACCATTATTAAAATAAAGAGCTTATGCTCTTTTTGTTTTTGCTTTTTAGTGCTATACTATATATAGAATAGGTGAGTGTGTATATGAAGAAAAAGGGATTTACATTAATAGAAGTATTAGCAGTAATAATAATACTAGCAATATTATCATTAATATTAGTACCAATGATAAATAGCATAATAAAAAGTGCTCGAAAGAAAGCTTTTGTTGAATCAGTAAATGGAATAATAGATTCAGCTAATAATTATATTGGTGACTATATGTTAAAACATAAAGATGAACCAAATGCATATCCAATCATTTTTGAATGTGATGGTAGTAGCTGTACAAATGGTGAATACACACTTTTATTTACAGGCGAAACACCTATATCAGGTAAAATAATATTAGATAGTACATCAAAGATAAGAGCAGATTTAATAAGTAATAGAATGTGGTGTGCATCAGGTGAAAAAGGTCATGTAGAAATATATGAAGATTGTGTATCACTAGATCATACAAATCCAATAATAGATGAATCAAAATTAGATAGTATATCAATAAGTAGTACAACAAATAGTATAATTGTTTCATTACCAGAAAGATTAATGTATGATGATGAAACAGGTATTAAATCATATGAAATAAGTGTCTATGAAAATGATACATTAATAGAAACTAAAACATATCAAAATCCAAACGTTATATTTAGAAACCTTAAAAATAATAC
>ODAI013120599.1_pt1 | contig 38796 bp, 27 predicted proteins | sample 1539321 | NCBI WGS metagenome assembly ODAI01 (sample SAMN02144231, study PRJEB22623) | gut metagenome | biome: sheep rumen | host: Ovis aries | place: New Zealand
AGAGATACCGTAGAAGAAGTTTTCCAAAAGATCTTTCATGGCAAAACCGAGACCAGTAGCCAAACCTGCCGTTACTATGGAAATACCGTTCTTGGGAACTTGCAAAACGACAAGAATCATAATAAAATAGCTACCCCAAACTACTATGGCCGTAATATTGTAAAATAACGTAAAGTTGGCTTGGTTGGTCGCAACAGCAGCACCCTTGTTCTTGCTTTTGATATGACGGATACGAAGTGTTCTATAGGTAGACTTGACAACGTAGCAAACGTAGTTAAATACGAAATATAAATTTGCCAACATCGTAATTTTCGCAACAGACAGACGGCATACTCCAGGAATGTCTACAAAAGGAGTGAAAAATACACGCATACATATATCCGTCAGGTCGAACACCTGTGCCGCCATATAGAAAGACATTATGATGGAAAGGATAATACATATCGGCAATACAACCATCAGGAGTAAATCGTAAAACCATGTGGATGCAATCTCATTCCCGTTTCGTTTAAGCCAACCACGTTCAGGCGCCTTCTTTAAATTGAGTTTTTTCTGAAGATACTTCTGCTCTTGCGTAGTGAGGAAATCGTAAACACATGTTACGGTTAAAATGAGCATCAGCAAAATGAGCCACCATATAAAGATTTGCACACCCATCAATACGTATCCTGCCCAAGAAATGACGGTAGCGATGCACATGAGGAATAACGATATCCAAGAATATATTTTATCATTCATCGTAGCGTCCTTACCGGCATGGCGCAAAACGACATATTGCCATATTGTAAACAGAAGCATTATCGGTGGAAAAACGAGGTTGACCAACGTGTTTGGTATGAAGATTATGCGGAAGATAATGACGATAAAACCGAGCGTCATGATAGGCATAAACATGCGTAACGCTCCTTTTATCTGTTCTCCATTTAAGCGTATAAGCAGCGAAACAAGAATTGTAGTAATCAGCCACGCATAACTTACAAGCAACTGACTTGCCATCACGATAAAGTTGTGGTGCATTATCGTTTTGACAATTATCATAGCGATAGCGAAGAGTAACGAACTGCCTGCTATGATGAAGCAATCAGCTTTTAGTTGCATCTCTTTGTTCTCGCGCAATCTCTTGATTTTTCTCATCAAAAGCCTGACAATAATGTTGCTGAGAATAAACGAAACTGTGATATAAATAACAACAAATAATACTAACCCGAACACGATAGAGCCACGCCATTCACTCTTGATGTGGTTATACTCATAATTTTTATTCTCATATTTGTCAATCAGGTCACGTTTTGTTTGTCGGATGGAGCGGTTGAAATGTGAAAGGATGCTGAAATAACTTTCCTCACCGTTGATAAAAATGCTCTGCTGGATATCTTTATAACGCTTTTGTGCATAATCATATATTTCTTTTAAGTGCAACTTAAGATGCTCATAGTGTTCACTGTCACGACTGATATCTTCACGCATGTCTTTGTATCGTTTCAGAATGATTTTGGCAAACCCGATACATTCCGCACGGTCTTCCTTGCCTTTGTCGGAAAGGAAGAAGAGATGTTTTTTCATACCAGCGGAATCAATCTTCATACGAAGTGTGTCAATATGATTCTCTGCCTGTTGAGGTTGATATTTATGCTCATGCGCTGGTTTATGCTTGTCTTTAACCAGTGATGGCGGAAGACTCTGCAACGTATGAATAAGCCTGCTGTAGCGTATAATCTCAGCGTCCAGACGCTGCATAATGCGCCCGTAAGGCAGCATGTGGGCAGTAAATTCATGGTACATCTCCGAAGCCTCATGACATACATAGGTCATGTTGAAGGTGTAATTTGATTTCTGGGAATAGAGCATCAGTGCAACCTGGTTACTCTTTTGCATGGTGTTTATCATCCTCTGATGTTGCAGTTCAGAGTGCTTCTTTATCTGTTCTGTACTTTGCTTAAGGTCATTATATGTAGTGGCTAATTCCACACGGAGGACCCCTAATGTATGCTCCAGATTCTTTTCATTCAGAACCGCATCCGCATGCACAAGGGAAAAAACAAGCGCAAAGAAGAGACAAATTTTTTTCATCTGAATAATCCTTATAAATAAGCATACAAAATTAGTTTTATTTTTTGTGTTAGCCAAAATCAGTTTCGCAAAATAACTCCTTGTAAGAAAAATTTATATAAATTTGAAGTGGCAATAAATAAAAGGAAACGTTATGAAACGTTTTTGCGTTATATTAATCTGCACTATATCATGCTTATACATGAACGCAGACAGAATATTGTTAGAGGCTGAAGCTTTCTCTGACAAGGGTGGATGGCAGATAGACCAGCAGTTCATGGACATCATGGGTTCTCCCTACATTATTGCTCATGGCATGGGGCGTCCCGTCCAAGATGCCGAAACAGTCTTTAATGTCCAACAGACGGGGACATACAATGTATATGTACGTACTTATAACTGGACATCACCATGGTACAAGGGCAAAGGTCCCGGAAGTTTCTGCGTAGTCATCAACGGCAAGCGCCTGAGTATCTCTGGAGATACTGAGAAAACATGGACATGGACTCATGTAGGGCAATCTGCACTCAAAAAAGGTGTTTGCAAGATTGCCCTTCAGGATATGACAGGTTTTGACGGACGTTGCGATGCGATATATCTGACGAACGACAACGATGTCCCCCCATCTGCTGCCCCCGATAGTTGGCGCCGCCAACTCAACCCTATCCAAACCACAAGCCAACACTATGATTTCGTTGTTATCGGCGGAGGTGTAGGCGGCATGTGCACCGCCGTTTCTGCCGCACGTCTTGGATTAAAAGTGGCTTTGGTCAACAACCGGCCCGTATGGGGCGGCAACAATAGTTCCGAAATACGCGTTCACCTTGGCGGGCTCGTTGAGGTCGGCAATTATCCTAACCTTGGACGCATGTTGTGTGAGTTCGGACCGTCACGCGGCGGTAATGCAAAGCCGAAAGACTATTATGAAGACGCTAAAAAAGACTCTTTCCTTAAAGCTGAGCCCAATGTCACACTGTTGCCTAACTATCATGCTGTCAAAGTTGAAAAACAAGGCAGTAAAATATCAGAGGTCATCATCAGACACATTGAGTCAGGTCATCAAATCATACTGGAAGCACCCCTTTTCGCAGATTGCACAGGGGATGCGAATATAGGATATCTTGCCGGAGCAGATTTCCGCATGGGACGTGAAGGCTCATCCGAATTTAATGAAATCTATGCGCCGGCAGAGCCCGACTCTTTGACAATGGGAGCCTCCGTGCAGTGGTATTCCGTCAAAGGAAAGGAAAATTTTCCAGAATTTGACTATGGTATGGGGGTTAATGATGACAACTGTGACCAGGTCCTGAAAGGCGAATGGACATGGGAGACTGGAATGAACAAGAATCAGATTACGCAGGCAGAACAAATCAGAGATTATGGCTTGTTGGCCGTATATGGCACTTGGAGCTGGTTGAAAAATCATTCCAAGAACAAAGCCAGATTCGCTCACCGCAAACTGGGATGGGTCGCATATTTGGCCGGCAAGCGCGAGTCACGGCGCCTTATGGGCGATTATATATTGAAAGAAGAAGACATATTGAAAAATGTGTATCACGAGGATGCCACATGTGCGACAACATGGAGCATAGACCTTCATTTCCCCGACTCTGTCAATCATATAAATTTCCCCGGCAGGGAGTACAAATCCGCTACAATACACAGACGCCTGAAAGATGCATACGGAATACCCTACAGATGCCTCTATTCGCGCAATGTGGAAAATCTCTTCATGGCAGGACGCAATATCAGTGAGACACATGTCGCACTTGGGACAACGAGAGTAATGCGGACAATCGCCATGATGGGAGAAGTCGTAGGCATGGCTGCCTATCTCTGTCACAAGCACAACAGTACACCACGTGGCGTGTATTGGTATCATCTCCCAGAACTGAAATCCCTAATGAATACAGGCACAGGCCGTGCCTCTGTTCCCAACAACCAGCATTATAACCCATCCTCATTACTTAACTCAAAAAAATAAGCACAGCTTTTTTGCCGCACATCCTGAAATTCTTCAGCGACTCCCTTCCTTCTATCAATTTTTATTGATAAAATTCTGCAATATATTGATTTTCTTATTTTTTTTGTATATTTGCCGAGTTTAATTAGAACTAATTTTAAAAGAAATGAAAAAGAATCACATTATCTGCGCACTCAGCATCATTACATTTGCAGTAGTTTGTATGCCTGCTTTTGCACAAAACACACAGCAGCGCCAACAACGGCAAGCACCCACACGCGGAGGACAAAACATGTCAGGCATGATGGGTTTCAAACATTCGCCACTGGAAGGCGTCTGGCAAGCGTGCAACATCAAAGAAACAGGCGGACAGGTCCATATGCAACTTGTGCCATGTCTTAAACTCGTCGGAAGTACCGGTATGTACCAGGATATCACCATCAAGACTTCTGCCGAGGGAAGTGTGATCACTGAAAACGGTATGTACATTCAACTCAATGACTCCACATTCAAGCGGGAGATAACGGCATGCACTGACACCGTGGCCGCAAAAAAATATAATAAAACCATCCGCACCGAAGTTCAAGGCAACAATTGGCTAGTCATTGCTTACACCTCTGCTGACGGAAAAGAAAGCTATCAGGAAGTGTGGAAACGTATCAGTACAACTGCACCTATCTCTATGAGAGGTAACTTCTTCAGAAACAATAAAGGCAATTACAGCGGACAAGGCTCCTCTTCTCTCCAACGTCAGCGTAGAAGCAACGCCAACTCCTCCGGCAATGCATTCCAGGAAGAGATCAACAACGCCATGAAGGAGATGAATGACGACTCGTTCTAAAATATCGGTCTTACTATCATCTGCCAACCGCTTCCTGATGTACGGCACACCGAAAGGAAGAAAATTTTTTCACATATAGTTTTACATTCCAGCCTGTGGAACAGAGCATTTATCAGCAAAAAAATATTTTACCTACGCACCATTGATATCGCTTTTGCATGAAAGATATATAAACAATGTTGCCATAGGCGAAACACCTATGGCAACATTTTGAATTGATAGCCTTCGGACTGAAGCCACTCAATGGATTTTGGCAAGGCATACCACAATTTCTCCGCACTCCTCAAGGAGTCATGAAAGGTAATGATTGATCCGTTACGGGTAAAACGCTTCACGTTAAAAAGCACGTCTTCTGCCGTCAGTTTTTTACTGTAATCTCGGGTAACGACATCCCACATAACCAACCTGTAGCGCTGGCGCAGGAAAAAATACTGCTCCCATTTCATCCAGCCATAAGGCGGCCGTACCAGATTGGAGTGTATATATTCATTGGCCTTGTCAAAATTATTGATATAACTCCTGATGCCGTGGCGCATTCCGCCAATATGGTTAAAGGAATGATTACCCAACCGATGCCCGGCATTCTTAACCATCTCAATCCCTTTCGGATGCTTCCTGACATTATCGCCCACCATAAAGAATGTGGCTTTTACGTGGTAATGATCCAAGATTTCCAATACCCGAGGAGTTACATCGGGAACAGGGCCGTCGTCAAATGTCAGGAAAACAGCCCTATGTTTTTTATCCAACCGCCAAAGGGCATCGGGATAAATCCAACGAAACCACAATGGCGGTTGTTCAATAAACATTAGTTTCCAAGATTAATATTTACACCTTTAGCGTTCAGCGCTGCGTAATACTGCTCTGCCTCTGCCATGTATTTCTCGGCATTAGGCAACCCTTCTTTACGCATTATGTTTATTGCAGTGAGCATTTCCGTCAAGCGGACAGAGCACTCATACGCATTCGAAGACAAACTATTGGATGAATATAACATGTACCAATCCAGATACTGCTTAGAAGATTCCACCACCTTTGTGAGCAGTTTCACCGCTTTGTCTTTCTTGCCCAGCTGCGACCATGCACGGGCGATTTCTGTCGTTCCACCAATATTCTGGGTATATGATACCGCATAGTCAGGTATCTCCTTCTCGCCTTTCTCCAAGACTTTCAAGGCACGCTCTTTGTCACCACGACGAATGAGCTCATCTGCGAGGACTGAGAACATCCTGCGATGGGTCAGGCACATGCCTCTCACAGTCTGGTCCAAATACAGACTCGGGTCACTGATATTGCCATACCTGAACTTGTTCATAATGTTGTCATACATTTTGTCTGCATCTACAAATTGACCGTTTGTGTTGAACGGCGATACACGATATGCCAAGCCTTCCTGGATAAAGTTATCGCTCAAGTTCAGGTAAAGGTCTTTCCCGACAGTGGCAGCATAATAGATAGGACGCTTCCAGTCTGACTGGGCCAGCATTTCAAGCATCATCAGATGATTCTTGTGCAAAGCGCTCTTGTCTATCTTCATGCAGACATAGTCAGGGATTGAATCTGAAATCATACGGATACCCGAATTGCGGACGTTTTCTTTATTAACCGTAATAATGATACTGTCCGTCGGAATGACGTGCATCTGAGGATCCTTGCTACGCACCCAATATTTAAGAATATTCTTCAACTCATATGGGTTGTCACCAAGCATACGCTTAGCCTCTTCCGGATTTTCCCTATACAGTGCGTCAATCTGCGACTTCATCTCAGGCTGGACCTGTATATAATCATTTGTACCTGACATATACTCAGATCTCTCCCATGTTATCGGTGCTGCAGGGGCTTCATAAGCAGGACGCTTCAGTTGGTCGATATACCAGTCTGTCTGCAAGTAGCTCAGGTTACATACACGAACATCAGTGCGTTTGCCTTCTGTATCCTGCGCGTACCATAACGGATATGTATCGTTATCGCCATTTGTGTAAATAATAGGATATCCCTCAGTCTGAAGAGAATTCAGGTAGTTTTGGCCAAAGTCACGGCATGTGTAACGACCGCTTCGGTCGTGGTCATCCCAAGTCTGACTTGCCATTTGTATCGGCACTAAGACACAAATCAACGATACCACTGACGCAGTTATAGTCTCGTTTATTTTCAGTTTCTTCAACCATTCAATAATAGCTACCACACCCATTCCAATCCATATGGCAAAAGCATAAAACGAAGCAGCATAGGCATAGTCACGCTCACGCGGCTGCGTCGGTGTCTGATTCAGATAAAGCACAATGGCAATACCCGTCATAAAGAACAAGAAAAATACGACCCAGAACTGGCGAATTCCTTTTTTTCCGCGATAAGCTTGCCAGAAAAGACCTAATAATCCTAACAACAACGGTAACATATAGAACACGTTATGTCCTTTATTGGATTTGAGATCATCAGGCAACTTGCTCTGGTCACCCAAGCGGAGATTGTCAAGGAAAGGTATGCCGGAAATCCAGTTTCCGTGCTCAGCTTCTCCATGACCCTGAACATCATTTTGACGACCGGCAAAATTCCACATGAAATAACGCCAATACATGAAGTTCATCTGATACGAGAAGAAAAATCTAATATTCTCCCATTGCGACGGCACTTTGACTTGAACAGTCTGACTTCCTCTCTCATAATCCACCATATGACCTTTCACACCACCCATCCATGACTCATAGTCTTGGGCGTGCTTGTCATCCCACATACGAGGGAACAGCATATTCTGCGCATAAACGTACTCGCCTTTATTGCCAATCTTCTTGTATCGGTCAGACTCTCCGGTTTCCGTTTTCTCCTGACGGACATATATCGGCGCACCTGTCGTACGGACGGGGACAAGGTATTCTCCTTCGCGTTCCAGCTTCACCTGTGATGTGTATGCCGGTCCGTAAAGCAGCGGATAAGAGCCATACTGATCACGGTTCAGATACTCTGCCAACGAGAATACGTCTTCAGGCGAGCCCTGATCCATCGGTGGGTTAGCATACGAACGGATAACAACCAATGCATATGACGAATAACCTATCATCAGCATCAGGAAACACAGCATCGTGGTATTCAGAATTCGTGGCAACAACAGATGAGACGTCACTTTCTTAACTTTGAAAAGCACGTACCACATTGCACCCAGAATGATAATACCGCACACGACACTCGTTGCGCCGTGACCATAAAACGGTATGCCAAGCATCGCCACGGAGGCAATAAATGACAGGCACATCCGAACCTTGTTTTTCCCGGTATAGCCCTCGTATATACTCCAGAGCACTACAGGTATCAGCAGGAACATATACAGTATTTCGCCTGTATTGTATGGCATATGCAGTGTGTTGACAAAAAATAACTCAAACCAGCCTCCCACTTTCACCAGTCCAGGCACGATGCCGTACAGGATAACAAATATCAGTACAAATGACAATGCCAACATCATCAGCGAACCTTTGAGCGTAGCGTCCTTATTCTTCTTGTAATAATATATCAGGACTATTGCCGGAATACACAATAAGTTCAAGAGGTGAACACCGATGGAAAGTCCCATCAAATAGGCAATCAGCACCAACCAACGGTCGCTGTGCGGTTGGTCAGCATTGTCTTCCCACTTCAGGATAAGCCAGAACACCAATGCGGTAAACATGGATGAGAAAGCGTACACTTCGCCTTCCACTGCGCTGAACCAGAAAGTATCGCTGAAGGTGTATGCCAAGGCGCCTACCACTCCTGAACCGATGATAGCTATCAGCTGCGACGTTGTTTTTACCTCTCCCTCGTCACAAATCAGTTTGCGGACAAGATGGGTTATCGTCCAAAATAAAAACAATATACATGTCGCACTGAGCAGCGCTGACATAATATTAACCATCTTTGCCACTTGCGAGGGGTCGCTGACAAACTGAGTGAAGAAGTTACCAAACAGCATAAAGAATGGTGCGCCGGGCGGGTGGCCTATTTCCATTTTATATGCTGTAGTTATAAACTCAGGGCAATCCCAGAAACTGGCAGTCGGTTCAATAGTGGAGCAATAGACGAAAGCGGCTATACAAAACACTATCCATCCGACAACATTGTTTACAATTTTATATTGTCTCATAAATCAAATTATAATCTTTATTTCCTTTCATCCGCAAAGATAGGTCAATAACAGAAATGTGCAAAGTAAATAAATGTAAAAATTACCAAATAACGACTCTTTCTTCAGGAGCAAGGTACATCTTCTCGCCTTCTTTAATATTAAATGCTTTGAAGAACGTATCGATGTTGCGTAAAGTCTGATTCACTCTCCATCTACCCAGGCTGTGAGGATCGCTCTTTGTCTGCTGGTAAGCGGACTCATCCGTAATGTTCTCTGCCCAAATACGGCCGTAGCTCAGATAGAAGCGCTGGTCTGGAGTAAAATCGTCAATTTTTTCATTGCTCTGACCCTGCTCTGTCTTTTTGAAGGCATCATAAGCAATGCGCAATCCTCCCTGGTCAGCAATATTCTCACCTAAAGTCAATTTGCCATTGCCGTGTTCGTTCTTGACAACTATCAACTGGTCAAACTGTGCAGCCAGTTTCTCCGTAGCCTTAGTAAAATTAGCCCTATCGGTGGCTGTCCACCAGTTTACCATATTGCCGTTAGCATCAAACATGCTGCCCTGATCGTCAAACCCATGTGTCATCTCGTGACCGATGACAACGCCTATTGCCCCATAGTTCACTGCGTCGTCAGCATTGGGGTCGAAGAACGGCGGCTGGAGTATACCTGCCGGGAACACGATTTCATTAGACAGTGGATTGTAATAGGCATTAATGGTTTGAGGTGTCATACCCCATTCATCTCTGTCAACCGGTTTACCGTTTTTCGCCAGGTTGCGCTCTGTCTCGCACAAACGGGCTGCCTTGATATTTTCATACAACGACTTGTGAGGGTCTATTGTCAGATTAGAGTAGTCACGCCACTTGTCGGGATAGCCGACCTTTACCGTAAAGGCGTTCAGTTTTATCAAACTGTTTATCTTTGTGCTGTCGCTCATCCATTTCAGTGCAGCGATATGCTCTGCCAATGACTTGCGTAAGTTGTTCACCAGTTTCAATATCTTCACCTTGGCCTCTTCTGGGAAATATTTATCAACATATAATTGTCCTACAGCTTCACCGAGCAAACTGTTGGGATAACCTTGGGCACGTTTCCAACGCGGCTGGCGCTCTTTCTGCCCCCTCAAGGTGCGCCCGTAAAAGTCAAATGCCGTCTCTGCAATCTCGTCACTCAGATAATTGGTGGAACCTGTGATGACTTCGCCTGCAATGTAGTCTCTCGTCTGTTGCTCGGTCATCTCCGCCATGTATTTTTGCGCTACAGCCATAACCTTGGGCTGCGTCAGGATAACCTGCTTGAGTCCTTTAAGTCCTCTCAAATCAAAGTATTGCTTCCAGTCGATAGCCGGATATTCTTTCTGCAGCATGTCAACAGTGTAGATGTTGTATTGCTTTGTGTAGTCACGGGCTTCGGCGCGGCTCATACTTGCCTCGGCAAAAGCGTATTCGATATCATAAATCGTCTTTACGGCACGCTTGGCCTCCCTGGCACTGTAACCTGCAAGCACAAACAACTTTTGCAGTGTCTGACGATATTTTTCCTGTATCTTCTTGGACTCAGGGTCAGTCTTCAGATAATAGTCTCTGTCGGGCAAGCCTGTCGTTCCGGCACTCAAGTACACTACATTAATATTTGAGTTTTTCAGGTCAGCATCAACACCTATATCAAAAAAGGCATTCCCGAGTAACTGATGTATCTTAGCCAAAGTCTTAGTGAGGTCTGCCTTCTTGATTTGGTTAACTTCAAGCAAGTCTTGCTTGAGCGGATTAACGCCCTCGCTGTTCAAGCGCACGCTATCCATGGCTAAATTATATAAATCCGTTACCTTTTGTCCTACTGAACCGGGCGCGTGTTTTAACGAAGATAATTGCGCGAACAACTCTTTTATCTGCTCGCGGTTCTTTTCGTCAAGTTCATGAAAAACACCATAACGCGCATATTCTGCGGTCAGCGGATGTGATTTCATCCAACCACCACCGGCATATTCATAAAAATTCTCTCCCGCGGATATCTGCGGGTTCATATCTGCAATCTGGATACCAGACTTCATTTCCTGTGCTTGGGCTGACGAAGCAGCAAACAACATCGCACACATCATAGTCGCAATTTTTCTCATATATTATTATTTTATAACTTTGGTGCAAAGTTACAAAAGATTAAGGGAATAAACATGCTTCCGCCTTCTGTTAAGCACTACTCTTTTAGCAGTTGCCCCATATTGATTTCCTTCTTTATGGGTAGAAGAAACATTTTCTCCTCGCCAAGTTTTATATTCCAGCCTATGGAATATACGTCCGGCCCTATAGAATCTACATTCCATCCCATGGAACATACATTCCGTTACTCGGAACATGACACATAGCGAGGCGACATTAATTACCGATACGTTTGTTTTTTCAATTTTTTTTACGAATTTTGCAAAAGAAGCTGTGCACCGCAAGATGACACAGTCATGCAAGGCACTATGCTCAAAGCTGCCAACATCTTGAATATGCGCAACTTCCCGGCGAATGTTGTCATGACAGATTCAACCTGCCGACAGGGAACATATATTCACATTCAACAAGAATAGCAACACACTCTCTCTCAACGATGATACGTCTTTTCATTACCATCCTTCGCTTTTCCACAGCCTGTATGGCTGCGGCACTTTTTCTTTCTGTCCCCGTCAAGGCACAAACTGACTTCGTTGCAGATTATTTGACAGCCTTTGAAGAAAAAAACGATTACGCGTCAGCTAATAAGTTTTTCGCCTTTCTCTATCAGGATAAATTTACCGACGATAAGATAGAGTTCCAGAAATCAGCCTCAACAGATACGCTATGCCAACAAGTATGGTACTGGGCAGCTGAATACTATTACAGCCAACAACAATACAATAAGGCAGAAGAATTTGGATTGAAAGCTCTGCCGCTGTTCGCAGACGGCAACAACAGCAAGGCAGACTGTCTGAATCTGATGGGACTCATCTATGTGCGCAAGGGTGACTTTGCCTCTGCTGCCGACTATGCCCTGCAGTGCCTCAAACTGGACATAAAAAGCGGTGATGACAACTGCATAGCCTCGAGCATGAATACAATGGCAGGCATCTACATGGCCGGCTATCAGGCCAAAGAAGCCGAACGGTACATTCTCGGAGCTATCAAGCATATCAATCGCACAGACAATCTCGCACGCAAGGCCGTCATACTGGGAATGGCTTCAGAGATTTACCATACTCTTGGCGATGACCATAAAGCCCTGTCCTATGCAGAACAGGCATTCAGCATAGACTCCACACTTGGGCGCAAGCCTCAAAGCAACATACGTCTGTCGCAACAGGCGTCAGCATTACTCGGACTGCACCGTTACAGTGAAGCCGAACATACACTGCGCAAAGTCATTCCCGCGATGCACGAAACAGGTGACACACACTCCATGGCCATTGCCCTCAATAGGTTAGGCATGGCACTTCTCTGTCAAAAGCGCCAAAACGAGGCTATTCCCTATTACAAGGAGGCAGCCGGACTTTTCGCCAAAATGGGAGACCTGTATAATGAGATACACTCACACCGTGGACTTTACGAATGTTATTGGGAACTTCATCCCGACTCGGCAAAAATAGAGCTTGACCTTTTTGACCTATTGAAGGACTCTCTCTACAAACATTCTTCTGCTGAAGCTCTCTCACACTACAACGCTGAGTTTAACAACAATCTCCTACAAAACAGCATTGAAGAAGAACGCATTGCCCACCGCCGTACACTCCTCGGTGGCATTGCGGTTTTGCTGTGCGGACTCTTCGCCGGATGGTTTTTAGTCCGCCGCATCCGCCGAAAAAATCAGAGACAGACCAAAGCCCTGCTTATGGAAATAGAAAAATTACGCTGCCAAGCTGACAACACATCCGGGCCGACCCACTCTGTACTTGAATGCGATACGTCAGAACACTCTCCGGAAATGTCCGCTTTTCTTCTCAACGTAATTACCATTGTCAACGAAAGCCTGCCAACCGGACATTACAGCGTTGAGGACATTGCCTCAAAACTCAACATAAGCGTACAGACATTCCGTCGGCGCATTCAGACAGAAGTGGGCCAGACACCCAAGGCTTTTATCACAGCCATACAAATGGAGTTAGCAGACAAACTGCTCACACAATCAACAGAAATGTCCATACAGGACGTGGCCCGTCAGTGCGGGTTTGACGAGACGAGCACATTCAGCCATACCTTCCGGCGTACCTACGGCGTTTCACCCTCCAAATACAGGAAACAGAATATGGGACAGCCCCCTAAACAGGTTATTTTGTAAGAAAATAACAACTCCGGGATGAAAAATGTAAGATTTTAGCAAGTGCTTTTCTCCTTTCACGATATAACTTTGCAAATAATGGAGATGACTCTTTTTAGACATTGGAGTATTAAACAAAAACACCGTATATGAAAAAGACAAAGACTATTTTGCACACTTTATTGGTGCTTGCAGCATTTCTGGTTCAAGGACTGCCGTTGCGCGCGGTTGAAACAATGTATGACCCTCAGCAACTCAAGTACGAAATCTACACAAAAACAGACACTGACCCTGGCTACGCTATCGTTGTAGAGTATAAAGGAACAGCCGAAGAGATAGTCATACCGGATAAGGTTACCTACGCCGGCGTGGATTATCCTGTTATTAAAATAGACCAGTTTACCTTTGTCAATGACGGCAAATTCACACCAAGCGTAAAGCGGATCACCCTGTCTGCCACTTTGGAGCAGTGTCAACTCTCCACAAGCGGTTACGGTGTAGGCGTGACAGGTATTTCAGAAAACACACTGCCAAACCTTGAAGACATCTATATCATCCAGAAAAATGCCCGTGCAATAGGCATAGACAACTTCGTATCACAAACCGGCCACGCCAGAAATATAACTGGCTACTGGTTTTACTTCCCGTCTGGAAAAGTAAAGATTCATGTGTCACATGATTTGCTCTTCGCCTTGCAATACACACCTACGGACTATTATTCCAAAGAAGATGAAGCGCCTTACAGTCTTCTCGGATACTATCAGTCTTTCCCCGAGAAAATTGTATGGGACGGCACAGTTGACACAGCTACACGCTTTCTGGTAACAACGCCCATTGTTGACAATAACAAACAAGTTGTAGGCAGCATTGACGTAGCCTATATAATCACAGATCTTGCGGCTGGCACAGCAGCCTTATGCCTTCCCCATAAGAACTATCCCTTTCTTCCGGAATACATTACCACAGGCGGGCACTATTACGATGACGCGTTCCTAAATCCGAAGGGCGAGGCAGGAAACATCACTATCCCAGAAAAGGTAACAGCTCCTGACGGCTCTGTACTTACAGTGACACAAGTAGGACAATCTACCGGTTTTGCATTCAATAGCCACATTACCGGCATTGAATTTCCGGCTACGGTCGTTGATTTGGGCGATAATGCTTCCCAAACAGTCTACTCAGGCACGGCCACATTGCAGAGCCTTACTTTTGCAGAAGGCTCAAACCTGAAAAACATTGGAGAACATGCACTGCGAGACTTAACAGCTCTAAAGACACTCAGTCTGCCGCTCACCATTGAAAGCATCGGCTATAATGCTTTTGCAAATAGCGTATTGCCGGGATTCAAGTTGGGCGACTATACGGCACTGAGAAATATTGGCGAATATGCCTTCTACAGCTCTATCGACACCTGCGGACTGCAAGGAGCCCAGACCCTGCCACCACTCATTAAAGCTATCCCTCAAAATATGTGCGAAGGAAACCGAATGCTTACATCCTTTACCTTTCCCGACGGTGTAATCAAGATCGGTGACGAAGCATTCCAATACTGCTACAATCTGGCAGAACGATTAGATATCCCTGCTTCGATTGATACTATAGGACACAACGCTTTCGGCTATTGCTCAACCATAAAAGATGTTTGGGTATGGTCCAAGAACACAGAGAATTTTATTTGGAACTTCAGCTATAACTATGGCTTATATGAACTCGGAATAACAAATTCGTCACACAGTGATACGAAAATCCACTTCTACTGGAAGACATACGAACAAGCAAAGAACGGCAAAGATAAAAGCGGCCTGCTCCTCCAGTGGTACCGCTGGGGATGTCTGGAACCATGGACGGAAGAACGTCTCATCATTGACACCACAGAAGTAACTTATGCTACAAAGGATGACATTTTTGGCGATGGCGTTTCGCGCGGTTCATCACGCTATCCACGCCCGTCAGCAACATTCGACTACGCTACCCACACGCTCACGCTTGATGGTATGTCATATAATGGTGGTATCAACACTGATATTCAAGATTTGACAATCCACCTGAAAGACAACACATCGCTCGGAGCCCCCATCACCGGCACTGGCGGCACACTCTCCATTGGAGGTTATAGTAGCGCATGGCTCACCATCAACGGAGGTACAGCAGCGGCTATCAATGGTTTTGACAATGTAGTGCTTAACGATGATTACACCTATCTGAACCCCATCGTAACAGAACCCGACGGCGCCACTTACACAGACTGCAAGCTTTCGCTCAACACAACAGAAATCGGCGTTCCCAAGAGTCTTGGACTCGAAGTTGGCGATGTAGTGGTATTCAAAAAGAACGCTGCCGATATTCTCGGTGACGGACGCGCCAAGCTTGACCTCAGTACCTGGACACTCACGCTCAACAACATTAATTTGACAGAAGAAACGAGCAGTGCTTATTGTGGCATAAAGATATATACACCTCAGCCACTGACAGTAAATCTCGTAGGTGAGAATTCACTATTTGGCAGTACATTTGGAGTGCGCACCGAAAGCACTGACGTAACATTCAAGAGCGCTGACGGCACAGGAAAAGTTAAGATTCACGGATTCGAACAAGGCATCTCCATAGAAAACGCCAACATAAATATCGAAAATTGCCAAGTGCAAGTCAAAGGTATGATGCCTATGATTGGCCAGATAGAAAGCATCTGGAATGAAGAAACAAGCCAATACGAATCCAATGGCAAAGGCATCTTGACCGTAACGGATGCTACCCTTACACTCGGCGAGGAGAATACATATTCTCCCGCAATGGAAGGTATGGAGAGTCTCGTGTTGAACAACACAAAAATAAAGACACCAAAAGGAGGTATCTTCCTTGCCTATTCTGCCAATCGTGCCGACTACAACTGGTGCAGAAGCAACATCCTTTACCAAACTGAAGGAAACGGCGGTATGCTTATCGGCTCAAAGCGTCTCCCTAAAAAAGAAACTGAAATGCAATACACTGACGCATCCTTCGTAATGATTGCACCACACACACCAAGTAAACTGAACTTAAATTTCAACTGCGACGAACGTGTTGAAGTGGTAAACGAATCTGTTCCTTATCTGAAGGAATTGGCCAATAGCCCCAACAGGTACAAGTTCACTGGAGCGTACCTGCAAAGCAATGGCGGTTCAGAACTCAAGTATACGTGGACCTCAGACAATGAAAACGTAGCCACCATTGATGCTGACGGTAATGTAAATATTATAGGTTTAGGAACTGCAACTATCACGGTCCGCTATGACGGTGACGACGACTGGCTACCAGAAACGGCACAATACACCATTGAAGTTGTAGCACCAGAGATTGCCACAACAGATGACGAAACAACGATAACATTCAATTATAACGACTACACAACCTATAATTATGAAACAGGTGAGCAGGAACCCGTTGATTTGAGCAATACGACTGTCAATAACACATACTTCTGTGTTGACAACGTAAGCAATACGGAAAGTCCTAACGGTTTCTTTGACCAGGAAGAAGAATGCATTGTGCTTAATACACAAACAAACGAAGAACAAATGCAGACAGCCTGCAACGCAGAACTGGGATCGCCAGAGTTGACCGACAACTTCAACGGACTCGTCATCCTGCTACAGGCTGGCACAGGTAGTATCACGGTAAACACGCAAAATCTTGGCAGCAGTCAGCTGGCTATACAGATTGGGACCAATAACCCGACTCTGGCATACCAAAGTGAACGTGGCGATGTAACTGTAGAATACTCCGTCAACAGCGACACATACCTATATATTTATGCCGCTCCAAGCAACACAACAGCAAGTCAACGTGCTTTTGTTGCAGCAGCTAATAGTGTGAAGATCTACTCTATCCGCATCAGTCCGACAGGATTCCTTCTTGACGTCAGCAAGACAAACTACACGACTTACTTCAACAGTCGTGCCGTGCAACTGCCTAGCGGAGTCAAGGCTGCCGTTGTTACTGGTGTACAAGCAGGTTCACTCTGCATTGACTATCGTTATGACGGCGATAATACGGAAGCTAACATTGTACCTGGAGGTACCGCTGTTTTAATCTCTGCAGCCAGCAACAAATATATGTTGCAAATTCTCTCCGACAACACAGACCCCGCGCCCAGCGACAATCTCTTAAGAGGAAGCGACGATGAAGAATGGACATGGGGAGGAGACCTTTACTACAAGCTCTCCTACAGCAAAGACAACAACCACTTCGGCTTCTTCTGGACCACACCTAACGGAAGTGCGTTTGTCTGCCCTGCTCACACAGCTTACCTCGCACTCACACAATCACAGGCAGAAAGCAGCGACGGTTTCGAACTCGAAAATGTTACCGGCATCACAACAAGAATAGCCGCAGAAAACAAGCAGAGTGTTATTTACGACATTCACGGACGTCGCATATCACCTTCCGCCGTACTCTCAAGAGGCATCTATATTATTAATGGTAAAAAGATCTTCATAAAATAATGCATCATGAATACAAACGGATGCTTAATTTATCTATTCAGATATAATAGCAGCATCGTTTTGAATTTGTCATAACTACAACAAAAGTCTCAGCAAACAAAATGTTGCTGAGACTTTTATTTAATATTCTATATAAACAACATAAAAAGAAAATGTGCGCAGAAAATATTTTTCAAAAAAGAATATTTTTGTGTAACTTTTCATAAAGTCATTCGTATTAACCTATAGAGAGCAGATAAAATGATTAATTTCCGGGACGACGTACTACCGCTTAAAAACAGACTATACCGCTTGGCATTGCGTATCACAGCCCATACGGGAGAATCTGAAGACATCGTTCAAGAAACTATGATCAGAGCTTGGAATCATCGCGATGAATTCGAATCAGGCTCATCTGTTGAGGCGTTTTGTGTAACAGTCTGCAAAAATCTGGCATTGGATTACATCGGCAAAAAAGAAAGCCAGAACACAGCTCTTGAAGACACGGTACTGGAGCAAGCAGACAATGCGGCAACTCCTTTCCAGAAACTCTCTCATGAAGATGGCAAAAAATGGGTATACCGTCTCTTCCAACAACTGCCCGACAAACAACGCATTATAATGCAACTGAGAGACATTGAAGGTAAACCATATAGAGAAATCGCCACTCTATTGAACATCACAGAGGAACAAGTCAAAGTGACACTCTTTAGAGCACGGCAAAAAATTAAACAGGAATTTGAGAAAATAGATAATTATGGACTATAAATATATTGAACAACTTCTGGAACGCTACTGGTCATGCGAGACTACTGTGGAAGAGGAAACTTTGCTACGTGATTTTTACAAGCAAACTAATCTTCCAGAAAATCTCGAGCGATACCGTAGCCTGTTTGAGTTTCAAAACGAACAGGCGGAACTTCGTTTGGGTGAAGAGTTTGACGAGAAAATACTCAGCAAGATTGATGAGACCGTTGTGAAAGCCAAGCACAATAAGTTTGTCTACCGTTTATATCCCTTTTATCGTGCTGCTGCCATTGTTGCCGTTGTCTTTACCTTAGGTCTGGCAGTGCAACACTCTTTCAGCAGAGGAGATAACTCTGTCGCTGACACGTATAACTACGCCTCTTACAAAGACACGTATACAGATCCTCAAGTAGCATACGAACAAGTTGCTTCCGCTCTTAAAGAAGTTTCTGACGGACTTCGCAGTGCCGGTTTGCAGACAGAGGACAGTCTTAACATACAGAAATAACAAACATGAAATATATACTTAGTCTTTTATCGTTCATCTTATCGGTTTCCTTCAGCAAAGCTGATGTGAGCAAAGATTTCGTCGGACTGCTGCTTTCGGATATCAAATCCACTCAAAGCGTACAAAACAGCAGTGAAGAAGACTATCAATGCATCACTATTGGTCCTACAATGATGGAAAAAGTCATTGACATGATGGCTGAGAAAAACAAAAACGAAGAAGACTCAAATGCAGACAAAAACAGACAGATTATCAAAAAGATTTTGCCTCACATCAAGAGTCTGCGCGTTTTCAGTGCACAACAAAATTCAGATGCATACTACGAAAATGTCACAACATTACTCAACAAAAATAAAAGCACATACAAGCCATATAGCACTGCAGATAAAGAAAACACCTGCATATGGTTGCGCAAAAACAAAAACACGGTCATTGAGATTATCCAAATAAACAAGAAGGAAGATGACTTGAAGGTCGTTAACTTCACGGGAGAAATGACCAATGATTTTGTCAGCGAACTTTTGAAAATGTAAAATAAAACAATACATTCAACTCTGTAAAGAGTTTGCTTATAAACCAACCATTTAGAAACTTAGGTTTCATTCTCTCAAACCACATAAAAGCGCTATTCCATATCGGATAGCGCTTTTAGTTTGGGCTTGCAGTCCCAAATACAAAGTCCGATCATTTTCTCCTACCCTTAATCTTAAATGCCCAATTTCTTTTCTCAGTAAATGAGATTTTTTCACGTCACGTCACAATAAAAAGCACAATAAATAGTTTAATAAAAGATATGACGAGGAAACTTCTCTTTGGGTCTTTCGTATTTTTCCTTTGGCTTTCCACCGCAAAAGGCCAATATGATGTGGCATTCAATCATTTTTGGATGATGGAACCTCAATTTAATCCTGCCGCCGTCGGCGTAACCCCAAATTTGCGTATAATAGGATGTTACAGCAACCAGATGACAGGTTACACAGATAATCCAAAAACCATGTTTATCGGTGCAGACCTTCCTTTCCACCGTAATCATGCTGCAGGCTTGTATTTCTTAAATGACGAAATAGGAGCCTTTACCCATAAGAGGGTTGCCGTAGAATATGCCTTCCGCCTCAAGATGTTAGGAGGAACGCTATCGCTGGGTATTCAAGGAGAAATCCTTAACGAAGGCATTAACGGCGGTAAAATGGATGTGGAAGAAAGCGGCGATGATGCCATACCGTCAGGCAATGTGACAGGAAACAAACTGGATGGTGCAGCAGGCATATACTACTCCCACAAATTATTTTACATAGGAGTCTCCTCACTACACCTCACCGCACCTACTGTCACGGTAGGTGAAAAAAACATGATAGACATTAAGCGGTCGTATTATTTGACTGCCGGATACAATATTGCTTTAAAAAATCCGTTATACTCAATACATCCTTGTGCAAGATGGATGTACGATGGTGTGAGCGACAGGGCAGACATTGCTGTAAGGCTACAGTACACCAACGGCATGCAACGCATGTTTGCCGGAATCGGTTACAGCCCTTCCAACTCCGCATCGCTGTTTGTCGGCGGAATGTGGCACGGCGTAATGCTCAGTTACTCCTACGAAGCATATACAGGCGGTATAGGATTGGGCAACGGTGCCCACGAACTGACGCTAAGTTATGAAATGAAACTCCATCTGGAGAAAAAAGGCAAAAACAAACATCAGAGTGTAAGACTACTGTAGTTAATAAACGAAAATAACATTATAATATATGAATTGTAAAAGAATAAGCAACTTTCTGCTACTTGCAGTGTTTTCATCGCTTTTGCTAACATCTTGTTTTGGCTTAGGCAAGGCAGGAGACACTCTTACCGGAGGCGAAGTGGTTGGTGTCTCTGGCAAACATATTGCTGAACCGACACCATATGGAATGATAAATGTAGAGAGAGGCTTCCTCAAAGTCGGCCTCTCTGAAAACGACACCCTCTGGGGCGCAGACATTCCTTCCAAGGAAATATCTGTCGATGGTTTTTGGATGGACCAAAAAGAAGTTACCAACTCCATGTACCGCCAATTTGTATACTGGGTCAGAGACTCCATTATCCGTGAACGTCTGGCAGACCCGAACTACGGCGGTGAAGAAGAGTATAAAATCACTGAAGACGAGGAAGGAAATCCTTTGGAAAAACCATACCTGGACTGGTCAAGAAAACTTCCTGTCAAGAACCTGACGGAAGGGGAAGAAGCTGCTTTTAACAGCCTGTATGTCTATCATCCTGTAACAGGTGAAAGAATGCTTGATGCAAAGCAACTGAACTATCGTTATGAGATCTACGACTACGCCAAAGCTTCCATGAGGAAATACCGTCTGGATCCTGCCGAGAGAAGTCTCAACACAGACAATCCAGCTGACCCCAACGAGGTTATCATGATTTCAAAGGACACTGCATATTTTGACGAAGACGGCAACATCGTCCGTCAGACAATAACCCGTCCGCTTTCCAGTTACTTTGATTTTGTTAATACTTATATTGTTAACATCTATCCTGACACTACCTGCTGGATAAATGATTTCCCCAATGCCAACAACGAGAAATACATGCGCTACTACTTCACCAGCGCAGACTATAATGACTATCCTGTTGTGGGCGTAACATGGGAACAGGCCAACGCTTTCTGTAACTGGCGCACCGACTATCTGCTGAGAGGTCTTAGGGGTCAGGCACGCCAGATGCAACGCTACCGCCTGCCGACAGAAGTTGAATGGGAGTTCGCTGCGCGCGGAAAGAAAGGCAATCCCTTCCCCTGGGAAGATTTCGCTATGAAGAATAAGAAAGGCTGCTACTATGCCAACTTCAAGCCCGATAAAGGCGATTATACCGATGACGGCAACCTGATTACATCCAAAGTGGGAATCTATGGAGCCAATTCAAACGGTCTGTTTGATATGGCCGGTAATGTCGCAGAATGGACAAGTACCGTATATACACAGGCTGGCGGCAAGAGTATGAGCGACCTGAACCCTGAATTATCATACAAAGCCGCTATCGAAGACCCCTACCGCCTGAAACGCAAGGTCGTCAAGGGAGGCTCTTGGAAAGACCCACAGTCATTAATCCGTTCAGCCTGGAGGTCTTTTGAATACCAAAACCAGCCTCGAAGCTACATCGGGTTCCGTTGCGTACGATCCCAGGCAACATCACAGAGCAAGACTAACAAATAACTATTTTTCACAGACAACAACAAAGAATTGACTATATGAAATCTTCAAGCATAAAAACTATAAAACGCCTCCAAGACTGGATGGACAGTATTGCAGGAAAAACTTTTCTAAACTATGCCTACAGCTGGGGTGCAGCCATCGTCATACTCGGTGCATTGTTTAAGTTGACCCACTTGCCTTTGGCAAACATCATGCTGTTTATCGGTATGGGCACCGAGGTCTTCGTCTTTTTCATCTCAGCGTTTGACCGTCCGTTTGACATCACCGAAGCTGAAGAACTGGATGACGACAACGAGACAAGCGAAGGAGCTGTCCAGACCGCTGGAGCTCTCGGTGGCGGGACTATCATCATCGGTGGAAACGGAAATTCTGCAGATGCCACTGGCTCTATACCTGAGGGCGGTGTGGCTACCGGTGGAGGCAACATCACATTCGCCTCTTCCAATGGCAATGCTATCATAGACACAGCACAGGCTGCGGCGAATCCGGAAATAGAAGAAGTTTCTCACGAATATGTTGAAAAACTTAAAGTTCTTACAGAGACCCTTGAGAACGTAGAGAAGCAGCTTGCGAGACTGACCACTGACAGTGAGGAAATGACAAATCTGAACCGAACTCTGACAGGTATCAATACCGTATATGAGTTACAACTGAAAGGTGTCAGCCAGCAAGTCGGCTCAATTGAACAAATCAACGAGCAGACTCGCCGCATGGCACAGCAGATAGAAGAACTCAACGGCATGTACGCCCGCATGATTCAAGCGCTGACGATTAACATGAAGAATGCTTCCAATCAAGTTGGAATTTAATACTTCTCCGAATGGCAGAACAATTTAGCAATCATAATAATAAAGCACCTCATTCTTCAGTGAAGAAATATCGCATCACGGCCCGTCAGAAGATGATTAACCTGATGTATATCGTCCTGATGGCGATGTTGGCGTTGAATGTTTCTCCTGATGTATTGAACGGCTTTTCTTTGGTAGAGCGTAGCCTCAACAGGTCAACAGCCAACTCTACCAAGCAAAATGCGACGCTTTATTCTAACTTTGACGAACAGATGAAATCCAATCCCGCCAAAGTTAAAGAATGGTACGATAAAGCCATCGCCGTCAAACGCATGTCTGATTCCCTGTTCAACTATGCTCAGGACTTGAAAATAGCCATTGTCAAGGAAGCTGACGGAAAAGACGGTGACATCAACAATATTCAGAACAAGGATGATCTTGAAGCGGCCAATCAGGTCATGCTGGCTCCGAGTCGCGGACAAGGACAAAAACTGTTCAACAACATTGTTTCTTTCCGTGAAAAGATACTCAAGTATGTAGACGACCCGACGGAGCGCAACATTATCAGCAGCAACTTCAATACAGACATTCCAAAAGAAAAGAAGCAACTGGGCAAAAACTGGATAGAATATATGTTTGAGTCTACTCCGGTCGTCGCCGCCACTGTATTACTTACTAAATTACAGAATGACGTGCGTTATGCCGAAGGTCAGGTGCTTCATACCTTAGCCAAGAACATTGACTTAAAGGATGTCCGTGTAAACGAATTGAATGCCTATGTCGTGCCCAATTCCCGGACCATTGTCCAAGGCGGCAAATTCAGTGCGCACATCATTATGGCCGCTGTAGACACAACACAGCAGCCTACCATCTATATCGGCAACCGTCAAGTGTCTCTCAAAAACAACTTGTATGAGTTTATCTGCAACTCCACCGGTGATTTCTCATTGGACGGACATATTGAGATGACCGATGCTACCGGAAATATCGTCAAAAGGTCTTTCCAACAGAAATACTCTGTTGTGGCACCATCTGCCACAGTATCCGCAGACTTGATGAATGTTCTTTATGCCGGATATAATAACCCTATCAGCGTTTCCGTTCCCGGTGTGCCTTCCAACAAGATTATCGCAACCATGACGGGCGGCTCGCTGCAAGGTGTCGGACCCGGCAAATACATTGCGCGTCCTACCACCGTCGGTTCTACAGCTGAAATCTCCATCAGTTCACAGACAGACGCCGGTATACAAAAAATGGGTGTTTACAAATTCCGTGTCCGCAAATTGCCTGATCCGACAGCGTTTATCGCATACAAGGACGAGAAGGGCAACCCGACAAAATATATCGGTGGCAGAGGTTTCTCCAAATCAGACCTTCTGGCAACCGACGGCATAGGTGCCGCTATTGATGACGGATTGCTGAACATTGACTTTAAAGTTGTCAGTTTTGAGACCGTCTTCTTTGACAACATGGGTAATGCGATACCTGAAGTATCCAATAACGACAAGTTTACCGACAGACAAAAAGACATCTTCCGCAGACTCAGCCGTGGCCGCCGTTTCTATATCACGCGCGTAAATGCCATCGGCCCAGATGGAACGACACGTGTCCTGCCGCAAGCTTTAGAAGTAATTGTTAGATAAAAATAAATACAAGATAAAAAGATGAAACGTATATTTTTCGTACTCTTATTGTGTATGTTAGTTATGCCGTCTGTTGCTCAACCGCCAGCACGCATCCGCGAAGCAAAAAAAGCACAGCAGGAACAAAAACAGTCCTCTGTCCTGCCAATGGCGAAAACAAGCACAAAGGTAACAGGCAACAATACAACCATATCACAACGCGCGGAGTTGGAATTCCCATCTGCTGCAGAGATGCCTGAAGATGTTTCATGGCGTCGCGACATCTATAGAGTGCTGGATTTGACAAAAGACAAAAATGCCGTTTTGTACTATCCTGAAGAGCCTCAAGGTGACCGGATGAACTTGTTTACATATCTCTTTAAGCTCATGATGCGCAAGCAGATAACTGTATACAACTATACGATTGACGGCAATGAGAATTTCTCTGCGTCAAATGCCGTTGTACCAAAAAATTTCCTGGAGAGAAACCATATCCGCTTTGAGGAAAAAGCAGGCAGATACAGAATAGAAGACAGTGACATCCCTTCAAATGAAGTAACCACATACTACATTAAGGAGAGTACATATTTTGACCAGCATACGGCTACTTTCCACACTCAGGTCTCCGCTATCTGCCCCGTCCGCAAGGAATTAGACGAGTTTGGCTCAACACCTGTCAACACACCCCTTTTCTGGGTAAAATATGCTGACGTTGCTCCATTCCTGGCAAAACTTTCTTTGAATGGCAGCAACTACAACAATGCCGCCATCATCTCCGCAGACGACTATTTTACAACCAATCAATACGACGGCACAATCTACAAGACAAATAACCTCCAGGGTAAGGTCTTGGCAAACTACTGCAAAAACGACTCTGACTTAACAAGAGAGCAAAAACGCATAGAAAAAGAACTTACCACATTTGAAGACCATGTATGGGGTGCCGACTCTGCACTTATCAAAAAAATGCAGACAGAGCAGGCTATAAAAGACTCTCTGGAGAATGCGGCTGCCATATCCGCAAAGAACAATAAAGTCAGGACTTCTGCTTCAACAAAATCAAAGAAGGACACTCCTTCTTCAAACAGTTCGCGCAGTCAGACTAAACGGCAGAAGTCATCTGGAACGACATATAGCGTAAGGCGGCAACGGCACTGATATCCTTCTATCTGCTGAACGCTACAACTCAAGCACATATCAAGATTTTGCCATAATGCCAACCGGCATTACGGATATATAAAGGAAAGCCTGTTTCTAACACGAAACAGGCTTTCCTTTATACTTCTCTCCTCTTGATGCCAACATCTTCCGGAAGCATACAGGCAGGATCATGCGGCCTTTCCTCGTAAAGATTTATATTCCAGCCTATGGAATATAGATTCCATACTGTGGAACATGAGTTCCATCCCATGGAACTGAAAATTCATCGCGAGTAAAGATCATCAACTGCACCCTAATCTTACAAAAAAATAAGGAGAAGAGTAAAGACTCTTCTCCTTATTGTAAATTAATCAATGCCTGGTAATCAGCAATTGTTACGCTTGTCTACATAAGGCAATTTGTACGGACGGCGATACTCATACCAATACAGGCGGTGAGCAGCTGCCTCCTTGTCTCCCTCAAAGCTCAAGAGAGCAGGATTCCATTTAACAGGACGGCCCAACTCACGGGCAATGTTAAACAGACAACACAATGTATTGGTGCTGGTACCATACTCAACAGGTGCAATTGGATCAACGTGGGCACGAACAGCATCTATGAAGTTCTGCATATGAGGAGAACTTACCTCATATTGACCTTCGCCTATCTTCTGTTCCTGCTTCTTGAGCAATGACTTGTCAGAGCACTCAATATATCCGCGTGCCACTTTCAGCCAGCCTTTCGTGCCGATAAACTGGATACCTTTTGCGTCAGGTTGGTCTTCACGATAAGGTTGGTCTGTCATAACTATACCGTTAGCATATTTCATCGTAGCGTACTTGATACCGTTATATCCTTTTGGAATAAACTCAACAGGACCGAGACCATCCATACCTATAGCAGCCTGAGCAATGTCATACATATGAGCCCCCCAGTCTGCCGGATAGCCATTGCCCGTCTCCTGATACCAGCGCCAAGCGCCCCACAGGGTTTCATTCTTGTCAGGATCAAGAGATACGGGAGGACACAAATCAGGATGATAATGAATCTTCGGGTCATTCAACGGACCTAACCATAGGTTGAAATTCAGATTAGAAGGAACAGGCATCTCCGGTAAATCAAGAGGCTTTGGAGGATCTCCTACGCGCACATATATTTTCTCAATATGGCCAATACCACCTTCGCGGCAAATCTTGATAGCCTGTTGGAATTCTTTGCTTGAACGCTGCTGGCTTCCCATCTGCAGAATGCGATGATTAGCCCTTACTGCGGCCTGAACTGCCAAGCCCTCTGTAATGGTATATGCCAATGGTTTCTGAATATACACATCCTTACCTGACTCCAATGCCTGAATAGCGACAAGGGCATGCCAATGGTCAGGAGTGGCAATCTCAACAACGTCAATATCTTTGCGCTCAATGAGGTCTTCATAGAACTCATACATATCACACCGTTCGTTCATGCCTTTTTCCTTCTGCCACTTAGTGACAATACGGCGGAATCTCTCACGCTTGATGGAGTCCACGTCACAGCATGCAGCTACCTGTACACCAGGACAAGAAGAAAAACTGTGGAAATCACTTATACCTTGACGACCAAGTCCCACAAAGCCCAAAACGACACGGTCACTTGGCGCAATGCGCACACCATCAACTTTCCAGCTTGGGAGTATCATGAAACTCGTCAAACCTGCTGCTGTAGCACATAAAAAATCGCGGCGGTTCATTCCACTCTGAGACTCTTCCTTCGGAGCAGCCGCCTTTTTTTTCTTAGAATTCGTTTTATCCATATAATTAGTAATAAATAAACAATACTATTTAGAGAGACCCAGTATCCTCATATTGCTGAACACGGCATTTTGGGCTGCCATCTGGAGAGCTTGTGCCTGATTCTCAGGAATGTCAAAATACAGGTGAGAATTATAAGGACGCTGAAGAATAGTTGACAGGAAACAATGGGCAGCCAGATAAGAGCCTTCTTTGGAAGGATGGCTGCAATCCTTGGTATAGAGTTCTATCTCCGGGTGTTTCTGACGGACTTGCTGCCATGCCATGCCCACGGGAGAACACCACGCATGATTCTCGTATGTCAATTCCAAATATGTTGTCTTAAGACGAGTTTGAAAATCTTCATAAGTCTCATCTAACGGATAAGCAGGATCAGGATGCTTGTGATTCTGCATATTGCCATTCTTGTGACCCCATGTCATATAGAAGATAACGTGAGCCTTAGGTGACCCTTTCATAGCTATACTGTCCAGGAGATGAGCATAGTAATATGTCTCTGCTATAACATCGCGGGTAGACTGGGCGGGTGCAGAACTGTGCTCCTGCATGACAATATAGTCCCAGCCGCCTTTTTTCAAGGCCTCTATCAATTTCTCGTTTTTGTAATGTCCTGCCAGATGGGCACCGCCTTTCAAGAAGCGCGTGGGAGAAAGTTTCACACCTTGCTCTGCCGCCAGCTTTGTTACCATCGCAGGTAAGTTATTATAATAGGTATAGCTGTTCCCTATCCATAATATTTTCAGGGAATCATTCTCGCTACCCTGTGCAAATAAAGGCATACATGCCAAAAGTAAAAGCCCGAATAATTTATAACTCTTCATTTTTATATGTTTTTGTCTTCTCATGTTACAAATTTAAAATTTATTTCTTTTTCATCAAAATAAATTGTTGTTTTTTTACGATTTTCACGCTCCTGACAAGCTTATCAGGGCTGAATGGTGTAATTACTGCTGACATATCGGTCAAACTGTTCTTGATTGCCATTAAAGACATCAATATCAACATTACCATTAATGCCCTCCACGCGGCCGAAAGGTGACAACTGCCAAAAGAGGAGTTTCACATAAGGACGATATTCCCCATATCGTGCAATCCATACACTATAGCTTAAAAGCTTCTGCGGAGCGTGACGCAAATACTTCTCTATAAATCTCTGGCTGACATATAGAATCGGTTTCTTGCCTGTGGCACGTTCCACCTCTGTCAGCCAGGCCTGCATCTCACGAAACATAACAGACTCTCCACCCATTTTCGCGATTTGAGAAGACGACAACTCCACATCCAGAACTGGCGGTAAATCCTCTTTAAGAATCGTGGTTTTCTTTAAGAACCAATCTGCCTGCGGCTTTCCCTTCATCGGAGAAAAGAAATGGTAAGCGCCGACCTTAATCCCTCTGCTTCTGGCATTCTTTGCATCTTGCGCATAATAATTACTGTAAATACGGACTCCTTGCGTACTCTTGATAAAACAGAACGAAATAGGGAAGCCTATATTTTCAACGGCGTTTTTATTATTGGCTGTACCTAAATGCGTTATCTGAAGTTTATTCCAATTAATTGCTCCGCTCGTCCTAATTCTGCGCCGTCCCCGTTTAATCCACTGGGCTTTATGCTGGTAACGGGAAATATCTATGCCATACACTCTGGAGGAATTATAGGCCATCTTCTCTCCCAAGAAGGCGCCGTGCTTCCAGTAACCTATCCGTAGGTTCTTGCCAGTTTCAACCTGCAGACCAAACTGATGCGGTTTGCCCTCATGCCAGTTTCCTTCATAGAAAAAAAGCTTTTCCAAATCGGCAAGCTTCCCAAATCCTGACGGGTCGAGACTGTCGTTGAAAGAACCCGTATAAATACCCGAAGAGTCAATACGGACACCATAGTTTAATTTGCCGTTTTCCCAGACACCAGACCAAGACGTTCCTGAAAAATCTGTATAATATCCTTCACCGTTAAAGAACCCGTCTTTCCAGAATCCCTCATAGGTCATAGAGTCTGTCGTAAGTCTGCCAGAGCCTGTCCAGACACCTTTTTCAAATTGTCCGGCAAAACAACTGTCAAGATGGCAATAAGTGCCAAATCCATGTGGCAAGCCATTCTTCCATTCGCCTTCATAATATATGCCATCGGCTTGATATCGGCCAAAACCTTCAGGGAGATTATTTTTCAGTTGCCCGGTATAGATACCCTTACCAAAGGGCATCTCACTCTCTTGACAACCGCAAAAACAGACGACAAAAGAGAAACATACAATAATATAAAACCTCCAACACTTCATTACAACGGAATTATATTATTACGGTGAACAATGCCTATCAAACGTCCATATTTGTCAAACAGCGGACTCCCTTCTGCCCGTTTTAATACAGGAATAGAAGTGTTATACATACCGCCACTTCTCCACACTTTCCCTTGAATATTATGGACTTTCAACTCTTGTAATGGTGTATCATGGGTAATGCCGTAATTGTATGTAATCATTATGGCATCTTTGCGACTATTGTCTGAAGCCAAATGCATGCTATTTATTACAGAAGGTGTAATGCTATAATAACCTTTCGCATTATTTTCAGATAGCGTTTGCAACTCCACGACATTACCTTTTACACTGATGCGTTGGCATGTGTCATGCTGAAGGACAACAGAGTCAGTACCTATCGGGCTGTGGACAATATATGTACTGACAAAGAAGATAAGAATGCTGTCAGAATTTCTTAACTGTTTTAATGTAGAGCATACTTTCCTCATATCTTCCTGCATCTGCCGATAATCTTGTTCATATCTGCCCATCTGATTATATCCCTCATCAATGATGTCATGTGTGGACATATAATAAGAAAGGAAACTTTCTTCCTTTTCTATTGCCGCCTCTCGTTTTGCTGTTAGACTTTCTTGTGTCATCACCAACCGACGAATGTCATGCCGCATTGTGCTGATAATCGTATCGGCACTTGCAACATCCACCGTCGTCAGCAACCGACCCTGGCTGAGGTGTAATAAGGGATATGGGCTATACCAAAAAGCGGAACCATAAGCTTTTTTTTTCACTTTTTCAGGAGACGAAGTCAATCCTGTCAGTACACTGTCATCCTGAATGCTTGAGAAAAACAATGTGTCACAACCAGCCGCTGTCATAGCGAAACAATACTGGCATTCAAGCAGACTCACGCTCTTTTGAATTTTATTGGACTGCCAAGGATAAGGCAACAATAAACCATATAAAAAATATATGGCAAGACAACAAAAAGCATAAAAAACATATTTGCGCCTGAACATATGAAACGCTATCCAATATAATTATACACAAATTTACGCCTATTTGTGAAATAATTAGACGAAATGTCTTAACTTTGTATAAAATAACAGGGGTGCTGTATGCATTGGTGCAATAACGGCTGAGATAATACCCTACAAAATCTGATCCAGATAATGCTGGCGTAGAGAGTTATGAATAAAACTATATATTTTATGTGTAAAAAAATTCTTTTCGTGACGCTTTTCAGTGTCGCTCAAATGTTTGTTGCCTTAGCGCAAACATCCGTTGATTCCCTAAAAATAGCAAAATTAAGTGACGTCGTCGTCAAAGCTATCAAGGTTTCGCCAAACGCTCCGTTTGCTGTATCAAATGTAGACAGAATCACTCTGGAAAATTTCTCAAAGACGGGAAAAGAGTTACCGTTTCTCTTTGCACAAACACCAGGTGTACTGGCTTGGAGTGAGAATGGCGTAGGAACAGGTACAACATATATGCGTATCCGTGGTGCCAGTGACTCGCGAATTAATGTCACATTAGATGGCGTACCCTTGAATTCTCCTGAGGACCAATGCGTGTTTTGGGCAAATATGAACAGTTACGCATCACTGCTGAAAGGTGTACAAATACAGCGCGGTATAGGAACCAGTACTAACGGTGACGGTGCTTTTGGAGGCAATATAGCCCTTCAGAGCAAATTTCCTTCACGCATACCGACATTGGAACTGACAGGTAGCTACGGCTCCTACAACACATACAATTTAGGAGGTTCTTTCTCAACAGGTTTATTGTGGAAGCACTTGATTTTTGACGGAGCATATCATGAAACAAACACCGACGGATATATTCATGGTACTTCTGGCCGTTCAGGCAGTTACTACGGCGGGTTGACATATATTAACAATGACAATACATTTGTTTTGCGCTATAAAAACTTTGGTAATTTTGAAAAGACCGGACAAGCTTGGAATGGTGTCACCGCCGGAAATGACGATTACAGTATGAATGTCTATGACGGCATACGTACTTATGAAGACATGTATGATGCTGGATTAGGGCGATTCAATAGCTTATATGAGCGCTATAACAATGACTATAATGGCAATTGGTCTCTGCAACGCTATCAAATGGCTGATGGCTCCTATTGGAATAAGACTACGGACAATTTTTGGCAGAACCATAACATCTTTTCTGCAACATGGACAATTAACAATCACTGGTCTACCACAGCATCCCTTCATTATACTTACGGATACGGATACTATAAAGAGTTCCGATTTAACAAAAAACTCTCCAGCTTTGGCTTGAATAAAATTGTGGATGCACAAGGCAATACCATCTCTAAGAGTGACTTCGTCCGCAAGAAAGGACTTGATCAGAGCGTTGGTGGCTTAATCTGGAGCGTAAACTACAATGACAACAATTGGGATATCGTTTCAGGCATGTCCGTACAACTATTCAGAGGTAACCACTTTGGGTATGTCACCTACGTAAGCAACGAGACTTTGAAAAGTCTTATTCTTTCTAACGGTGACTATAAATATTATTCATCTGACGGTATTAAAAACGACGCCAATATGTATATTAAGGCAACACGCCATTTGGGAAAACACTGGGATGTTTTTGGTGATATGCAATATCGTTATGTCACATATACTACCACTGGATACAACGATAAGTTTAAAACGGACAACTTAGGACAAATACAAAAGCATTTCCTAAAAATAAACAAAGAATATAATTTTCTTAATCCTAAAGCGGGACTGAGCTATCATCAAGGCGGACACAAGGCTTATGCATCATATGCCTTAGGACATCGAGAGCCAGAACGCAACAATTTTACAGACAACGGTTCGTATCCTTTACCAAAAGCAGAATCTTTACATGATATAGAGCTGGGGTATAACTATAATCATCGATTATGGTATGCCGGGTTGAACTTATATTATATGTATTATCATAATCAGTTTGTGCAAACAGGTTTATTGAGCGATATCGGAGAAAAAATTACAACTAATGTCAATCGCTCTTACCGCTGTGGTATTGAATTATCTGCAGGTTTCAGTCCTACCTCCTGGCTAACACTCGAGGGAAACGCCGCCCTGAGCCAAAACAAAATAAAGGATTTTGATGAATACGTAGAGACTTATGACGATAATTGGTATGATATGGACCCTACGGTCTTGCACTATGAAAGTGGCACACTCGCATTTTCTCCTTCTGCCATTCTGAATGGCTTTGTAAAATTCCATTATAAAGGTTTTGAGGCAATTTGGCACACCAACTACGTCAGCCGTCAAAATTTGGACAACACAAATAACAAATTGCGCTCACTCCCGGAATTTACGGTAAGCAACATCAGGTTAGGATATGACTGGAAAATCAATAAGACCCTAAAAGAAATATTATTTGGTGTGAACTTCGGGAATATTTTCAATCGTCACTATGCTGCAAGTGCATGGGTATACTCTGCTATTGTGGGCAATACTCATCCTAACGAAAATCGCTATTACCAGATTGGTTATATCCCTATGGCTGGTTTTACGGTCATGGGCAATGTAACTTTGCGTTTCTAACTTTCTTATATTATGTTGGAGTATCTCCAAGACAATTGGCTTGAGATATTAGGTACAACGGTAGGTCTGATATATCTGTATCTGGAATGGAAAGCTTCAATCTATCTGTGGCTGACGAGCATTATCATGCCTGCTATATATATGTTTGTCTATTTTCAACACGGATTATACGCTGACTTTGGCATACAAATATATTATTTGATCGCAGCTTTCTATGGATTATTTGTATGGAAATACGGCAAGAAAAAAGAAGAACGAGTCTTGCCTATAACGTCTACGCCACGAAAGTATTGGAAATATATTGTATTATCGTTACTGTTTATATGGGCCGCTATTGCATGGATTCTTATATCTTTTACCAACAGTACGGTACCATATTGGGATTCTTTCACCACAGCAACAAGTATTATCGGCTTATGGTTGTTGGCGCGAAAGTACGTAGAACAATGGCTTATTTGGATTGCCGTAGATGTTGTCTGTACTGGATTATATGTCTATAAAGGTATTTATTTCACAGCGTGCCTGTACTGCCTTTATACGATCATCGCTGTATTTGGATATAGGAAATGGAGAAGGATGATGTGCACGGATTTTTAGCGCCGCATTTACCCAAAAGGGTAGTCCTATTTTCTCTCATTTAACACTTTTGATAAATAAAAAATCAAAAGAACCTATAATTTTGTGTACGAAAACACATTTTGTGTTCTCGTACTATGAAAAACGAAGACCTCCTTGCCCAGCTGGGTGAGGAGGTCATTTTGTAAGGTGTTCACAGAGTGACACAACGTCTTCCTTAAGAATAGGGTGAACGAGGTGTGGCGCAATCTCCTTAAGTGGTTCTAGAACAAACCTCCTCTGATGCAACAAAGGGTGAGGAATGATAAGGCTTTCTGTATGGAGTATTATGTCGTCATAGAATAAGATGTCAATGTCTATACAGCGATCTGTATAGATTTTGTCTATACTCTTTTTGATTCTACCTAATTCCTTCTCAATTTGTTCTGTTTGCCGCAGGACATCCTCAGGCGGAAGTGTTGTCTCAAACACTGCCACAGCATTAAGAAACATTTTCTCCGAGACAAAGCCCTCTGGCAGGGTCCGATAAAAAGAAGAGCACTTGACGAGATTTCCCACTCTCTCGTCAAGTGCACTAATTGCTCTTTTCAGGTTTGCTTGTTTATTACCTAAGTTTGAACCTAATCCGAGATAAACAAACGACATGTTATTTAATCTACGATAAGCATTACGTCTCCAAACGGTCCAAACTGATATCCGTCTTTTATAGCTATCTTATAAGCGTTCATCGTGTAGTCAAAATTTCCAAATGCACATACGAGCATAAGCATAATGCTCTCCGGGAAATGGAAGTTTGAGAACATCGCATCAGCAACACTGAAATTGTATGGAGGAAAAATAAATTTGTTTGTCCATCCACTATACGGATTGATATGACTTAACGTATCGCAAGTCGTTTCTAAGGCACGCTGGACTGTAGTACCTACAGCGATAATTTTGTGTCCGGCGTCTTTTGCACTATTCACGATATCGCAATTTTCCTTTGTAATGGCCATTTCTTCAGAGTCCATCTTATGCTTGGTCAAGTCCTCAACGTCTGTTGTTTCAAAATTACATAATCCGCAATGCAACGTGATAAATGCACTTTTGATATCTTTTATTTCCATTCGCTTGAGCATCTCTCTGGAAAAATGCAGACCGGCGGCAGGCGCAGTAACAGCGCCTTCATTCTTGGCAAATATACATTGGAAACGCTCCATATCTTCAGGTTCAACAGGACGTTTCTTGCGGATAACCTCTGGTATTGGAGACTCTCCCAAAGCATATAATTGTTCCTTAAACTCATCATGGGGGCCTTCATATAGGAAACGAAGCGTACGCCCACGGCTGGTAGTGTTATCTATCACTTCCGCCACGATGGACTCATCCTCGCCGAAATATAGTTTGTTGCCTATACGAATCTTACGCGCCGGGTCTACAAGTACATCCCACAAAAATAAATCCGGATTCAATTCTCTGCGAAGAAACACTTCTATATGAGCACCTGTTTTCTCTTTGTTGCCATAAAGGCGTGAAGGGATGACTTTGGTATCATTAAAGACAAACACATCGTCTGCATCAAAATACTCAAGGTAATCCTTAAACATTTTGTGCTCTATCTGACCTGTCTTGCGGTGTAAAACCAGCATTCTGCACTCATCGCGATGGGGCGCAGGATAAAGGGCAATGCGGTCTTCAGGTAATTTAAACTTAAACTGAGATAGTTTCATATAATGTTATTTAATCATTCGTTTTTATTGTATCTAACCATGCCGGAACATCATCTATGCTCAAGCATTTGTCAATGGTATATTCTCCTATTCTTATGCGTTCTAATGCTGTAAGATAGGCGCCGCAACCCAGTGCTTCACCAATATCTCGCGCCAATGCCCGGATATACGTTCCTTTGGAACAAACAACACGTATGGTAACTTCCGGCATACTGACATCCTGCAATTCTATCCTTTCAATGTGTATCTTCTTAGCCTGCAGTTTGACCTCTTCTCCTCTTCTTGCACGATGGTATGCATGCTCTCCTGATATCTTGCATGCTGAGTGCGCAGGCGGCACTTGTTCTATCTCACCTGTGAATTGCTGGAGAGTCTGTCTTATCATGTCTTGTGTTATATGATCGGTCGGGGATTTCCGCTCTTCGGGATATTCCAAGTCATAACTCTGTGTCGTATAACCCAGTTTCAGCGTTGCGACATATTCTTTGGTATAAGCCTGAATCTCCTCTATGCGTTTTGTCGCCTTCCCGGTGCACAGCAGAAGCACACCTGTTGCCAGAGGATCCAACGTACCGGCATGTCCCACCTTTATTTTTTGCTGATATTTCTGGAGCAGTAGCCAGCGAACTCTTGCCACCACGCCAAAAGATGTCCATTTATAAGGTTTGTTGACTGGGATAATCTCACCTGCGATAAAATCCATAACTAATCAACCATTTGCAGGTTTGCGCCGTTTAACAAGGCTATCAAGAGAATCAGTCCTACGGCAATACGGTACCATCCGAAAGCCTTGAAGCCGTATTTGGATACGTAATTGATGAAAAATTTGATAGCGGCTATGGCAACAACGAAACTCACGAACGCACCGAGTAAGAGTACGTTCAGATTATTTCCTTCTGCGAGGATGTTGGTTTCTCCCGCGGCTGTCATTTTGTAAAGTTCCAGCACTGAAGCGCCTAACATTGTCGGTACTGCAAGAAAGAAGGAGAACTCCGCTGCATTGCGGCGTGTCAGTTTTTGCGACATACCGCCGACGATAGTCGCCATACTGCGGCTTACCCCTGGTATCATGGAGATACATTGTATGACACCTATTATGAACGCTTTTTTATAATTAAGTTGCGTGCTTTCTGTACCTTTGTTGAATATCCTGTCGCAAAAGAGCATGAAGATACCGCCCAATACCAACATAACGGCAACGACCAATACGCTGCCCAGAGCTTTGTCTATCATCTTGTTGAACATGAGTCCCAAAACTACCGCAGGAAATACTCCGACTACGAGTTTGAGGTAAAATCTCCAGATGCTTCCCCACCATGAATGTCCTTGTTGCCGGCTGTCAGGGTAAAAGAAGCGACGCCAATACAATACCAACACGGAAAGAATGGCTCCGAGCTGGATGATGACGGTATATGCTTTGACAAATGGCGTGCTCTCTATTCCCAGCAGGTGCTGAGTGATAATCATATGCCCTGTTGAAGATACCGGCAGAAATTCTGTCAGTCCTTCAACGATACCTAATATGATGGATTGTATGATATCCATGTTTTATTCTTTGTCTTCGTCCTTCCGGGTTATTTCTTTCTTGCGATACATGACCGCAACAATCATAAAGAGGAAGCCAAACAGGCATACCATGGGAGCCACTTTAACACGGCGTGTATTGAATATCTCCGCATTGAACATTTCTTCCGTAGAGCCTCCTCCTGCCATAAGGATGAAACCGGCTATCACGATGACCATGCCAATGGCCAAAAGAATAAAGTTTGTCTTAGTAAAAGCAAAATTTGTATGATCCATATTTTTAATTATAGTGTTTTTTTTAATAACGATATAGTTGTTCTGTCCTCATTCGCAATGTCTTGTTAACCGTGAAATATGCACATATAAGCGTCAGCAGTATTCCGCATATAAATATGACACCCAATGTGTATGCGACTACATCCCATGTTATCAGTTTGACCATATTGGGCTCATACTGTATGACAGCATAAATACACCCGAAGAGTATGCCCGAAGCAAGTGTGGCTGAGATAAGTCCTATCAGCAGCGCCTGAATAAGGAACGGCTTACGTATGAAGCTCCAATTAGCGCCGACCAGTTTCATGGTGTGTATCAGGAATCTTCTTGAGAATACGCTCAACCTGATAGTGTTATTGATATTGACAAACGACACCAGCGTGAGCAACAATGCCAGCATCAGCATAATACTGCTGATTTTGCGGATATTGCTGTTCAGGCTGTCCATGAGATTTTGCGGATAGGACACCTCCATGACTTTCGGATATTTTTCCAATTCGGGCAAAATGGATTTCAGACTGTCTTTATTGGCATATTCCGCTTTCAACGATATTTCAAATGAGGCTGGCATGGGGTTGATGTCCTTAAATTCTACGGAGTCCTGTTCTAAAGCTTCAGCCTGCTCCTTCAACGCTCTTTCTTTGGAAATATATTTTACGATGCGTGCCGCAGGCAGGCCTTTCAACTTTGTTTGGAGAGCATAACTCTCCGCATGCGTCATCTCATCATCCAGCAATATGGTGATATTGAAATTTTCCCTCAAGTTATTGGAAAAGTTGTGGGCAAAAGATATAAAAAAAGTCACTAAACCTAACAGCAATAACATAAGGGTGGTACTGATGCAGGATATCAACGCATTCATTCCCGTGAGTCCGCTTTTAGTATGTTTCTTCTTTGCCATTTTAAGATATTCAACGATTCTGCCTTGCGAAAAGGCAAGAATTAACCATTTTACGATAAATTATTGCAAAGATACAAAGAAAGAGCCGTTTAGACCAAATAAAAAAGGACAAACATTATCTTGCATTTCCGGGTAAGGCTTTTTTGCGAGGAATTAAACTACCCTGACAAGGTGAAAGCCGACACCCCTATCGCTGTCCGATGATTTCTTCGTATCAGTATCGCTGGAAGGCTGCCTGTTATCCGTCGGTATGTTTCCCGTTCAGACGGGCAGGATGTATATTCTATAGGCTGGAATGTAAGTTCCATCCGCCGGAATATCTGTTCCATTCCATGGAACAGACAACGTGTCGGGCCATGAAGACACTTTGTTCCTGTGGCATCTGATACAGCACGCCCCATGGCCCACGTTTAAGCATCTGTATTTTTGATAAAACAAAAAGAACGTGTGCGTTAGAGAGCGCACACGTTCTTTAATTTATGTTTGAACGCAGAAG
>ODAI013783655.1_pt1 | contig 38794 bp, 65 predicted proteins | sample 1539321 | NCBI WGS metagenome assembly ODAI01 (sample SAMN02144231, study PRJEB22623) | gut metagenome | biome: sheep rumen | host: Ovis aries | place: New Zealand
AGCAATCCTATTAAGCAACGGGTTCAAGTTGTTTATGATGATGAGGGCAATCCTATTGAGATTCCCGTTAATGTAGCAAAGCCTGAGATTCCCAAGGTTGATGCAAAGCCTGTTTCTTTGCCTGTTCAGGTTCAGAAACCGAGCATTCCCCAAGCCATTGATGATTCTGGTTGGTATAAGCCCAAGACTGAAGAACAGAAAAAGGCGCTTGAAGCCCAGATGAAGAACATTGAAATGATGGCTAAGAAACTCAGGGACGGGCAAGCGTCTGTTTCTTCTGGGGCGGTTGCTTCTACTGTTGCAGGTGCTACTACCAATCACACAGAGAATAAAACCCAAAATGTGAATGTAACCCAGAATATCACTGTTCAGGGTTCTGCCAATCCGATGGAAACAGCCCGTGCAATAACGGATGATGCAAAACAGTCTATTAACAGGTACAGTACCGCTAATAGTTTCTAGGGGTAAATGATGCCGAGTTTGGAAAGTCTTTTATTTGGTGTGAAGCGCTCAATAGTGCCTACAGATTCAAACGGCATTGAGCAGCAGGGCATTATCCCAGATGTTGTTATTTCGGAAATGCACTCTGATGAAATTGAAATGACAGAACACCCGGTTGATACGGGTGGGAACATTTCAGATCATGCCTACAAAAAGCCCTCAGAGTGTGTTTGTACCTTTGGATGGTCTGACAATTCCAGAGCGGTTAATTCGCTTCTGGACGGCTCTATATTTAAGGGCATTGAAACAATCAAGGATATTTACAACAAACTGTTAGAGATTCATGAAAAGCGCTTGCCCGTTAAGCTGACAACGGCAAAGAGGGTTTATCCCCAGATGCTTATTAAACAGCTTAAAACTGTGACGGATAAAGATACAGAAAATGCCCTTTTGATTGAAGTTACATTTAGAGAATTGCTTGTTGCCCAAGCCAAAACAGTTAGCCTTGCTTCTGTCAGGCAAAAGAATCCCAGAAGAACATCAGGGACTACCAATAGGGGCGCTGTTCATACCTCTGCCCAACAGAAACTTTTAAGGGGTGAGTAAATGGCTGAATTTATCGAAATCCCTTTAGTGAGTGGGAATCAAACCTTTACTGTTACCCTTGGGGATGAAACCTATAAATATTCCCTTTTGTTCCGGGATGCTGTTGGGGGCGGTTGGTTTTTGGATATCGAAAAGGTTGATGGTTCTGATGCAATCTATGGCATTCCTTTGATTCCCAATATGGATCTATTGAGCCAACATGAATACAAAGGTTTTGGGCATTTGCTTGTTCAAACTGATGCCGGATTAAAGGGCAATCCCGATTTTAATGATCTGGGTAAAACTCACCTTTATTGGAGCGAAGAATCATGGAATACAGCCAATGGCTACGGTATTTTAGGCTTGTAGTTTCCGTTAATGGCTCTAATACCGATGCTCTGGATTTATCAGATTTCAGAGTTAAGTTTAAGATTACTCAGGCCGTAGTAGGCAAGCCCACTACTGCTGAGATTACTGTATATAACGTAAGCCCTAGCACAATCAATAGGATTCAAGTACCCGTAAATAAGGCGGTTGCTTCTTCTAGGCTGAAGGTGATTATTGAGGCCGGATATCAGGCTAATCATTCGGTTATTTTTCAGGGTGATCTTTGGTGGAAATCCACGGGTAGGGAATCGGAAACCGATACATTCATGAAGTTGATAGCAGCAACAGGGGACAAGGCTCACCAATTCGCTGTTGTTAATACCTCAATTCCCAAGGGCGCTACTCAAGAACAGGTTTTTAATGCCGTTGCTAAGAGTTTTGAGGATAAGGGCGTTAGGGCAAAGGGTATGCCTAAAGAGGTTGCCACGGCTACAAAACTTCCCAGAGGGAAAGTTATTTATATGATGAGCCGGGACGCAATGCAGAATCTGGCAGATACCAACAATTTTAATTGGGGGTATGGCTCAGATGGTTTAATTGCCATCCCGAAAACTCCGATTTACGATAAAACCAAGGATGTAATAGTTCTGAATGCCCGGACGGGTCTAATAGGCCGTCCAACTATTACTGTTAATGGAATAAATGCACAATGCCTGTTGAATCCAAGGCTTGATATTGGCTCATTGTTGCAAATAGACAATTCAACCATTCAAGGCTCTGTTTATGATACAGCCGTGGATGCAGACATTATGCAGCAACAAACGGCTACAGATGCTTTTATTTCCGCTGATGGGCTTTATAGGGTGATTAGCCGTGAGTTTGTCGGTGATACAAGGGGCAATGATTGGTATGCAAACTTGATTTGCGAAGGGGTGAATGCATCCCAGAAGCCAATTTCACCAACAGTAATGAATACCATCCCGAATTTTTAGCCATGATTGGAATAAATACCTACATTAATGATGAGAATGAGCGCCAAAGCCAATTCTTTGCAGGTAAACAGGCAGGGATTTGGACGGCAATCCCCGGAATAGTCCAGAAATTCGATGCTGTAGCCCTTACTTGTGAGATTCAACCTGCCATTCAGGGCAAAAACAGGGGGGAAGATGGCAGTATTGAATTAGTTAATCTGCCTTTGCTTCTGGATTGCCCTGTAGTTTTCCCCCATGCAGGGGGCTGTTCGCTTACTTTCCCTATAAAGCAAGGGGATGAATGCCTTGTAGTTTTCTCATGCCGTGCAATAGATCTTTGGTGGCAATCTGGGGGTATTCAACCCCCTGCTGAAATCAGGATGCACGATTTGAGCGATGGTTTTTGCATCCCCGGTTGTTACTCTCAGCCAAATGTAATCCCTTCGGTTTCTACTGATGCGGTTCAATTGCGCTCTGATGATGCTGAATCAATCATTGAGATTAATCCGAATTCCCATAATATTCTGATTAAAACCCCGGCTAATGTTTCTGTTGAATGCGACAAGGCAGAAGTGAAATGCACCAATTTTGATGTTCAGGCTTCAACTCTGGCAAGCATTAAAGCACCCCAGATAGCCTTGGATGGGCAGATAACAGCAGGTGGTTCTTCGGGTGCTAATGCTCAGTTTACTGGTAGCGTGAATGTAACCAATGATGTAACCGCTTCTGGAATTAGTTTGGTTAATCATGTTCATTCTGGGGTTCAGTCCGGGGATTCCAACACTAATCCCCCGGTAGGGTAGGTGAGTAAATGAAAGTTAGGAAAATGGATGCTGATGGGGATTTTTCCTTTGGGCATGGTGAACTAGATTTCTATACCAACAGCCCAGAGGGAATAGCCCAGAATGTTTCTACCAGATTGCAACTTTGGAAAGGTAGTTGGTTCATTGATACCGAAGATGGAACCCCGTGGCTTCAGGAAATCTTGGGCAAGCATGATGCCGTTGATGTTGTTATTCGGAACAGAATCCTAGAAACCCCCGGGGTGCAGAGCATTCAGAGTTTTGAATGGGTATTAGATCCTGATACCAGAGTGCTTAATCTGCAAGCAACCCTGAATACAATTTATGGCTCTGTAGAGATTTTGGAGAGTATTTAAGATGATTGATAGTCCTGTTTTTAAGGTGACAGAAAACGGAATTTCTGCCCCTACTTATGAGGAAATCTTAGAGTATTTCCAAACACAAGCCAGAAACATTTTCGGCTCAGATATCAATCTGGATGCTGATACACAGGATGGGCAGTTAATAGCAATTGTTAGTGCTGCATTCAATGATCTGAATGCCCAGAGCATTGCAACATATAACTCTTTCAATCCGCAAACCGCTGTAGGTACTGCCCTAGATAATGTCGTAGCAGTTAATGGCTTGGTTAGGAAACAGGCAAGCTATTCAACCGCTGATTTGCGCATTGTCGGGCAAGCAGGAACGCTCATTGAAAATGGCTTTGCAATTGATACTTTTGAAAGGCGTTGGAATCTGCCTGAATCGGTGGTTATTCCAATTTCTGGGGAAGTAACTGTTACTGCCACTTGTGAGGAAATCGGCTCTATTACTGCTGAAGCGAATTCAATCAACAGAATTGGCAATCCCACGCTTGGATGGCAAACAGTAAATAATCCTTTGGCTGCTAATGTCGGTGATCCTATTGAAACAGATACAGCCCTAAAGGCACGGCAAGCCAAATCTACAGCATTGCCCTCTATATCCCTCTGGGAAGGTATCGTTGCTTCCCTTTTGAATTTGGATGGCGTTGATAGAGTTGCAGGGATTAATAACGATACTGATTCAGTAGATGCAAATGGCGTACCTGCCCATTCGATTGCAATGATTGTGGATGGTGGAGAAATTCAGGCCATTGGTGAAACCATCTTTAAGAAGAAGGGTGAGGGAACGGGTACTTATGGAAGTATTGAAGCCCAATATACAGATAGCCTTGGTTATGTGAATAGGGTATATTTCAGCCGTCCAGATGCAATCAATGTGGCAGTTACTATCACCATCAAACCTAATGCCAATTACGTTTCCGTTGATGGGGATGCAATCAAGGCACGGATTGAGGAATACATTGATTCTCTGGGTATCGGTGAATCTGTGAATTTGATTCGGGTAATTAGCGCAGCGGTTGCAATGGGCGCAAACGATATGAATAAGAAGTTTGATGTTCAGAGTTTGATTATGGGTGAGGTTGGAGAAACCCTAACCGCTACGGATATTCCCGTTGCATGGAATCAGGTTGCTGATTGTGATCCAGAGAATATAACTGTTGTAGTTACTCAGTAATATGAACCAGAATGAGTACACAGATTTAATAGCCGGGGCGCATACAAATAAACCCAGATTCACAGATTGGGTTTATGCGCTCACAGAGCCGATTAATCAGGCCAGAAGGGGCATGATTAATTTGATGGGCAGTTTTGATCTTGCTACAGCTGTTGGGGATCAATTGGACGCTGTAGGGGCAAGAATTGGATTCCCAAGAGAATTGCCTGTTCCTATCACCGATGTTTTCTTTGCCCTTGATGATGTAGATGGAATCGGTTTGGATTTAGGTGTTTGGAAAGGAACGTGGGAATCAGGTACTTCAACCATTCGGATGGGCGATAACATCTATAGATTAGCCTTGGGTGCGAAGATTCTAGTTAATCATTTCTCTGGGCAAACAAAGGATTTGTTTGGAAACCTGAAACAGATATTCGCTACATTTGGTGCAGCTGATGCTCTAACGTATGTGGTTGATTTTCAGAATATGCACGTTGAAATCGGAATAAATAGGGCGAAAACTCCTGAGATTTTATGGGCGATTCTCACTCAGGGAATCCTCAATCTGGTTTCAGCAGGTGTTGGGATGCAGGTTGGTGAAAACCATATGTATTTCGCTTGGGATGAGAATAATATTTACCTGAATGGTTGGGATTATGGTTCTTGGAAACCGCTTAATGAGGTTTAATTAAATGGCAACAAATAAGCTTGTTCCCTTTGCCAATGGTATAGGGGCTAATGTAATTTCCTTTGAGCGGTGGTTAGAGCTTACAACTACTCTCAATAATGGTTTTTCTTCTGGCATTGCTAGTTCTGAACAATTCAATAGATTGCTTGCCCAAGGTGCAAGCGCCGGGTATGTGATCGGCAAGATTATTGTTGACGGGCTGAATGTTGATGCCGATCCTTTGGACGCTGATGCATTAGCAGCCAATTTCAAACAGGCTCTGGATTTCCTTCCCATAGCCGGGGGAACAATGCAGGGAACTATTGCATTCCAGAGCGTATCAGGCACGGCAACGAAAACCCTGATTCAGGGCGCTATGGGCGCTTCTGATGCATTTAGAGTGCAGGTTGTAGGGGATGGCTCTGCTGAAGTGGCAACAGCCGGGGATGGCAATGAGCCTATTTTGATCCGTCAATATTCGGGGGCTTTTGAAACCCTTACCAGAACGCTTACCCTTCTGGATGAATCTGGGAACACCTATGCCCCCGGTACAGTTACAGCAACGGGCGGTTTTGTCGGAAACCTTACAGGGCGCTCTACATCCTCGGGTACTGCTGATGTTGCAATTAAAGCCCAACAGGATAGGAATGGCGCTGTTATTGATGAAACATACAGCCCCATTCTGGTTGGTGAATTGAAATGGTATGCAGGTAGGACAGTACCGAATGGGTATTTGCTTTGTGATGGCAGAGCGGTATCCAGAACCACCTATAGCAGACTGTTTCAGGCCATTGGAACGATTTACGGCTCTGGGGATGGCGCTACTACATTCAATTTGCCAAACGGTAACGGGCGTACCTTGCAGGGCGGTTCTACATCTGAGGTAGGCACTTACAAAAATGCAGGCCTGCCCCCGATTACTCATACCCACTCAGGCACTACGGGAAGTGCAGGAAGCCATACCCACACACGTGGCAGTATGGAAATTAACGGCTCAATCAATATGGCAAGGCAAGGCGGCGCTATGACATGGTCTGCTAGCGGTGCATTGTCTTATGGAGCGTCTTTTAATGCCCGTGTTGCAAGCGGTGCAGATGATGATTGGGGAAGCAAGATTGTATTCAAGGCTTCTAGTGGTTGGACGGGTTCAACCTCATCCAATGGCTCTCACACTCACAGTTTTACAACAGGGAATAATTCAGGCGTGAATAGCATCTATGGCGCTAGTTCTACTGTCCAACCCCCGGCAATGATTGGAATGCTGATTATTAAGTATTAAGGAATTTGAAGATGGCTGTTAACAAGTTACTTCCATTCGCAAATGGCGATTCTGCCAATGTGATTGATTATGCCACTTGGAGCGCTTTAACCCAGATTCTTGGGCAGGGCTTTGTAACAGGCGTTGCAAGGTCTGATTATGCAAATCGGCTTTTCAGTCAAGGTGCGCTTGCATCCTATATTTTGGGGCAGTTTGTAGTAGAGCAAACTGCACAGGATGCGGATTTGGATGAATCGGTTTTCTATACCAACTTCAAAAATGCTCTGGTTTCATACATTAAAGCCAATGCTGTTTCTCTGGATACCGCTCAAACAGTCGGTGGAGTAAAAACATTCACTTCTAGTCCGCTTGTTCCTACAGCGGATGCCGCCGATACTTCTCAAAAAGTGGCAAATACCGCTTTTGTTCAAGGTGAGATTGCATCCAAGGCGAATGCTTCTGAGGTAGTTAAATTAACAGGTAATCAGACAATTGCAGGAACTAAAACCTTTTCTGATTCTCCTGAAGTGCCAACCCCTGCTAGTGGTGATAACTCTCAGAAAACCGCTTCAACGGGTTTTGTGCAGAATGCCGTTGCAACTCAGGGAGTGAAATTCGATTCTGTGCAAACTCTGACGGATGCCGAGAAAACTCAGGCAAGAACCAACATCGGAGCACCTGCTGATTCTGAGGTTGTAAAACTAACAAATTCTCAGACTGTTTCAGGTGATAAAAACTTTACGGGATTGCTTCAGCATAGCGGTAATGCTGTTGATTCTGTCGTCGCTTCAGGCTCTGGATATATCCGCTATGAAAGCGGATGGCAAATCTGTTGGGGGAGCGCATCAGCTACACCGGTTGCTACTTCTAGTTGGGGAAATGTTTTTTATAACGAAAATACGGGGATTCAAGTAACATTTCCCGTCCCGTTTATAGAAGCGCCGTCTGTTTCTGTTTCTCAAAATCGGAATCTAAGCATTTGGTCTTTCTGCATAATTACAGTTGAATGCACCGCAACAGGAATCACAAGAGTAGGTATTATGCGCGGTACTAGCATGAATGACAAAGTCGGAGTTGGATATATAGCCATCGGTCGTTGGAAATAATCGGAGAATCAAATGATCGGAAAAACTTTTACAAAACCGCTCACCGATTTGGACGGGTATTCTGAAGCGTCGGCATGGTGCAATAAAAACGGCGCTCATATCGAGGACAAGGGCGATTATTACGAGGTTGTTGAAAATATTGTTGTTGAGCCTACAGAGGACGAAAAGAAGGAACAGCGGATTTCTGAGCTTAAATCCTTACTTGCTTCTACCGATTATGCGGTAATCAAAATCGCAGAGGGTGAAGCAACCAAGGAAGAATATTCTGAAACGCTTGCTAATCGTAAGGAATGGCGTGAGGAAATTCGAGCGCTTGAGGGTGAATAAATATGAAGGGCGTAAGAAAACTAGAAGATTTGGAAAGTTCATGGCATTCGGAATTCGCTGTTGCATACTGTGTTATTTTTCTTGCAATGGCTCTAGGCTTTCTTGCAGGGTATTTAATCTGGGGACTGTAAATGCTATCTGTTCTTAAATGGCTTGCCTTATTGCCTTTTCAGTTTGGCAGTACCTTTGCAGCATGGCTTGTAGCCCCTATTGCGGTTCTTTTCAGAAAAGGATATTCCCTTAAAGGAACTTTGTTTTGGTGGACTACTACCCCTAACTGTGATTTGAGGGGTGATCCAGATCACCAAGAGAAATGGGGGCATAGAAATTGCTATCTTCAGTTTGTTACTTGGATTTGGAGAAATCCGGCGGTTAATTTCCAGAGAAACCAATTGGGTTATTCTGTAAATCCAAATGATGAATACAATCCAATTTATAAGCCCCTTGCCAGAGGTGGGGAGTTGAAATTTGAAACAATTAGGGCTGATAGCAGGGTTGTTTGTTGGATGTACTATCTTGTCTGGGTTTACCCATTCAAAACCGATAAGGCAATCAGAATACTTTTAGGTTGGAAAACTTGGGATTTCATGGTAAAAAACCCCTTACAAATGACTTGCCGAATAACTCTTTGGAAATCCGTATAAATGCAAGAATTAAGTGAAATGGGGCGCATTCACATTGCTGAAGTTTGCGCTTCTTTTGGGGCAGTTGGGGGATTCCTCAATTATTGGCTGAAGGTTGTTGAAGGCCATCCCTTTTCAATTAGGGAAGTGGTTGTATATACAGCAACAAGCGCTTTCTCAGGCTTTATTACCTATGAATGCTTGGACTATATGGGGCTTCCCCCCGGATTGTGCGCTGCGCTCTGTGGTATGTCTGGTTGGATGGGAACTAGGCTCATGCGCATTGTTGAAGCCATGATTAAGCAAAAGGCTATGGGGAAGGATAAAGATGAGTGAAACCAAAAGATTCTCTGAGTTTGATCCGAGACTGGCCTATAGTTTTATATCCTATTGGGAAGGAAAACGGCTCATTGCCTATAAATGCCAAGCAGGAATCTGGACGATAGGCGTAGGGCATACCAAGGGCGTAAAGGAAGGGGATGCTATTAGCGAAGAAGAAGCACAGAGCCTTTTTCATGCAGATTGCGCCCAATTCCAACGGGAAGCATCTAAGCTAATCAGGGTTAAGATTACCGAGAATCAGTTTATTGCCCTGATGAGTTTCATCTTTAATTTTGGCACGGAAAAGTTTAAGCGCTCATCTGTTCTAAGAAATTTGAACAATGGCGCAATTACTCAGGCCGCTGAATCCTTCCTTTTGTGGAATAAGGCCGGGGGTAAGGTTAGCAACGGGCTAGTTAGGCGCAGAAAAGCGGAAAGAGCGCTTTTCTTGCAGGGCTAGGGCATGAGCATCAGAGCATATCTGGCAAGCGCCATTGCGATTGTTTCAGCCATGTTAAGCGGTTTCTGTGTTCGATCTTATTACCTTCATCAGATAGACGAAATAAAGGCCGCTCATGCTGAAGCGATTGCCAAAGCGAAGGATGAAAATATACAAGGGTTAGCTAATGCAACGGATTCTATTTTGCTTGCAGATAAGCGTTATAGCGCTCTGGTTGATGAGCGGAACACTTTGCTTAACAGCCTGCGCAATTCAACCAGAACCGACAAAACCACAGATTCCATCAATGCTTGCATCCAAAGAAATGCCGATCTGGGAAGAATGGTACAGGAATTATCTGGATTGGTTGAAAACTGTAACAGCGGATGGCATGGATGCGCAAAAAGAAAAGATGCCCTGATTGAAGTAGTGAAATGAAGCGTACGATTTTATCGTACGGTTTGGGCTATAATCTGATTACCGGAGTGTTTGTGGTTTACCGCAACGGGAAAGGGCTAGGGAAACCTAGCCTTTTTCTTATTCAGTAGTAAAAGATTCCTTGATAACTGCCAAGAATACCTAGTCAAATCAATGCCTGTTTTTGATATTCTGTTTGATACTTGACAGAAAGGGATTTACTTCTATATAATGCGCACCTGTTCCCAAGGTACTAGAAACCATTTCTTGATTGCCTGATTCAACAGTTAAGAGTATGGGTTCTATGGGCAAGCGTTAAGGGCGCTTGAAATTAAGGCCGATCACCTTAAACCTTAGCCATTCTACTTTGAATAAGGGTACTGAAATAGAAGTAGAGTGCAGTTAATACGGATTGATTGCGTAAGGTATGGCTAACCGCTTGCCATGCTAATAAACATGATCCATATGGAAGAAGCCCTGTAACTCACGTTGCAGGGCTTTTTCTTAACTGTAAACCTACTAATCAAGTTGCCTAGTTACTTGCATACTTACTTGCCTAGTTTGTAAGTTGGGGCTTCAATCTCTTTCCAGAAGGTTTCACGGGCATCCATCATGATAAAGTAGCTTTTAGGATCATGTTTGAAATGCGTACCTTCCCAAAACAACACACAAAATCGCCATTCTGATGGCTTCATTACATTTGGCATGGCTACAAGATACCACCCAATTGCTTCTGGTTTCTTATCCTTTAGACAAATCCACATAACTATTTACCATCTTATTGAAAATCGCCTGTTTGACTTCTGGGGGCAGTTTAGAGCCTGAAACCGCTTCAATAATGCTCATCCTTTCCGCTTCTGTCAGTACATAAACAGAGCCGGGGGAAGCCAGAAGCCTGTTAAGCCATTTGGAAGCCCCAAGAGCCTTAAACCTCTGGGCATTTTCTTCACTAAGGGAAATATTGATTCTCATAGAATTCACTCCGGCATATCTGTATTTTTCTTTCTACAGTTTTTGTTGTATTCAGCACTTCCACCAGACATTTCCCAATCATTGAAATCAATGTAAGCACTATTGTTCGGGTCGTTTGTGTACTCAAATTTCAAATATCTTTTACCGCTTTCGGCAATATTCTTGTAAGCGAAATCAAGCATCTCCAATTCATAGTGAAAATACCTTTTATCTTTCTCCAATCTTTCATACAGCACGCTCATTGCATTTTTAGCAAGGTAAATTAGGGCTGCAGAGTCCAATTCTCGCAAATCATCCTCTTCAACATATCCATCATTTTCAACAAGCGGCTTTGTCTTTGCTTCTTTCAGCTTCTTTTCCAAATTGCCGATCTTCGTTTGCATTGCTTTGTCCCGTGCCTCAAACTCGTCTAGCAAGCTCCTAATGGCGCATTCAGCATCTATTCGCAATTCTTTAATTTCTTTCATTTTCCATGCTCCTGTTTGGCAACCTTATTCAACTTCCTTGAGGGCTTCAAGTTCTTCTGCAACGGCTCTGGCAATCTCTTGGGCGCATTCTTCAGCCCAACGCTTACCTGCATCCGTTACGCTCATCCCTTCGGGCAGATAGTTTGAAGATTCAGCCCAGAGCCAAGGCGCACCCCACGGATAGGGGCTTTCACCTTCAGCAGAGGGATTAAAAGAGGGAACAAGCTCAACAATTCTTGTTGTAAAGGCTTCGCAGAATGCATCTTTCCCTTCATCCGTCAGGGTGTTATCAAATCTTGTCATTTTCTTTACTCCTGTAATCTGGGGGAAGGGGGCTTGGTAGCCCCCTGTTGTTTATGCGCTAGTAGGTTTTCGATTCTGCTATTGGCTCTGATTAGTCCCGAGCAATCTCGTGAAGAACATAGATACCGCCGTTGTATTCAAAAGCCTCAACGGAACGGGTGAACAGTTGCCCGATGCGGCTATCATCAAACCCAATCCTCGGGAGTGCTTCGGTTTCCCAAAACGCCTTCTCGGCTTCCTCGATTGTCTTCTGCCTACACGGAACAACGTGGTAGGAAGAACCCCACGGATCATCCGCTTCGTCTTCTGCCGCAAATCCGTAGGGGGCTTGGGCGATACCAACGTGTCTACGCAGATAGTGCTTTGCCGCCTCAATGGGGGTACGCCCCTTAACTCTTCCCCGTTCGCAAATGTAAGTGGTGTATGTCATTTTTTTGCTCCTGTTGGGCTTTTGCCCTGTTTGCATAAGCGAATCATACACAATACCAGGCCAAAATTACACAACGAAAGATAGAAAATACACAAATACCGCTCAATCTTTGATATTAGTCAAAAGAACATCAGCCCACTTCTGCAATAGCGTCTTTCTTTCCTCAAAGTAATCCCGTCTAAGGTATGCCCTTTGAGCCGCTGTAGTTGTTTGATGGCTCAAACAGCGCTCTGCTGTTTCAAAGTCTGCCCCGGTAGCAGCGCACCAATCCCGAAAAGTGCTTCTGATGCCATGAATGGTTACATCCCTTCTGCCTATCACATTCTTAAGCGTTTCCAGAGTAAGCCTTTCCGAATGCCCAAAAACCTGTGGCTTTGTCAGGGCTATGATGGCTAGTTCTGAAAGGGGTACTTTCCGGGCTTCTGTTGCTACTTTCTGGGCTTCCTTTGGCACTATCCAGACTTCATCAATGATCTGGGAAGCATTGGCCTGATTGCATTCCCCAAATCTTGTTACTGTTGCCATGATGAACAGCAGAAGCCCAGAGCATACAGTCTGAGATTTGATGAGGACGGGAACAGCCTTTTGCAATTCTTCAATGCTTGGGGCTGTATGATGCTTGGTTTCGTGAATTGATGCAGTCTTTGGCAAGAAAAATTCTAGGTTACTTTTCCACGTTGCAGGATTGTCAACCCTGAAGCCTTGCACGATTGAGAAATCGAAAATGGCGCTTATTGCTTGCCTGAGTTCTCTAGCCGTTGCAGTCTTTGAAGCCCAGAGCGGTTTAAGAATCTTCAAGCAATCTTCCCGGCTAACCTCATCAACAGGTATCGCCCCCAGAACGGGCAGAACGTGCAAAGCAAGCCTTCCCCACCATCTGAGTGCAAGATTGCCGTTCCGCCATTTCCCTATAGCCTGAAAATTTGCAAAAGCCTGTTCTGCGCATTCCTTAAAGGTGATTTCCTTTTTCCTTCGCTCTGGTTCTTCTGGTGGGCTTGCCATGATTGCCCCGGCTCTGGCACGGGCAGAGCGCAGCGAAAGCTTCTCAACAGCGCCCAAACTGCGCTCTATGGCCTTGCCATTGAGCATGAAGCGCACGATATAGAAGCGCTTGCCATTGTCCCTTGTCACTATGTATAGGTTTGGTGCAACTCTTTCTTTCTTCCTCATTTCCTGTAAGCCCCCAAAGTAGCCCCCAAGTTTTGGGGGCTGTTTATTCTTCTCAGTTAGAATTCTATCAACTTCATTAGAAGCCATTAGATAGAGAAAAGCCCAAGATTGCAGGGGCTGAAGAAGCTATCTTGGGAAATGTCTGAGATTTCAGACTGATGCAAGGAATGAACAGCGTAGTTTGAGCAGAAATAAGGAAAGGGCTGATTTTCTAAGGCTTTTTGATACAGCCCCCAAAATCAGCCCCCAAGTTTCATGCCAGATGGTAGGTTCTGACAGTTTTGATCTTGCCCCCGGGGGAATTCGCTCTAAGATCATCCTCAAATTTTACCATGCCCTTCCTTTGCAACCTGATAAGGCGCTTTTGCATCTTTCTCCAATCGTCTGGTTGGATACCGTGCCTGAGTTCTGCAAAGGATGCATCTGGGCATCTGTATAGAAAATCCAAGATGTTCAACTCATCAGGATCATATTGCACCCGTCCAGATGTATCCAAACTCATGGGCGCTCTACTCAAAGAGTAACACCAAGATGGGCGGTAATATATCCCGTGTTGATTTTCAAAAGGAACATGAAGCAAAACCCTTGTAACAACATCTTTTTGCAAAAGTCTTGCAATTTTTCTTTCCACGTTTTGCCGATGAATTCCAAGAGCCTTAGCAATTTCTGAGGTGGTTAAATTAGGGTATGAAGCCAAAAGCCATTGGATGCATTCAACACCATATTTTGATTTCATTTAGTCCAATTCCTTCCAAGCAATAACCCTGCTATTTACGGGAAGCAAATCCGTTACAAAGTGAGTTCCATTCCAAACGGCAATCAGTTTAATTCTCTGCCCCTTTTCATTTTCTGCCATGATGATGTATTGGCTTTTAATTTCTGGGGTTCTATTGGTAATCCATTCTGCCATTTTATTCAATCTCCAATCTAGCCCATTCAACAAGCGGTTTCTCATCTTCTGGGGCGGTGAATAATTCAAAGGTTTCTGGTTCTTCTTCTACGGGTTTCGGGTTCTTCCTTTTCCAAGCGCTATACCTTCTGCCTAATGCGCTGTAACCCGTCAATTCAAAGGATTCTTCCCGATCAATCACAATGCAAAAGTAAATCAGGCTGAATTCCTTTCTGGATATCCTAACAAGGTATTTTGTATTTTTATCGGTTGGAAATTCATCCTGTAGGTTTTTCCATTCCATGTTGATTACCTCATTCATAGAGAATAACCCAAACCAGAAGGGCTAAATCAATCAGAATTAGAAGAATCAGCCCGATTATTTCCAGAACGTATTTCATTTTGAATCCTCAGAGTAACTGCATCAAATATATCTGCATCTTCAGCATCAGGGGAAACGCTTGCCGCTGTATCAAGAGCATCTAAAACAGCGTCTATTGTGTCTCTATCCAAGGCAATAACCATCTTTGAATTCCTCAAGCCATTTTGTAAGCCATCAGCAGCCAGAGCCAGATTCAAGGAATCAACTCCGAAATTAGCAAATTCCTGAATAGAATAATCAAGGGCTTCAATTGCTTCCTTAATTAAGCCCTCATCAATTAAAACCTTTGCCATTTTTATTCCTCACTTTTCATCAAAGAAAATCGGATATAAAGCAAGCAACACATTCCGTAATTAGTTTAAAAAGATATTCCATTTAAGCGTTCCCACTTACAGCCTTTCTTGAAAGTTGAATAGTGCAGTCTCTTACAGCAGTTTCAACCTTTCCCCAATCCTGTTGCCTAACCGCATTCCCAATATTTAAGGCTGAATCAATATCCCTAACAATTTCCCTGAAATAATCCTTTCCCTGTTCTTCGGTCTGGGGAATGATTACCTGTTCGATTGTTTCCTTCAGGGTATCCAAAACAACGGCTTGAAGCCAAAAGGCTTTGGAGAATGTTTCAAACTCTTTAATTTCCATTTGATTCTGCCTTTTTAATATCCTTGCCCATGTATTTCCTAACAGACGGCATATAAAAGTATTTCCTTCTGCCATATCGGATCGGCTCTGGCAGTCTGTTATCTCTCACCATGTTTGAGATTGATGCAGGGCATACTTTCAATTGCCGTGCCAGATCATCCCTAGTGATATACAGCCCCCAATCAATATTTATCTGATTCGTTTCCATCTTAGATCCTTTGCAGTTTTGCGGATTGTTTCGGCATCCAAGGTTAATTCCCCATTAACATTTGTCATTGTCAGATGAATAACTGCCTTATAAACATCCAACACCCAAGCCAATTCAAACTCTCTTTCTGTTCTGAGGATTTCAGTTACAGCTTCAAAAAGCCACATGATGTTTTTGATTTCCTCAGAATAGGCGGTAAAGCATTTAGTCTTTAATACCCTGAAATAGAAATTTGAAAATGATTGCCTATATTCGGTGAATTTATCCCAATGTTCCTTTTTCCAATCCTCTGGGATGTAATTACCAACCATGAAAAGGCTTTGGGCTAAATGCAGGGCATCCCTCATCATCAAAAGATCATTTCGATTTAGAGTACCTCTGGGGAATTTCTGTTCTGCGATTAGCCCTATGTTGTCGAAAATCTCATCGAAATTCCTTTTCACCACTTCGGGCAGAAACATTGAATATGTCGGTCTTCCCGAAGGGTTATAGGCTTTTCTGGGTTTCTTACTCTTTGGCATGATTCAAAGATGATTCATAAATACATCAGAACAATCAGCAGAGTGCCAAATCCAACAGCAACGCTCATAAGAATAGAGCCGCATAAAAAGAAATCTGTTTTCCGTGCCAAGCTCTCTGAAAACCCCGAAAAGATTTGATTCATTCCCATGCTCTGTAACCTTGACTGATTCAAGAATGAATGCGCACTCTTTCCCGTTTCTTTTCAGCTTTACTATTTCCCCATCTTCTCGCTTAACACAGGCATACCATTCAGACGGCAACCAGAAATCAATTTCATCATCCATTTTTGATTCTCCTATTACTAGTTAACCCAATCAGGCTTATCGGTTTTCTTCGCTCTGTTATAGAACCTAGAAAGCCTGAAAATTGAATACTCTCCGCTCATTTTGTACCCATGATTGAAAATGTTTGCACTTGCCTTTTGCAATGATCTTTCAAGCGGATCACCTTCAAAGCGGTGATAAATAACACGGCATTGGGTAACTTTTCGGGCTTCGCAGAATTTCTCAAGATCATGAACCATGCCCCGAACACCTGCATTAGTGTTATAAACATGGCAAACGGGCATTTCATTATTAGCAGCCGGGGCGGTTTCAACAGGTGCAACAGGTGCTTCCAATTCAAGCTCTGGTTGCTTGGGCTGATTCAGGCCAATGCAATCCAGAAGCGCCGGGATGTTTTCAGCAGTAAGGCACTTCATACCTACCATCTGGCAAGCATCGAAAAACTTAAGCGCTTTGGCTTTCTGTTCTTGAAGATTCATGATTTTCACTCCTGTTACTTAATAATCACTCTGAGAGATTCGGTAAGCCTTGCCCCGGGGACTTCTTCCCCGGCCTTAATTGCGTTCTTAATGTCAGTCTTAGAAATGCTAGTTACCATCTTGGATGTAACGAAATCAGCAGGAATCAGGGATTCATCATAGATTTCCACGCTAGGGGGATTCTTGCCAGTCTTAATCAGAATGTCCGGGGCTTCAATCTTCTTAGTTCCCGTAGTTTCCATATAGCGCAGAATGCAAGCCTTGAAGAAATCCTGTGTTTTTTCCGCTTGTTTCATTCGGCTCTGAATGGCCTTATCGGCATCTTTCATGGCTGCAATCTGGGCATCCAAAACCTTTACATACTTAGCAGCACCCTCAACCTTCATCTGGGCATCAATAACCAGACTATCGAAAACATCCTTACCGACAATCTCACCCGTTTCCTCATCCACGCTAATTTGGCTAAAGGCTTCTTCAAGGGCTTCAGGAATGTTGTAAATCTTGAGTTCCATTTATTTCTCCTAGTGTTGTTTGATTGAGCCTACAGCCCCAATTAGAAGGGGGAGAATCAGGGCTGTAAGCTCAAATTCAGTTAGTTAGAAGGGGATATCTTCTGCCACAGTTGCAGGGCTTGCAGCCGGGGCGCTCTGGGGGGCTTCATTCCTTGCAGGGGATTCAAAAGAATCACAACCTTCCCGAACTTCAGCCCGATCATCCTGCAAAGTCTTTGCCAGATAATCAATTCTGGTAGCAGCCTTGCCTTCAATCTTTTCAGAGATTGTTTGTCTGGTCTGGGGATCGAAAACAGCCTTAATAGACATCTGATAACGGGGGTAGCCACGTTCATTAAGGCGCTGATACCCGTCCTCATCCCGATCTTCAACGTACTGCAAGAAGAAACCAAGAACCTTGGATTCAATGGCAGGGATTCGATAGCCCGGTTCAAAATTGCCATTCAGATGAAAAACTTTCATCTTCTGAACAGGCGCATTCTCAATGTTGAGCAAACCGAGCATGGCATTCAGGAAATTCAGCCCGAAAGCATCCGAACCATCCTTCTTTTTGATGATAAGGCGGCAAATGGCTTTTGCCTTGGAATCCGGCAAACCCAAAACGAAATCAACCCATGAAGCCTTAGAATCAGGGTTCTGAGATTCCCTAACAGCAGCCTGATAAATGCGAAGGGTATAAGCTCCAGTAGAACGGATGGAAGAAGATCCTTCCATATCTGCGGATGCAGCAGCGGTTTTGTTATAGGCGAAATTTTCAATCATTTTTAAGTTTCCTTTTTAGTGAGTTAAGAATTGAGTGCTTCAGAAATAAGCTGAATGTTTTTGCTGTAGAGCCTGAGTTTCTTTAACAGCGTTTCACGATTCATGCCCGTGTATTTGTTCTTCCTTTTTGCGTTACCAGAAGGCTTGGCTATGCCTTTGATGTAAAGAACCAACCTTTGCTCATCTTCCTGATTCAACCCCTTATAAAACCGGGTTGAGCCTTCCCGATTGACCGGGATGAAATCAATCTGATGGGTAGCAGCGAGTTTCTGAGAGTGATAGCTAACCTGAATGTAGGAAAAGCCATTCTCTTTAGCGATTTCCTGAAGCGTTTTGATGGTTTCTGTGTTTTCCATTTTGGTTTCCTTGTGGGGGCTTAAAGCCCCCTTTGGTTAGTAATTAAGCGGTTTGGTTAATGTGGTAATAACTGCACAATATCTTGTCAACCAGAGCCAAATCGTTATCAATCTCTGGGGCTTCAAACATGCCCATAGGGCTTTTTACTGTGTCATTGCCAGAATTCTGGGTTCTGAATGAATAATTGCCGTTTGCAGAATCCACCTTGGTTCTAAGAACTGTTGTAAACATTCCTTCAAGGCAAATCACCTGATCCAACATTTTCCCAATGGTTTTGATTCTGGTATTGCCGTATTCATCCGTTGTTGTATGCCCAAGGATGTAAACCCGTTTTTCGGGGGCAAGCTGAGTTGCCTTTTTGGCAATGTCAAATCCGATCCCTGCAAATTCGCTGAATTTCTCAAAGGATTTTTCAGAGCGCCGAGCCATATAGGCATTAATCAGCAGGTATTGGAAATCGTCAATAATGATGATCTCAGCAGCGGTTTTATCCAGAACCCGAAGGATGGTTGCAGGGTTATCAGTAACGTAAATATTGCCGCCATCGCCTTTTTCGTGTATTTCTTTCCACCCAGAAGCCCTGAAAGGCAGGGGCTTTCTGGTAGGCTGAATCAACAGGCACTTGGATGGATCGAGGTTTCTCAGGCTAGCGGTTTTGCCCGTCCCCGATTCACCGATAATTAACGTGGAATAGCTCATTTTCTTTCCTGTGTTATGAGTGTTGTTTAGAAGGGGGCTTCGGGAAGATCATCCCAGAATTCAAACCAATATTTGGCTTCCCTAAAATCCTTTTCAAAACGCTTCTGGTTAGCCTTGTAGTAATCCGATTCCGTCAAAAGGTAAGGCTCATCAATAAGCTGTTCTTCGGTGATTCCGAGTTCTTCACAAAGGGCAGGGCAAGCGTAGTATTCAATGTGCTTTTCCACCCATTCGGAAACCTCATAATCTTCATACAAGGGGGCGTAATCGGGATGGCTGACGGGAAGCCGTGCGCAGCATACCTGTTCAGTTAATGTCATCATGGTTTTATTCTCCTGTGTCTGTTTAGAGCGGTTAAGCAAAGAGGGCGATAAAGTGCCAGATCACCTCTAAGCCGATCCAGAGCGCAGCAACAATGCAAGTGCCACAGATAACGAGGTTCAAATCGTTTTCAATCCACTCATCAAACTTTTCACTTAGGTTGGATTCTCTGAAGATCGGCTTAGACATATCAAACCCCTTACTTGCAGTAGTTGTAAACCTTGTTTGTATTGCGTTCGAGGATGCAGCGAATAGCAAGGTATTCGGCCTTGGAAATGCTGAAGCTCATCCGGCTAGTTTTTTCGGTATCGAAAATGATCCTGTAGTAGCTAGAAATTCGGCAGAGTTCAACAGAAGTGCCATCTTCTGCATAGAATGTTTGGCTGAAAGTCCAAATAAATTCGGTATCAAACAGGGTATTGCTGATGATGGGAATGAGCCTTTCAAGGGCTTCATTGTTCAGGCTGTTGATAAAGTCTTTCATTCCTGTTTTGCTCCTGTGTTGCTGTAAAGAGTTTTATCAAGTGTTCAGGTGTTGAGCGTTCCTGAATGACCAGAACTGTAGCAGAGTTGAGCAAAAGGTGTTAAGGAATTTAGCACCCTTCGGGATGATTCTTTGATAGAAGTCAAAAGATTTAGAACTTATTTGATGGTATTTGATGGATGCGGTTGCATTGACCGGGAATGCAGATAGCCCCCGGCCTGATAGATGCACGGTGGCTATGGGATAGGGTATAGGGTAGGGTATGGGTAACGGTATGGCAAAGGGTTAGACATACCGTTTAGGTAAGGCTTCGGGAAGGCTTAAGGCAAGCCTTTTGGTAAGTCTTTGGAAAGCCTTTAGGTAAGGCTTCTGGATGGCTTACAGGGATTTGCCATTGAAAACGTAAACCACCCTGCCAATGATCTGGGTTTGCTGCATTTCCACCTTAGAAACCTTTGCCGGGGGATAGATAGGATTGTCACTAATGAGGGTTAGTGAGCCGTCCAAATTGCGCATGATCCTTTTGATGAACACGCTATCTTCTACCATCAAACAGAACACCCCATCAGCATGGAATGAGCGTTGGTTGGTATCAATGAGTACAAGGCTATTTGTCTCAATTGTTGGGCGCATTGAATCCCCAGAACTTGAGACAATCTGAAGGCCGGATAGAGCGGTAACACCGGGAAGCGAATGAGCGAACCATGCAGCTAGGTCAACCGAGCCTTTAACCAGATCGGCGCTGTTGATGCATCCCCCACCACAAGAACCATAAACATCATAAACGGAAACCCTGATATAGCCCTCTGGGGGCGGTAGTTCCGTTTGCACGGTAATGATCTTTTCACCTGCCCCAGAGCCATCCGCTGTTGCTTCTGCCCCCATCAGATCACTCAATTGGCAACCCAGAACACCACACAAACGGGTAGCAACATCCAAGGTTAAGCGTTCGCTTCTCTGCCAATAGCTAATGGTAGGGCGGCTAACCCCAAGAGCCTTTGCCATTTCTAACTGTGTCATTCCCTTAAGTGCCATCAATGCTTTCAAATTGTTCTTCATTGCTATGTCTCCTGTGTGTCGTTTTGTGCTGTATATGGCCGGATTGTAACCCTATTTGTTAGAGAATTTAGCAAAAGCGAAAAGAATTGTGCTAGACTTCTGGACAGTCAAGAAGTCAAACAACAACCTTAAAGGAAGCCTACACAATGACAGATGCAAACCCTATAGATATCGCTGTAAAGGCAGTTGGAAGCCAACAAATGCTTGCCAACTTTCTGGGAGTATCAAGGCCAACCATTGCTTACTGGAAGAAGAACAAAGAATTCCCCAATGCATGGTTAAAACGGGTGCAACAGGTAACGCAATTGCCGATACACCTGCTGCTATCCAAAGAGCAAACACAGATTCTTAGCCTTTCCCAACTGAAGGTACAGATTTCGGAGAATGATGAAAATGGCACGATTTCGCAAGATTGATCCCCGGATTTGGTGCGATTCCAAATTTGCAAGTCTGGATATTCATGCCCAAAGGCTTTTCATTTACATCCTTACCTGCCCTGAAATGTCGGTTGTTGGGGCAATGAGGAATTCAGCCCTAACTATAGCCCAGTCTTTAGGCTATCTGGAAGCCTTCGGGGAAGCCTTACCCAAAGCCTTACCTGAAGCCTTTAGTAAAGCCTTTTCTCAGCTTAAAGAAAAGGCTCTAATTAAGGTAGATGAAAGGGCGCTTTTGGTGTTCGTTCCGAACTTCCTCAAGTACAACGAACCTGAAAGCCCTAACGTGGTTGCAGGGTGGGCTTCAGCCATCGAATATTTGCCCGAATGCCCCTTGCTTTTAGAGGTTGTTGAAAAGGCAATTTTCTACGGAAAAGCCAAATTTCCCAACAATATCAATGCTACTGCAAAACTTGAAAGGCTTTACTCAAGCCTTCTGGAAGCCTTTGGGAAAGACTTAGGGAAGCCTTACATTAAGCCTTTGGGTAAGCCTTCGGTTAAGGCTTCCTCTAAGCCTTCGGGTAAGCCTTCCCCCCAAGAACAAGAGCAAGAACATATATATACCCCCATACCCCCAGAGGGGGCTAACCCTGCATCTGAGGTTTCCACCCCGGCCAAAGGGGAAAGGAAGAAGAACCCTGATGCAGTAGCAGAAGCCCAAAGGCCAGATGAGGTTACAGAAGAAGCATGGGCGGCATGGATGCAGGTAAGGAAAGACAAGAATGCAAAGCACTTTTCCGTTTATGCATTCAACTTGTTCAAGGCTGAATGTGAAAAGGCCGGGATTACGCTTCAGCAGGCTGTAGAAACGTGCATAGCGCATCATTGGGCTTCTTACCGGGTGGAGTATCAGACAAACGCCACAAATCGCAATACGGGGCGTTTTGAGCGGTCTGATGAGGATAACCCTTTCCTTGTTAAGAACCTCAAGCCAAGAAAACAGGATGATGGGGAGTTTGATCCTGAAGTTATGGCTGCGCTGCGAAAGGGCATGAAGGGTTAGCCATGATTCCCGATATTGAACGGGTGAAAGCCCAGATGGCAATCAGCAAAGTGCCAGAGCAAATTACCAGAGTTTCATTCTGGTTTCAGGATCAAAAGCCTAGTTGCTTTGATGTACTGAATCCAACAGCCGGGGGCAGTCTGATTGTTTACGTTGAGCCAAAGGATAACCTGAGACTTAGCAATCTGGATTTCTGTGCAGGGCTTCCCGTCTGGATCACCTATAGCCAAGATAACGCCATTGAAGCCATGAGGGTAAGGATTCTTAGGGAAAAGCTTTTGGAGTTAAGCCCAAAACCAGAAACAATTGGCTTTTTGAATGGAAGGAATTTCTTTTTTGAGAACCTGAAAACAGGAAAACGCTACATAAACGGCAAACTACAGGAGAAATAAAAATGGATGAGTTTTCAATTTCGGTGAATGACATTGAGATTCAGGAATATGAGCAAGCTTATGAAACCCTGAGTTTTGAATGCAAGCTGCATAATCCAGAGGATTTTGAAGAACCATTAATCTATATCTGCGAAGGGAAAAACAACGGAACACCTCTGCCCTTTGATGAACGGGTGAGTTTCAAAAGGGGGGAAGTTACTGTTTGGGCTTCTTCTAATGGCTCTGGTAAATCGCTGCTGATTGGGCAGATTGTTATGCAGTTATGTCAGCAGGGCATTAAATCATCAATCCTCAGTTTTGAAATGTCCCCAGAGCGAACCCTTTACCGCATGATGAGACAAAGGCTAGGGCATAAACCTTCTGGGAAAGAAGTACCTGCCTTTCTGGATACCATCAGAGGGAAATTCAAGCTTTTGAATTACAAGGGGGCTATTCATGAGAATATCGTGTTTGGCACAGTAGTTGTTTCTGCCCGTAAATATGGCTGCGAACATATCTTTATTGATAATCTCATGAAGGTTGTTGCAGGTGAGGACGATTACAACTCACAGAAATCCTTTGTTGAGCAATGCACCAATCTGGCTAGGCTTCTGGACGTGCATATTCACATTATCCACCACACAAGAAAAGGCCAGAATGAAGAAGATGAACTCAACAAATACTCTATCAAGGGTTCAGGCGCAATCATTGATCTGGCAGATAACGCCATTCTCATTCAAAGAAACCGCAAAAAGGAAAAAGATAGGGAATCAGGGAATCTCAGCCCAATGAAAGACATTGAAGAAGCTGATTCTATTTTGAGAGTAGTGAAACAGCGCAATGGGGATTTTGAGGGCGCAATTGGCCTTTGGTTTGATCCTGAATCAACAGGCTTCTGCAAGGGCGCTGAAAGAGTACCGCTTTTCTTTGAAGGGGCTAAGAATGACAATTAGATTCGGCTCTGTTTGCTCTGGTATAGAAGCTGCATCTGTTGCTTGGAATCCACTTGGATGGCAAGCGGCATGGTTTTCTGAAATTGAGCCGTTCCCATGCGCTGTTTTGAAACACCATTTTCCAGATGTTCCCAATCTTGGGGATATGAAACAGATTCCTGAAATGCTCAGAACAGGCCAGATTGAAGCCCCTGATATTTTGTGTGGGGGAACACCATGCCAGAGTTTTTCTGTGGCAGGGAAGCGTAAAAGCCTTTCCGATGCCAGAGGTAATTTAGCTTTAACTTTTTGCAATATCGCGGATGAAATAGATGCAGTTAGATTTATTCACGGAAGAAAACCCGTTCTTGTTTTCTGGGAAAACGTGCCCGGGGTCTTGTCAACCCCAGATAATGCATTTGGATGCTTCCTTAGTGAATTGGTTGGCTCAGAGTTTCCAATCTGTGCCCCAGAAGGGAAATTCTCAGGTGCAGGTTTGGTTATCGGACGAAAGCGAATTGCAGCATGGAGAACCTTGGATGCCCAGTATTTCGGAACGCCCCAAAGGCGGCGGCGTGTTTTCCTCATGGCCTCAGATATTGCAGGGGGGGGGGCAAATCCTGCAAAGATATTATTTGAGCATCAAAGCTTGCAATGGAATTATTCGCAGAGCGAAGGAAAGGGGGAAAACTCTCCCCGAAGGATTGATGATTGCCCTAAACAAAATAATCAAATGAATAGCGGGGCAATATACAGGAAAGGCGGATTTGGAATGTTTGAGAAAAGTAACGTGTTCGGAACTCTAGCAGCTACGGGCGGTTCTGAGGGCGGTGGTTCTGAAACCTTGATTGTTGAAAAATGAATTTGATTGGAATGTTTTTAGATCCTACCCATGATGGTGAAATAAGGGTATCGGCTACAGCCCCAACACTGAAAGCCAGAATGGGAACAGGGGGGGGGCAAGTACCCTTAGTGTTTTCGCAGAGGATGAAGATGGAAAATGATTATTCTGTTAGGCGTTTAACGCCCATAGAGTGCGAAAGGTTGCAGGGCTTCCCTGACAATTGGACGCAAATCCCCTACAAGGGAAAGCCAAAAGAGAAATGCCCGGATAGCCCCAGATATAAAGCCATTGGCAATTCTTGGGCTGTTCCCTGTGTTCGGTATCTGGGTAGGTTGATGGATGCAGAGTTAAAGGAAAAAGGCTATGAATGAAACAACCAAATTGGCTATTCAGGAAACCATTAACGGCCTGATTGATGGCCTGAAAAACAAGCCAATGGAAACCATGATTTTCATTTTCGGCGGTATCGGCTCAGATGCCCGAAATGATTTCAATCTTTATATGTGTTCCCATGTTCGCTATTGCTTGGGTGATAATTCCGCTTGCTTTACCGATAATGCGGGTATTTATCATGGTTTAAGCAATATGATTTGCCAGATCATTAAGCAAGAAAGGAACTTAATTGTTACACCTGAACAGGTTGAAGAATATATTGAATCCTTGGAGGGGTTATAAAATGGCTCATGTAACTGATTTCATGAACAGGGACGAAAAAGCCTTTGTTGAGCGCAGCGCTAACGAAATAGCCAATCACTACGGGCTAGGCACTCAAACTGAAAAGCTTGCAGAGGAATGTTCCGAATATACCCAAGCATTTCTGAAGTTTCACCAAGATCCAACTACAACAAATTATGAACACTTGTTAGAGGAATTGGCTGATACCGCTTTGGTGCTTTCTGAGGTTTTGAACTGTATGCCAGAAACGGACGGGCGCAGAGTAGCAATTAAGGTTTCACTCAAGATTAACCGGGAACTCAACCGCATTGAAAAGGCAAAGGCTTCAAAGGTGCTTAAATGAAATCCGACCTCAACACAATCAAATACCCCCAACACTCTAAGAGCGCTTCTGAGTGGGTTAAGGTAGATATTCGGGATATTGACACATACCCACCCCTGCATAAAAGGATTGAGGTAATTACTCAGCCCAGAGCGCTTTACCCTCATTCGGAGATTTATACCCACTGTTGGGGGGAAAGAATTTCTGTTTCTGAAGTATCGGTTGTTTTCGGCAATCGTCAGTACAAGATTTTGGGGTGGCTTGCCTTGGATAAGTGGAGACTAGCCTAATGCAATGCGAACCTAGACAAAATGAAAGGTTGGTTGCTAACTTTACAACCCTCATGCGCCCAATGGGAAAAGCCCGTCCCCGGCATACCGCTTCAGGGGTTGTTTTCACCCCAAAGGCAACCAAGATTGCCGAGCAAATCATTAGTTGGGATTGTGTGAATGCAATGGCACGTTCAGACTATTCCTCTAAAGAACCATGCAGGGTTTGTATCAAAGCAACATTCAAAGTGCCTAAATACCGCACTAATGAGGGTTTGATTGGTGATCCTGTTACCAAAAAGCCTGATGCAGATAATATCGGCAAACTGGTTTTAGATGCCCTCAATGGGGTTGCTTACAAGGATGATTCCCAAGTGTTTTCAATTGAGGTTGAAAAGGTTTGGGCTGAGTTTGATTCCGTTCAAGTCTGGGTATTTGAAACCATCCCCAATCATTGACACACAAAAAGGAAAAGAATAAAATTCAACCTGAATCATGAGGAATATCTTTGATTCGGGTCTGTTGCAAAAGCGTCCTCTGGGGGGCGTTTAATTCAAACTGAAAGTTTGAAACCCAGATGAATTCTTCTCCTGTGTTTACCGCTTGGGTTCATTCCTCCTAGCAAACTCCTGTAAGCACTTAACTCCCCTTAGAGTAAAATCCTAGGGGAGTTTTTTTATTCTCTGATTTAATCGGGTTCAATATGCAAAGGCAAAAGAAAGTAACGGGAAGGCCGGAAGCCCTTACTATTGATGATGTTAGGAAAATCATTACTGAGGTTGAATCCGGTAGTTTCGCTTGTGTCGTTTTGAAGAACAAAGGCATAAACCACAAAACATTCTATGATTTCATTAAGCGCCATGATTCAGAGTTTCCAAACGCTGAAGGTGAGGGACTTTCTATACAACTGAGCAAGGCCGAAAAGAAGGGCAGAATTACCCAACTCAAGATTGCTGCTGAAAACCTCAAAAAAGAGCGCCTTTTTACCGTAGTTACTAAGAAAACTATGGAAAAGGGTGGGGTGAAATTCGCTGAAGCCATTGAGGAAAAAACCATTGATAACACCCAGAGGGATGTAGCCTATTTCAATGCTCTGGTTAAGGTTAATGAACTCATTGAAGGTCAAACGCTCAAGATTCAGGGCGATAAAGAAAACCCATTGAATGTTTCTGTTTCTGCCCCTGAAGGGCTTTTATCTATTTACAAGCGGATGAAAGAAGATGGCTAATCCCTTTCTGGGTTTGTATGAACCCCACAGATACAAAGTGTTCTACGGGGGCAGAGGATCGGGCAAATCGTGGGCTGTAGCCAAAGCCATGATTGCAATGTGTGATTTCGGGAAAATCAGGGTTCTTTGCTGTAGAGAAATCCAGAATTCAATTAAAGATTCAAGCTATCAGGTGCTAAAGGATATGGCATTTAGGATGCACCTAGAAAACCGCTTTGAATTTACAGAAGCCAAAATCAGAAACATCTATACCGATTCAGAAATTATCTTCTCTGGGCTTCTGAGAAATGAGAACTCAATTCGATCCAAAGAGGGCATTGATATTTGTTGGGTTGAAGAAGCATCTTCTGTTTCTCAGAAATCGTGGGATGTTTTGATTCCTACCATCAGAAAGGCAGGTTCTGAAATATGGATGACATTCAACCCCCTTACAATTGATGATCCAACCAATAGATTCATTGAAAGTCCCCCAGATAATGCTTATGTTCGGAAAGTGAATTACACGGAAAACCCGTTCTTCCCGAAAGAACTCCAAACGGAAATGGAATGGGATAAGGCGCACGATTACGAGAAATATTTGCACGTATGGGAAGGGTATCCGCTAACCATTTCAGATGCCCAGATTTTCAAAGGCAGGTATGAAGTTAAGCCAATTGCCCCAGAGCTTCATAAGAAAGCGTCTAGGCTGTTTTATGGCGCTGATTTCGGTTTTGCCCGTGATCCATCAACCCTTATCCGCTGTTTCATTCTGGAAAATACCCTATACATTGATTATGAATCCTATGGGGTAGGGGTGGAATTGGATGAACTGCCCCAACTCTATGATGCAATACCTGAATCAAGGCGTTGGGCAATTAAGGCTGATTCTGCAAGGCCGGAAACTATTTCTTTCCTCAGAAACAGGCACGGATTCAACATTAGCGCTGCTAAGAAGTGGCAAGGCTCTATTGAGGACGGCATTGCTTATTTAAAAGGGTTCGATAAGATTATTATTGATGATAAGTGTAGGCATACCGCTGATGAGTTTAGGCTTTACTCTTATAAAGTGGATAAAACAACGGATGAAGTATTGCCCATTATTCAAGACAAAAACAATCATTGCATAGACGCAATACGCTATGCCTTGGATGGTTATATAACCAATCCCGATAATATTCTCTGGGAAAAAATGGCTAAGCTATGAGAAAGAGAAATACAACCAGAAGCGCTGTTCAGAAATTTCAGGATGGGGTTTCTAATCCCCTGCTGAGAATTGGCACGGCAACCAGAAACACATTCCAAGCCACTACCTACAGGCCAGAATTTGTTTCAATGAATAGGCAGGTTCTTGAATTTGCCTATCAATCCTCATGGCTTGCAGAAGTGGCAGTAGATATCCCTGCTGAGGATATGACAAGGGAAGGGATTGAAATCCGTACTGAAAACCCTGAAATCATTGATGCCATTAACGCTGTATTCGATGATTATGGCGTGTTTGATTCATTATGCGATGCAATCAAATGGGCGCGTCTGTATGGCGGTTCTATTGCCGTTATTATGATTGATGGGGATGATGTAGAAAAGCCCCTAGATTATGTTAAGCCGGGTTCTTTCCGTGGCCTGATGGTTTTTGATCGTTGGGAACTTGATACCGCTGTAGATGAGGTTATTTCCGATCTGGGGAAAGACTTTGGCAAGCCAATGTACTACAGAGTTATTGGAAGAAATAGCCTTGCTGATTTCGGTTCTAAGAGAATCCACCATTCCAGAGTGATTCGATTTGAGGGTAGGCAGATGCCCTCTTATTTGCGTCAGAGTTACCAAGGTTGGGGGGCTAGTATTCTTGAATCCTTCTGGGATAGGGTTAAGGGTTTTGATCTGGCAACAGAGGGCGCTACTCAGCTTTTGAGTAAGGCTTATTTGCGTTACTACAAAGTAAAGAATCTCAGGCAGATTCTTACTAATGATCTTGCTAATGCAGGATTCCAGAAGCAAATGGACTGCATCAGAGAGTTTCAATCTGCTGAAGGTTTAACTGTTGGGGATGCAGAGGATGATTTCCAAACCCTCACTTACACCTTTACAGGCATTCCCGAAATTATCTTGCAGATTGGGCAGCAAATTTCGGGCGCTCTGGGCATTCCGCTTGTTCGCTTGTTTGGGCAATCCCCTGTAGGGCTATCTGCAACGGGTGAATCTGATATCCGTAATTACTACGATCAAATCAAGAAGCTTCAAAAGCGTGTTCTCAGAACAGGGCTTAAGAAGATTCTGGATATTGTCTATCAGTCTGTAACGGGTGAAAGAGCGCCTAACGATCTTTCTTTTGAGTTTAATTCGCTCTGGCAAATGTCCCCATTGGATTCTAGTAGCGTGGCAAAAACCAAATATGATGTGATTGCTTCTGCCTTTGAATCTGGCATTATTGACCTGCCCACGGCATTAACGGAACTCAAGGCACTCAGTAACGCTGTTGGGGTATTTAGTTCTATTTCCTCTGAGGATATTGATAAAGCCCAGAATGAAATAGAGAATGATCCCCCTGCTGAAGCGCCTTTAGAAGAATATGGAAATTCCTAAATATAAGGCCAGAAAGGTTTTCCGAGAACCAACCAGAACGGCAAAACTGAAGCGTTGGTATCAGGGGCAGTTATTCAAGGTAACGGATGTTATCGGGGATATTGTTGATGATATTGCTTCCCGTTATGAACCGCTGATAGCAGCCGGGAAGATTGAAGCAATCCTAACTGAATACTCTGCCACTCTTACTGATTGGGCGGTATCTACAGCAGGGCGGATGGTAACTGAAGCAAGTAACGCTGATTATGCTGTTTGGTTGAGTGTTGGTAAAAAGATTTCCAAAGCAACCAGACAATTGCTGAAGGAATCTGGCAAGGGGGATGTTTTCAATAAGCTCCAAAATGAACAGGTAACGCTTATTAAATCCCTGCCATTAGAAGCATCTGAAAAAGTGCATGAGTGGGTAAAAGAGGGCTTGAGTAAGGGTGATCGGTATGATGATATTACCAAGCGCATTCAGATTGAATTGAAGCCCTTGGTTAAGCACCGAGCTGAATGTATTGCCAGAACAGAAACAGCCAGAGCCAGAAGTAATTTCACTCAGGCCAGAGCAAAGAATATCGGCTCACCCGGCTACATTTGGAAAACGGTGGGAGATAGTCGGGTGAGGCCGATGCACGCCGAACTAAACGGCAAGTTTATCCCTTGGGAATTGCCCCCTGTAACTGATTTCGGCAGGGGCGGAACTCCTATTCATGCTCATGCCGGATGCGTCTTTAATTGCCGCTGTTGGGCTAGTCCTATTTTTCCTGATGAGATAAAAGAGAAATGAAATACAAAGACGGGCAGTTTTACACTACTGAAAAACTTTCTGAGAGGATGGAAAAAACTCCAGAGGGCTTTTTGCTTTGCCATGATGTTCCGATTAGCAGAACGGGATTTTTTGAATACCTGAAATCAGAGACTAATCTAAAAACCGCTGATGATCGGGGCATTGTGAAATTGGAGCGCCCTGCTGATGAGTTGTTTTCCGAGCAAACCATTAAATCATTTGAGGGTAAGCCTGTTGTAATCGGGCATTCCTCTTTTGTTACTCCAGAGAATTGGAAAAACAGAACGATTGGAATTGTGCAAAATGTGCGAAGGGGTTTGGATGCTGATTCAGATAAACTCCTAGCAGATTTGCTAATTACCGATAGGAAAGGTATAAATATTATTGAAAAGAATAACTTGCGTGAGGTTTCATGCGGTTATGATGCCATTGATGAGGAAATCTCTGATGGTATCGGAAGAATGAGTAACATAATCGGCAATCATGTTGCTCTGGTTGAAAATGGGCGCTGTGGAAGTGCCTGTAGAATTAAGGATGGTGCAATGAGCAAAAACCTTAAAACTGTTCTTCGGCGCTTGTTCAAGGATGGCGATGAGGACGGATTTAACGAAACCCTTGATGAAGTTGAAGTTAAGAAGGTTTCTGAGGAATCCGAATCTGAAACCATTGAAAAGCCCGAAGAAGCCCCTGCTAAAACTGAGGCAGAGCGCCTGAATGATCTGGAAGCCGCTTTTGCAGAACTGAAAGAAAAGGTTGAATCTGCCCTTATGGCTGATGAGGACGCTGAAAAGGCCGATGAATGCGAACCTGAAAAGGTTGATGAATGCAAGGCTGATGAATGCAAAGATGAAGCTGAGGTAAAGGAAACGATTGAAGAAACTGTTTCCGATGCTGAAGCTACTGAATGCGTGAAAGATGCCGAAACCCTTGCACCTGAAATGAAGATGCCCAAGGCCGATTCTGCGAAGGGCTATACCAAGGCTCTGATTGAACAGATTAAGCGTTCTGCCCTGAAACAGTCTGGCATTACCCATTTTGGCGATATTGATAGCCTTAATTCTCAGGCTGTTGATGTTGCATTTAAGAGCGCTGTTATTCTTAACCGCTCTGGAAATAACCCGAAGCCTAGAAAGGCTGATGGTGCGATTCATAGCCGTCCGACAAATGCGGAACTTAATGCCCGTTTTGCGGATTTCTGGAAGCGCAAGTAATTTGATTAACTAATGGAGTTATAAATATGGCTCAGTTTATCGGAACGAGTATGCTTCGGGGTTTCGAGGGCGAAATTACCCGTGGCGCTTTTGATTATACGACCGAGATTAAGGCGAATGATGCTGATGCCCCGGTTCAGGCTTTTGGTATTGCGGTGAAGCTCAATGCCACGGCTGATGCTGTTACCCCCTGTGATGATGATGCCGATGCTGTTTATGGCATTTCCGTCCGAGAATATCATCAGGAAGGTAATCCCATGAATCTGGTTACTGTCCTCAAGCGTGGCTATATCGCAGTTAAGCCGAAGGCAGGAACCCCGGCGCTTGGCGGTGCAGTTTATCTTGATGCCGATGGTCTTATTTCTGCTGATTCGACCGGGGCTGTTCAGATCACGGGTGCTTATTGGATGGGCGCTAAGGATGCAGACGGGCTTGCCGAACTTGCCTTTAATATCTAATTTGGAGTAAATGAATTATGCGTTTTAGCGATTCTGAAATTACTAGCACCGGGGCGTTTCTGGTTGGTGAGCTTGAAAAGCTTGATCCCGAACTTTATCAGCCCATTGCGGATTTCACTTGGAGCCGTGATATTGATCTTCGCACCGATGTTACTATTGCCGATGAGGTTTCTAGTTTCATCCTGAATACCTTTGCAGGTGGTTTCTCTGGCACGGGCGTTGGTAAGAAGTCTTGGATTTCTGGCAAGGATTCCACCCCTGCACAGGTTGGTGTTTCCGCAACCAAGGTGAGCAATCCTATTACCCCTTGGGGAATGGAAGTTTCCTACAGCGTGTTTGAGCTTCAGAAGGCCATGCAGGTGGGGCGTCCTATTGATGTTCAAAAATATGACGCAATGCGGATGAAGCACAATCTTGATATTGATCAGATGGTTTATCTGGGAGATACTGAGATTGGCGTTACTGGCCTTCTGAATAATCCGGATGTTTCAACGGGTAACATTGGTGCTTTTGTTGATGGCACTACCACCCCTGCCCAGATCATTGCTATGTTCAATGCCGTGATCGAAGCCGCTTGGAGCGCTACTCAGTATGCACGTATGCCAAACAGAATTCTTGTTCCGCCCACGCTGTTCAAGGCTCTGATTGGCACTCAGCTTCCCAACACGGATAAGAATCTTCTGAACTTTGTTCTTGAGAATAATCTTAGCCGTGCAAATGGGGTGTTCCTTGAGATTTACCCCTGCAAATACCTTGCCGGGGTGGATAAAATTGTTGCTTATACTAAGAGCCGTGATTGCGTTCGCTTCCCTCTGGTTCAGTTGCAGTCTCTCCCGGTGCAGTTTAGGGACTATATGCAGATTGTTCCGTACTATGGCGCTTTGGGTGCGGTTGAATTTGTCCGCCCCGAGATGGTTTATTACGGCATCCTTGCTTAATTAGCATGAGGGAAATAGAGTGAAATCAGTTTGCTTTAATAAGCACGTTGATTTCACTCTTCGGGAAAACGGAAAGGCTGTAAAAGTCTTTCACTTTGATAAAGGGGTGGGGTATGAGGTTGATAACCAGATTGCCGATCACCCCTTTATCATTTCTCAAGCGCTGAGTATTGAAGATATCCCAGAGGTTAAATCTGAGGTTATTGAAGAAAAGCCGATTAGAACTAAGAGAAAATACACCCGAAGGGCGAAATCAAATGGCTCAAATGACAATAGCAGAGTTTAGGCAGCGTTACCCTTCCTTTACTTCTGCACTATATCCAGATTCTGCGGTTCAGATCCGTTTGGCTCTGGCTGATAAATTCTTTTCAGAAACCCTTTGGAATGATCCGCTAATCAGGAATCATGCAATGGGGCTTTATACCGCTCATTACTTGGAATTCCAAGGCTCTAAAGCCGCCGGGGGTTCAGGCACTAATGGGGCGGTTATGGGCGTTGTATCGTCTAAATCCGTTGATGGTGTTTCTGTTTCCTACGATACAGGTTCAAGCGCTTGGACGGGTGCAGGATTCTGGAATTCCACCCCATACGGGCGTGAGCTTTGGGATTTAATGGGCATCTATGGGGCAGGGGCTAGGCAACTCTAATGGCTAAAGGGCTAGTTAAAATCCAACAGAGTAAATCTGGAATGCCTGAAGCGGAAAAGATTATTAAGGAATTGCAGAAAACCGCTGTATATGTGGGGATACCTGCTGATGGCAAGGAAAACAAACGAAAGCATGAATCAATTACTAATGTTGATTTGGGCTTTATTCATGAGTTTGGAAGCCCATCAGCAAGAATCCCTGCCCGTCCCTTTTTAGTCCCTGCTGTAAATGGACAGAAAGGAAATATCCGTTCTTCCCTACAGAAAGCGGCAAAACTTGGATTGAGTGGGGATGAATCTGGCATGGATCGGGAACTAGAGAAACTAGCCATTAAAACTGCCATTGCCGTTCCTGAATATGTAACCCAGAACCAAGATCAATTCACCCCCTTAAAGCCCAGAACGATTGAAGCAAGGCAAAGAAAGAATGACAAACTTGCAGGGCAGTATGATTCCCAGAGAAAGCGGATGGGTATAGATCAAAAGAACCTTGGAATTTCAGACAAAATCACTATTCTGATGGATACCAGAGAATTGCTTGGTTCTATAACGGGCATAGTGGATAAGGGCAAATAAATGGCTAATTTAGATGTTTCTGAAGTGCTTGAGGATGAGCTTTTTACAAGCGCTGTTACCCTTGTTCCGATGGTGCAGGGATATGATGAATACGGCAACCCAAAATGGGAAAACGGGGAATCTAAAACCATTCAGGCCGTTGTAACAAGTGATCTGAAATCTATGCTTAGATTCCCAGAAGAAATGAGGGTTGAAGGTTCTATTCTGGTGCGCTTCCCATCTGATCTTATCCCCTCTGGTTGGACGGGCGAAAACTTTGATTCAATCATCTGGAATGGAAAGAAATACACTGTGAAAGATACCGCTGATTACAGCCAATTTGGTAGGGGTTTCTATCGTTGCCTTTGCCATCCATTCGAGGTTGTATAAATGATAATCGAATTCAATACTGTTACTTCCTCGCAGCAAAAAGGGGTAATCGTTGAATCCTTCTCTGATTATGCCGCCCCAGAGGATGTAATTAGGCTCTATCTTTCTGCACTAACAGGGATTGATAAAAACTTAGTGAGAAAGCGTTGGCTAAATAAGGTTGGTAAACAGCCTGAATTGGGAACAGATTGGATTGCCGTTGGGGTTGAAGGTGTTACCACTTGGGGAACACCTTACAGCAATAACCAGAAGATTCCCGATATTCAAAACCGAATTAGCCAACAGACGCTTAAATTTAGGGCTAGTTTTTACGGGTTAAATAGTGCAGAATTAAGCGACAAAGCCCGAGAAGGTCTTTGCATGGTGCAAAATAATAATCAGCTGAAACGCTATGGTTTAACTGTTCAGAGCGTGGATGATGAAGTTTTGCATTTACCTGATTTGCAGGATGAACAATGGATTGATCGGTACGATTTAATCTTTAGGGTTGGGCGTTCTGTAAGTCGTGAGTATGGGATTCGCACAATCGTTGATGCGGATGATATTGAGTTTTTCATTGAAAAAGGAAAAATCTAAATGACGCTTCCTACACTTCCTATTTCTCAGGTAGTGAATGTTGATATTGTGATGAGCCCCAGAGCGGCAAGCCTTCGCAATTTCGGCGCTACGCTGATTATTGGTTCTTCTGACGTAATTGATACGGATGAGCGCATCCGTGAATATGCAAATACTGAGTTGGATGATATTGCATCCGAATTTGGTACTACTGCCCCTGAATATCTGGCAGCGCTTGCATTCTTCTCTCAGTCTCCTACCCCTAAAACTGTTCAGATTGGCAGGTGGGCTAAAACTGCTACGAATGGGCAGGTTAAGGGCGCAATCCTTCCTGTGAATCAGCAGGCCATTTCTAATTTCAACTCTATCACCGCCGGGGCGTTTGATCTGGTTGTTGATGGCACGGATATTCAGGTTTCTGCTGTTGATTTGAGCGCTTGCACGAATTTGAATGGCGTTGCAGTTGAAATCACTAGTGCTTTGAATGGCGCTGCTACTTGCACTTGGACGGGAAGCCGCTTTGTAATTAAGAGCGCTTCCTCTGGTGCTTCTTCTACTGTTTCTGGCATTACCTCTACCGAGCTTACTCAGGCAATGGGGCTTGATGAAGGTACTACGGGTGTTTCTGGCATTGACGCTGAAACGCTTGCCGATGCGGTTAGCATCTTTATTAACAGGCCAACTTGGTATATGGCTTTCCTTGCAGCCGCTCATACGGATGATGAGGTTCTTTCCATTGCTCCGATTTTTGAAGCAGCAACACCATCCCGTGTTCTTGCGGTTACTAGCATGGATAGTGCAGAGCTTGATTCAACCCAGACTGCATCCCTTGGGTATCGTCTGAAGGTGGGCAAGTTTAACCATACCCTTTGGGGCTATAGCTCTACCAATTCCGCTATGGCTATTTCCATTCTGGGCAGAATGGCAACAGTTAATTTCTCTGGTTCTAACACCTGCATTACTCTGAAGTTTAAGCAATGCCCGGGCGTTACTCCCGAGAATCTCACTCTTTCTCAGGCAAAGGCCATTTCCCAGAATAACGGAAACGTTTTCGTTGAATATGATAACGATACCGCTATTCTTCAGGAAGGCGTTATGGCCGGGGGATGGTTCATTGATGAGCGTCACGGGCTTGATTGGCTTCAGAATTACGTTCAAACAGCAGTCTGGAATCTTCTTTATACCTCTAATACCAAGATTGGGCAGGATGAGGAAGGTTCTACGGCTCTGGTTGCTACTGTTTCTCAGGCACTTACTCAGGGCGTTAGAAACGGTCTTATTGCCCCGGGTGTTTGGAATAGTGATTCTTTCGGTGGCCTGAAGCGTGGTGATACTCTTTCTACGGGCTTCTATGTTTACATTCAGCCCCTTGATGAACAGAGCCAAGCGGAACGAGAAGCACGTATTGCGCCCCCGATCCAGTGCGCAATTAAGCTGAAGGGTGCGGTTCATTTCGCAGATATTCAGATCAATGTCAACCGCTAATCTGTGAGGAATTTAACAAATGGCAACTTATTCTTTTGCTGATGTTTCTGCCACTCTTACAGGGGCGGCAGGTCTGATTAATCTTGGATATGGTTCTGCGAGTGCGAAGGAAGGTATTACTGTTACCCAGACGCAGCCCCGAAACAATATGGTTGTTGGGGCTGATGGTGAGGTAATGCATTCCCTTCGGTGCGACAAGTCGGGAACTGTTACTGTTAGGCTTCTTTATACCTCTCCCGTGAATGCCCAGATGCAGGCCATGTTTGATGCCCAGAGCCTTAGTTCTTCGCTCTGGGGTGCAAATGTGATTGCAATCCGTAATTCTGGAAATAACGAAATCATTACTTGCCGTGATTGCGCATTTCAGGGTCAGCCCGAGCGTGTTTATAACGAAGATGGGCAGATGCTTGAATGGGTGTTTGATTGCGGTAAGATTGATACTGTTACCGGAACTTATTAAAGGCATTTAAGGTTTCAACATGAGCCAATTAACTCCCACCACAGTTAAAGTTGAAAACCGAGAATATAGGGTAGGAAGGCTTGATTTGTTTGATGCTCTGGAAGTATCTAGGCAAATCATTCCTTTCGCCCCAATTCTGTTCGGTACAGTATTCAATCAGATTGCTCACCTTCTGGAAATTTCCAAGGATGAAAACTCTGTTTCTACTGAGGAATATCTTGGGGAAATCGGGCAGGTTTTGAATGCCGTTGAGCCGTTCCTTTATCGTCTGGCTATGATGGATCGGGAAAGGTTTGAGGGCATGGTTAAAACTTGTCTTACCGCTTGTGAGAGGGCAGATAGTACGGGCAAATCCTTTGGCAAAGTCTGTGTTAATGGGCAAATCATGTATGCAGATATAACCATTGTGGATTTGATTAAACTCACCTTTGAGGTTATCAAGCGTGAGATTTTCCCTACCTTAGGCGCATTCAGCAAGTTGGTTTGAATAGCGCCCAAATTCCTGATGAGTTATCTGAAAAACTGCGCTCATTGCCTGATGGGATGGATTTTCTAATTCGTCCCGTTAGGGAAGGGCTTTGCAAATATGAATCCTTGAGGGATGGGGCTTTATCCCTTGAGGATATTTTTTTAATGAATGCCTATCTTGATAATGAGCGCATAAACAAGGGCATTGCCCAGAGGTATTACAGCGATGGCAAGCGTACTTGAAGGTTTCCTAGTTAAGTTAGGGTTTGATGTTGATAAGAACGGCATTAACAAGTTTAGGGGCGCTGTTTCCTCTGCAACCCATATTGTTGCAGGGCTTGCCAAAACTGCTGCTGCCACGGGTGTTGCTGTAGCAGCCGCTTTTGTCAAAAGCACTAGGGATGTAAATAAGCTCTATATCCAAGCCAGAAACAGCGGTTCATCTATTTCTGGCTTGGTTGCTCTGCAACATGCAGTAGAAAGAGTTGGGGGCAATGCTGAAGCGGTAACTTCTGCCTTTGATGAATTCACGGGAAAAATTAAGAAATACGGGCGTGGATTTGAGCAGGTTCTTAGAAACCAATTAGGTGTTAGCCTTTATGATGCGAAAGGCAACGTGAAGGATATGAGCGCTGTTTTCGTAGAAATGCGAAATCAACTCTCCCGAATTGCTAAAACCAATCCCGGATTAGCAAAAGCAAAGGCTGATGCCGTGGGGCTTGGGGGCGCTTTTGATGATCTGATGAAGAAAGATTTTCCCAAGGAATGGGAAAGGGCAAGGCGTGAAATGCTTGCCTTTGGATCATCAATGGACGATAACTCTAAGAAAGCCCATGAGCTAACTAACAATCTCAATTCGATCTGGGATACCTTTAGCACGGGTACTAAAACCCTTGCAATGGATGTACTTGAAACAACGGGAATAGATAAATGGGTTGAACATTTAGCCAAAGCAACTACCGAAACTGTACCTGCCCTTTTGAAAACCCTGAAAACGGGAATGCAATCGTTTTTTGATGGCAAGTGGAGCATTGGGGGCGTTTTCAAGAAAGTTATTGATGACAGATCAAGAAAAACCCTTGATGAAACTGATTTTGGGGATGAGGAAGAATTCAGGGAATCTAATCCCGAACTCTATGCTTTAATCCAGAAGAACCGGGAAAAGCGCAAAACAACTAAAACTGTTAGTGATCTGGTATCCGATGAGTACCAAAAGAACTTGGATAAAACCAGAACAATTCTGAATGGCGGCAAGCCTGATGCAAAGAGCGCTGATAAAACCGCTAGGAATGCGCCTAAATCAGCCCGGAATGCACAGAAACAGGCAGAGCCTAGCAATCCTATTAAGCAACGGGTTCAAGTTGTTTATGATGATGAGGGCAATCCTATTGAGATTCCCGTTAATGTAGCAAAGCCTGAGATTCCCAAGGTTGATGCAAAGCCTGTTTCTTTGCCTGTTCAGGTTCAGAAACCG
>ODAI011549580.1_pt1 | contig 38781 bp, 21 predicted proteins | sample 1539321 | NCBI WGS metagenome assembly ODAI01 (sample SAMN02144231, study PRJEB22623) | gut metagenome | biome: sheep rumen | host: Ovis aries | place: New Zealand
CCATGAGCTCTGGGGTGCCGTCGTTGAGGGCCTTTACACGAACGCGGAGCATCTGGAAGCGGGGGATACCTGTCATCTGTCCCTCACGGTCGGTTTCCTGATCGAACTCGTAGGTTACCATCTGAACTTCACGATCCTTGTAGTCCTGAATCTTCATCACAACTGGAGTCTTTGCCATAATTCTTTTCCTTTCTTAATTTTTTAATTGTTAATACTATTTTTATTTTAATTACTTCCTCGATGCAAGTGAAGTGCAAGGCGAACGCAGAGTCGAACTTGTTCGAGCTTTGCTGAGCCGCAGCCTTCACTCGCCGTTGCAACTTGTTTGCGACGGCAAAGGTAAGGCGATTTTCGGCACATTCCAAGTTTTTTTGCAGGAAATGATTTCAGTTGTAGCGACAGGCAACCCATCTTGCGACAGACTCGCCGCGCGGGTCGAGAATCTGTCGCAAGATGGGTTGCTTTGCTGGCTTGAACTTATGCTGCTTTTTAGCCAATAAAAGCAAAAAAGAGCATCTGAAATGCTGGCAAGTCGCATATTTTATGTACTTTTGCAGCAAAACCCGCACGCGTGCGGGTAATTATTCCGAAAGTATAGAAGTCTAAGTTATCGCCACGCATGTACAATCAACTGATACGGGAAGATTTCCTTTATATGATGCTTTACGGAGCAGCGACCATGCTTTCATTAGTAGCAAGCTGCTATCTGCTGTTCCGGCGTGCCAATGGCATTGCCCCACATGTCACGTCGCCGGTACGCCTGCGCAGATGGACTGCCGCCTTCTTTGTCAGTATGTCATTGAGCCACGTATGGTATCTGCCAGAATTCTATCTTTCATCACCTGAGGATGTTTTACTGGCCAATATGGTAGGTGCAACGCTCGACTTTACGACTTTTGTCCCCTTTGGTATAGTGGTATTGTTCTCTATGCTGCAAGACCGCAGGCATCCAGCGTGGCCTGCTTTCGCCATGATGGCCCCCATCGTGGTGATCATGATGCGGTGTATCGCTACCTGCAGTACCGCTTTGCTGCCGATACTATATGTCTATTATCTGCTGCTGGGCCTCGGTTTATTTATATATATGGTACGCGAGGTGCGACGATACGGCCACTGGCTTCGCGACAACTATGCCGACCTGGAACACAAAGAACTATGGCAGAGCTTCGTGTTACTGGCGGTCATCCTACTCTTTTTCGGCATCTACACTTTAGACCCTCATGGCCTGGCCTTCAAATATGTCACACAGCTGAATAGCATGATACTTGTAGGCTTTCTTATATGGCGGGTAGAGACCTTAAGCGAACTTGGGGGCATCTCCCTTGAGACTGAGAATGGCAAATCCCCTTCAACAGACGTGGATGACGGCGATCTTCCACAAACCAAAAACGACAAAATCGGACCTTTACTGCAAAAATACTGCATAGACACACGGCTCTACCTACAGCACGACCTGACCGTTGTGCAACTCGCCAGAGCTGTAGGTACCAACCGTTACTACCTCAGCCAGTATTTCTCCCGTCAGGGAATCACCTACAACGTCTACATCAACAGCCTGCGCATCGATCATTTCATGAACCTCTATCACCAGGCTGTAGCCGCCCGGCAATCCTTTACCGCCCAGCAACTGAGCCTGGAGTGCGGATTCCACAATTACCGTACTTTCAGCAATGCCTTTAAGCAACTGACTGGGCAGACAGTGTCAGACTGGATGAAGGCTGCGAGCAAATAAGAATGGAAAAATCAGCAAAATAAGTAGAAAAATCAGCAAAAATTGCGGTTTATGACATGAGGCGTCATCCTGTTTTGGAGGAAAGTGCTAACTTTGCCTGCAAATGTCTAAAAACTTAAAATGATCTTAGTATGAAGAATTGGAAAAACTGGATGCTGGCCGCCATCTTTATTTGCGGCACTACTGCTGTCATGACGGCTTGCAAAGGCGGTAAACCTACGGGCGAAGCGAGTAACAACGATGAGTTGGCAGAGGTAAAAGAACGGATGGCAGCCCTATATGGCGAGAACAAGAAGATTACTGGCGACAGTTATGACAAGTCGCTGGCCGTCAAGTGCATTAACGGAACCTTCGTCGGCAGGAAGACAGATAATGTTATTGCCTACAAGGGCATTCCCTTCGTCGGCCAGCAGCCCGTCGGAGATCTACGCTGGAAAGCACCGGTGGATTATGTGCCTGACGACGGTGTATATGAGGCATATTACAATGCGAAGAGCCCCTGCCAAGGGGTGGATCCCATGCAAATAGCTTCACTCTACGTCAAGGGCGAGGACTGCCTGCATCTGAATGTATGGCGTGCGGAAGGGGCAACAACTGAGAAGAGACCTGTCATGGTGTGGATACACGGTGGCGCCTTCGAGGTAGGTGGAACGGTCGAGCCACGTGAGGAAGGCTGCAATTTCGTCAGAGAGAATCCCGACGTCATACTCGTTTCCATTGAGTACAGGCTCGGCGTCTTTGGCTTCCTACATCTGTCCCACCTGCCAGACGGCAAGGATTATCCTGACACGCAGAACCTGGGACTCATGGACCAGATGATGGGACTGAAGTGGGTGCACGAAAACATAGCGGCCTTTGGCGGAGACCCCGACAACGTGACCATCTTCGGTCAGTCGGCCGGTGGCTGCAGCGTGAGCCTGCTTCCGCTGATTGAAGGCTCTCATCAGTATTTCCAGAAGGTTATCATCCAAAGTGGCTCTCCCGTATTCACCAGGTCTACGGAAGAGGCCATCACGTGTACGAACGAACTGATGGAGGCACTTGGCTGCAAGACCGTCGCCGACCTGCAGAAGGTTGATACAGACAAGCTCGTGGGCACCGCGTCCGACCTGCTCGGCCTGCGCGTGTGGGCTGAACGCGACGGCAGGTTGCTGCCGCAGAATCCGTATGACGCTTACGCAAACGGCGCAGCGAAAGACCTGACCATCCTTCAAGGTTGCACCAAGGACGAAGTAGGCTATTTTATATACGGTATCGGACTCGAAGGCTGGACTGCCTTTGGTGCTGAGCGTTATGCCAAGAAGATGGGTCAGCTGACGAAGGAAGAGCAGGCTCTGGTAGAAAGTTTCTGCAAGGAGGCAAAGGACGTCAGCCCGGAATACTCAAGCACCAACCGGCTGTTCGACCAGATCGTATTCATCGCACCGCTCTTCCGTCTGTTGGAGAACCAGACGAAGGCAGGCGGCAAGACGTATGCCTATTACTTTACGGTCGAATCCTCCTTGCCGCTAATGAAAAGCGGACACGCGGTTGAACTCTCGACAGTATTCAACCACCCGGAGGAGACCGCTGTCACGGGAAGACAATTCGACGAGACCTTCTCGAAGACCATGCGCCGGATGTGGGTACAGTTCGCCAAGACCGGCAATCCGTCGCTCAGCGCAGAACAGTCGCCCGACGGCAAGGCCAAGGAGTGGCCGCTCTACGATGTGAAGGACAGGCCAATGATGATCCTCGACGAGAAAGACATCCATATAGAGAAGGAATCCGAACGAAAAATTCTGGATTGGGACAGAACCTTCTTCCTGACTAAATATTATTGCATCTGACAGGTTCTGCAAAAACTTTTTTAATGACAAACCAGATGATTCACGCAAGTATCAAGAAGATGATGACGCTCATCACTATGGTGAGCGTCATTATCGCAGCGGGCGTGCTTGCCGGCTGCAATGGGAAGCCCGTTGCCGACCTCGTGGTCTATGGCAAGATATTCACTTCAGAGAACAATCAGGTGGCAGAGGCTTTCGCCGTGAAGGACGGCAAGTACATTTATGTAGGCAACAAGGCAGGAGCCGAGGCTTTTGTCGAGGAGGGAAAGACTGAGGTGGTGGACTACAGCGGCAAGGGCCTCGTGATGCCCGGCTGCGGCAACGGCCACGCCCACTATATGCTGGGACAAGCCCTCAAGACCATCGGCACGACGATTGGCTATGAAGACAGTCCGGAGAAGTTTCTGAAGGAGATCGTCCCCGCTGCGGTGAAAAAGGCAAGGGACGCAGGAGCCACGTCGGTATTCGGACAAGGCTGGAACTACCTCGCCTTCAAGAATCATATTCCTAAACGTCAGGAACTGGATGCCATCTGCAGCGACATCCCTATGTACTTCCTCGACGACGAATGCCACAAGGCGCTGGCCAACACCATCCTGCTCAAGAAGGCCGGCATCATCAAGGCTGACGGCACGGCTGGTAAGACAGAGATACGCGGCGGAGAGATTGGAGTAGATGCCAACGGCATTCCCACAGGCTTCCTGTCGGAGCAGGCACAGACATACGTACGTTCCTTCTTAGACAACGACAATCTCTATAGTCTTGACAGGGCCATAGCCCATCTGGGAGACATTGAGCAGCAACTGTTGTCAGAGGGTTACACCATGTATCACGAGGGATGGGGTAACTACTTCGTAAACACCAATTACTATCAGGCCGCCCAGCAGCAAGATCAGGCCGGCAAGCTGCACTTCGTATTGGGACTGCCGTATGAGATGGAGAGCTGGATGGATATGGACGAGGCCCTGGCCAGGGCTGTCGATGCCAAGAAATTCGTTTCCACACGCGTAAAGCCGAACTGGATCAAGATTCTTTACGACGGTACGGTGGAAAGCGGCACCGGAATTGTTGAACCGCTCTATCCCGACGGTCATCAGGGCATCGCCAACTGGACGGAAGAGGAAGTGACGGAGCTGACGCGCAAGGCTAATGCCAAAGGGCTGACCATGCACGTACACGTCATGGGAAACAAGGGTGTCAATCACGTTGTCAATGCCTTTGCCAATGGTGGAAAGGACGAGATGCGTAACACGCTGGTACACGTGTATAGCGTCAACCAAGCAGACTATAAGCGCATGGCAGACCACAACATACAGGTAGCGGCTGGCCTGCTTTGGCATCATGCCGACAATCCGTTACAAGAGGAACTGCTCCGCACACTTCCTGAAGGCATGAAGGACAAGGGCTATCCGATGAAATCCTTCTTCGACCATGGCATCAACGTATCTTCACACTCTGATTTCCCTGCTTTAAGCGGCAGTCCCAATGACCCGTTCAGCATTATGGAGATAGCAGTGACAGGCGTTTATCACCTCGAGAATGGGAAGCCCTGGTGGACGGAAGAGCTGCTGACTCGCGAGCAGGCCCTCACATCCCTAACCATCAACGTGGCCAGGCAGATGTTTCTGGAGGATGAGCGCGGTAGCATCAGTACCGGCAAGTATGCCGACTTCCTCCTCGTCACCAAAGACGTGTTGTCGTGCCCGGTGAATGAAATTCACGAGGCCAAGCCTGCCGCCACCTATTTTGAGGGAAAGAAGGTGTTCTAACGAAGTGACGGTTCTTTTGTTATCACAGCGTTGATAACAAAAGAACCGTCACTTCGTTAGATGTCGCAATGTAACTAGTATCTATCATCTCTCCCATAATTTTTTGAAAGCCCTTTGTACAAAGGAGAAAGAGCACGGGAGAGATTTTTTGAATCCCTCCCATATCCCTCCCATATCTCTCCCGTCATCTCTCCCGTCTGGCTCATGTAGCCCTTAGCTGTATTATCTCCCCGATGTCTTTCTTCTCCATATACTTCTGGTTCAGCTGCTGAATACGAGCCGCCTCATCGTTGTTGAACAAATTCTGAATAAGGGTCATTACCCGTTTTTTGCTGCTATACCAAGAAAAACTTGCTGCCTAACTATACCGCAAATTTTCCCTAGTATGGGAACAAATTGGCTCTATCTTGGCGGCTCTCCGAATTGTACGAATATTTCAAAAAGATAGGTGTAATTATGTGAGAGATTATGGGAGGGATAAGGGAGAGATATGGGAGGGATCTCAGACATCCCTCCCGTTCTGGATTCCCTTTCTACAAAGGCGTTTCTGAAGAAAATGGGAGGGATGGAGACTTTTCATGAATGAAACATCAGATAATTATCGAGCAGTAACCTCAAGGTAGCCGAGAACGTACCTCGCTACCCACGATCCGTAAGCTCGTTGCCAGTCTTAGCCGACCTGACAATCGATCTTAGCCGACCTGATTGATGATCTTAGCCGACTATCTGATAAGCCCATCTTATTTCCCAATACTCGGCGCTTATTTCACAGCAATAGCAACTTTTTATGCGTTTTTTCAACAAAAAGATGGCTAATATGAGATTATTTTTGTATCTTTGCCCTTGAAAATAGTGTTTCACCCTTTTAAAGCATAACTGCTTATGGTAACATAACGAAGAAATAAGGACATAAGATGAACGTCCACTTTTGATTCTTGCCTTCTGATAATTGGGGAATTAGATGAAAATGCCAAGAACTGAAGTAGATAGTTCACGCCGCTCGGCGTGGGCATTTACTCGTTTAAGGCAGATAGGTTATCCCCAATACCTCAGAAGGCGTAGACGGTGTAAAGTGTCCACGTTTTTATGAAAGCTAAAACTTAAATAACAACTTAATACAATTATAATTATGAAGAAAATTTTGTTACTATTACTTTTGACTCTCCTGCCGTTAGTGGCAAGCAGTCAGACAGCCATTTCTGGTATTTATTACAACCTTAATTCATGGAGTGACGTGAAAACTGCTTCAGTTACGTCAAATCCGGACAAGTATTCTGGGGATATTGTTATCCCAAGCACTGTTACTTATAATGATGTAACTTACAGCGTTACTTCCATTAGTGATTGTGCTTTCCAAGATTGCAGCGGCTTGACCTCTGTGACCATCCCTGAAAGCGTGACATATATTGGTAATAGTGCATTCTCCGGTTGCAGTGCTCTTACCTCGGTGACTATAGGGAAGGGTGTAACAAGTATAGGGGGCTATGCTTTTCGCGATTGTAATGCCTTAAGTGCGGTTCATATATCAGACTTGGCAAGTTGGTGTAATATTGACTTTGCCTATAGTCGGTATTCAGAATTCACCTCTAATCCTCTTGTCAAAGCAGGGCACTTATTTCTGAATGATAAAGAAATAACAAACTTAGTGATTCCTGATGGCGTGACTGAGATTAAGGCACATGCATTTCAAGGATGTTCTGCCATAACATTTGTGACGATTCCGAGTAGTGTAACAACCATTGGAGATAATGCTTTTTATGGATGTGACTTAACAGGCGTTCAAGTATCTGATATAGGAGCATGGTGTAATATTCCACATACATATGACGGCAATCCTCTCAGTATTGCTCAGCATCTGTTTGTGAATGGTGAGGAAGTAGTAGACTTGGTTATTCCAGAAGGAACCACTTCAATAGGGAGCTATGCTTTTCGTGATTGCAAGAGCATCAAGTCTGTGAAAATACCGAATAGTGTTACCAACATCAACTATGGAGCTTTTTCTGGTTGTGAAGCATTAAGTGCTGTGCACATTTCGGATATAGGGAACTGGTGTAACATAAAATTTGATAAAGATTCAAAGAATGACTCTTGGGGGGCAAATCCTCTCAATATAGCTCATCACCTCTATTTGAATGGTGAAGAGATTAGGAATCTGGTTATTCCCAGTAATGTAACCACTATTAGCGATGGACTTTTCCGTGATTGTAGTGAATTGACCTCTGTCAAAATAGAGGAAGGAGCAACAACTATTGCTGAAACTGCGTTTTATGGTTGCAAAAAAGTAAAAACAGTTGAAATACCTAATAGCGTAACTACTATAGGAAATTCAACCTTTATGAATTGTGTAGGAATGACAACTATTAATTTAGGTGATGGGTTGACTAATATCGGTAGTTCTGCTTTTAGTGGATGTAGTGGGCTGATTGAGATTATTATTCCTAAAGGGGTGAATACCGTCAATTCTCATACATTTGAGAATTGCACAAGCTTAATGAAAGCTACATTATCTGAGGGAATTGAAACTATTGGCGATAAAGCTTTTTATGAATGTAGTAGTTTGGTGACTATTAATATCCCCAATACAGTTACTTCAATTGGGCAATATTGTTTCTATGACTGTGAAAGTCTGTTAAGTGCAGTTATTCCAGAAGGCGTTAAAAACGTTGGCATGTTTACATTTGCTGGTTGTAAGAATCTTACATCAGTTACAATTCCCAAAAGTTTGACAGCAATTGCTCATTATGCATTTGCTAATTGCTGGGGGCTAAATGAAATAAGAATATCAGATTTGGAGGCTTGGTGTACTCTTTCTTTTAATGACGATGATTTAAGTTCCTCTAATCCTCTTAATTATGCTCATCACCTTATATTGAATGGTGAGGAGATCAAGGATTTGGTTATTCCTGAAACTGTGAAGTCTCTCAATGTGGGAGTTTTTTATGGCGGTAGTGGATTTACATCAGTGACTATTCCCAATGGCATCACATCTATTCCAGAATATGCTTTCTATGGATGTTCTGGTCTTACTTCCGTTAATTACCCTGATGACTTGACCATGATAAAGGGAAAAGCCTTTTATGGTTGTTCAAGCCTTGAAACGCTTATGATTCCGTCGAAAGTGGAATATATTTATCAAGAAGCTTTTGCTGGTTGTAAGAACTTGAAGAGTGTGAAATCATTGGCTTCGACTCCTCCGCTTTTGTATGAGAATGCGTTCTCGAACTACGAACTTTCGCTGTCAGTGCCTGAGGGAGCGCGTGATGCTTATCTGGCAGCGTCGCCTTGGAACAAGTTCAAGGAGATTCTCTCAGGTGCAGACACCAAGTACACACTGACCTACAAGGTGGACGGCGAGGTGTATAAGACCTACGATCTGCTTGAAGGAGCAGCGATTACCCCAGAGCCTGCTCCCACGAAGGAGGGCTACGACTTCTCTGGTTGGAGCACGATTCCTGCAACGATGCCTGCTGAGGATGTGACGATTACTGGTTCATTCTCGCTGCTGACTGACGAGGATGAAATCACCATTAAAGACATCGGCAAGACGACCTGGTGCAGCAAGTACGACCTCGACTTTACGAACGTGGCAGGCATCAAGGCCTATACAGCAACGGGGTATAATAATATCACAAAGACCATCTGGCTGACTCGCGTGATGGAGGTGCCTGCCGGTACTGGAATCCTCGTTAAGGGCGATGCAGGAACCTATAAAATTCCTCACGCTGAAGTTCAGTCTGCTTATGCAAATTGGTTCGTTGGCAATCTTGGTGAAACCATTTCCATTTCAGCGACTGACGGTGACAAGACGAACTATTACCTCTCAGGCAAGGACGGCTCGTTTGTGAGTGTGAATGGCAATGCCAACATCGGCAAGAACAAGGCCTACCTCCAGTTGCCCACAAGCGTATTCGGAGGCACTCGCTCCATCGGCATCAGCTACGATGATGAAGACGGAACCACAAGCATCAAGAGCCTCTATCCAGTTCTCTCCGAAGGCGAGGGAGTATGGTACACCCTCCAAGGCCAGCGTGTTGCCAAGCCTGGCAAGGGTGTCTATATCCGTAATGGTAAAAAGGTCGTGATAAAGTAACCTTTACACCTTATTGTTATTAGAAAAATCCCGAAATGCTTGGTCGTTTCGGGATTTTTGCTTATCTTTGCAAGCAGAAAATAAAAACTTAAAACAAAACAATCATGAAAAAATTCTACTTATTATTCTTGTTAATGCTCCTGCCACTGATGGCAAGTGCTGATGTTTGTGCGTTGCAAAATGAAGAGAAGGAGCCATACGCGGTATTGAGCGACAACAACACCGTGCTGACGTTCTACTATGATGACCAGAAGGCAGCGCGCAACGGTATGGGTGTCGGGCCGTTTACAATGGATGAGCAAAGAAATGTCAATTCTGGCTGGTTCGAACAGCGGGAAAGCATAACCAAAGCCGTATTCGATGAATCGTTCGCTAACTGCACCATGCTGACAAACACAGCCTATTGGTTCTATAATCTTAGGAGTCTATCCTCCATCACTGGCATCAGCAATCTCAAGACGGACAATGTGACGAACATGAACGCTATGTTCGAAGGCTGTTCCAGCCTGAAGAGTCTTGACGTGACGGGATTCAAGACTGACAATGTGACGGATATGGGCGATATGTTCGCTGGCTGTTCCAGGCTGACGAGCCTTGACGTGACGGGATTCAAGACGGACAATGTGGTGTACATGTGGTTTATGTTCAGGGACTGTCGCAGCCTGACGAGTCTTGACGTGACAGGATTCAAGACGGAGAATGTGACGAACATGAACAATATGTTTGCTAACTGTTCCAGCCTGACGAGCATTGACGTGTTGGGATTCAAGACGGATAAAGTGACGAACATGGAAGTTATGTTCGGTGGCTGTTCTGGCCTGACGAGTCTTGATGTGACAGGATTTAAGACGGATAAAGTGACGAGTATGTGGGCTATGTTCAGTAACTGTTCCAGCCTGACGAGTCTTGACCTATCGGGATTCAAGACGGGCAGTGTGACGAACATGCCCGGTATGTTCTATGGCTGTTCCAATCTGGTGACTATCTATGTGGGCGACGGATGGAGCACTGCAAAGGTTCAGGATAGTGGATCTATGTTCAAAGACTGCACAAGCCTCGTGGGCGGTGCTGGCACAACTTTTGATGCTACTTATACAGACAACACCTATGCCCGCATTGACGGTGGAGCCAGCAATCCAGGCTACTTCACTTTCAAGAATACAACTGATCAAGAAGATGTTGATGAAATCACTATCAAGGATATTGGCAAGACGACTTGGTGCAGCAAGTATGACCTTGACTTTACGAACGTGACAGGCATCAAGGCCTATATAGCAATGGGCTATGATGATATTGATAAGATCATTTGGTTGGGCCGAGTGATGAAGGTTCCTGCTGGTACTGGAGTCCTCGTTAAGGGCGATGCTGGTACTTACAAAATCCCTCATGCAAGCGTTAGGGCAGCTTACGCAAACTGGTTCGTTGGCAATCTTGGCGATCAAATCAAGATTGAGGAGACTGACGGCGACAAGACGAACTATTATCTCTCTGCTAAGGACGGTACATTCGTGAGTGTGAATGGAAGTGCCAACATCGGTAAGAACAAGGCCTATCTCCAGCTGCCCACAAGCGTCTTCGGAGGCACTCGCTCTATTGGCATCAGCTACGATGATGAAGACGGAACCACAAGCATTAAGGGGCTCACCCCAGTCCTTTCCGAAGGCGAGGGAGAATGGTATACCCTCCAAGGCCAGCGTGTCGCTAAACCAGGCAAGGGGCTTTACATCAAGAATGGAAAGAAGGTCGTGATAAAATAACCTCTATACCTTATTGTTATTAGAAAAATCCCGAAACGTCCAAACGTTTCGGGATTTTTGCGACATCGCCGAGATTGCAGGCCTTGAAACTGACGAAGTTGAGGCTATTAACTCTTAGAAGCCAAGACTCGATTCTCCTAGCAAGAATGGAATGACACCAATGTACACAATGCCGTTTTCATCAGTCCATTGCTTGGCGTTTCCGTCAACAATGACTATCTTGCGGAAAAGGTCGCCTGAGTTCTTCAGAGAGAATGTCTCCTGATTCTGCTTTTCTTCCGTATCTACATTCAGAGCCGACTGGATGTAGATTTTTTCTTGACCCGTATTGACCACAAAGTCTATTTCATATTGTGATTGTTGTTTCTTGCCATCCTTTACTCGGGTGACCTCTACCACGCCCACGTCAACACTATATCCCCTGCGTACAAGTTCGAGATAAATCATATTCTCCATCAGGTGACTTTTCTCTTGCTGGCGGAAGTTCAGCTTGGCATTTCTCAGTCCCAAGTCCATGGAATAGTATTTCTGTGTATTTTCGAAATACCGCTTACCCTTCACGTCATAGCGCTTGGCACCCATAAAAAGGTAGGCATCCTCCAAATAATCCAAATAGTTCTTAATGGTATGGTCGGATGTATTGCGCTTCATCAGCGTACCAGCTGCATTGGCGAGGTTGTGCGGATTGGTAAGCGAACCTACAGCTGATGAAAGAGAATCAATCAGCGCATCAAGCACCTCATCATCCTTCAGTTTGTATCGTTCTACAATATCCTTGATATACACGTTCTTGTGTAGTCCGGACAGATATTTACGCTTTTCCGTCTCGTCTTTCTCGATGACTGCCAACGGCATACCTCCAAACATCAGGTACTCCTCCAGTGCATCGGCTTTTTCCAATCCAGAAAAAGCAAAGTACTCAATGAAGGACAATGGATAGACCTTTATTTCAGTACCGCGGTCACGGAAATTGGTAACAATGTCCGTTGACAGCATCTTGGAGTTAGAGCCCGTTACATAGATGTCCAGATTGCTTCGTGCCATCAGGTCATTCAGGATGTCGTAGAAAGTTGTATAAAGCATATCCCTGTCTTCCTCAGGCACTAGACTTTCATCCACATCCTCGTTTTTAACCTTGTAAGATAACTGTATCTCATCAATGAACACGTAATAGCGCTTGCTTTCATCCTGAGTCTTGCCAATTACATATTCGTATAGTTCATTAGGATTCCTGTACTTCAAGTTGGCTTTCCTGTCCAATGCAATTTCGATGAAACAATCTTCTGGAACTCCCTCCGATTTGAGGTAGTCCTTATACAGGGTTGACAAAAGGAATGACTTGCCACAGCGACGGATGCCAGTGATAATCTTCACTTTTCCGTTCCATCGCTTGCTTAGCAGTGCTTCTATGTATTGTTCTCTCTTAATAATCATGATCTCAAATGTCTTACTGCAAAAACAGTCGTACTATTCGACCGTTTTTGCAGTGCAAAGATATTGTATTTTTCTGAACTGAGCAAATAAAAGACTGATTTTGTGTTGTTTTTATGCTTTATACCTGTCTGATTGTCTGCTGATTCTATAAACAAGCTACCTTTTTAGGGGATTATCACGACATCGCCGAGATTACAGGCCTTGCAACTGACGAAGTTGAGGTTTGTAACTCTTGGAAGCCTTACAATGCGATGACTCTGATGGAATAGGGTGGGAGTGTCAGGCTCTTGCCAGTGGTTTCTTCGGTCTTGAGGACGACTTGCTGGTCTTCGGGGAGACCGTCGAAGCCGATGACCTTGGTGCCAACGGGGATGGTGAGGCCTTCAACGTCGAGTGTCAGTGCCTCGGGCAGGGCATTGATGACTTTCAGATAGGTCTTGCCCGTCTTTGAGTTGCGAACGACACTGGCTCCCAGGCGGTGAGCGAAGGAGGTGGCTCCAGATTCACGAGTGACATTGATCTTCAACTCGGAAGCCACGTAGCGATCGCCGCCATAGACAGAGAAGAGCCGCTGGGTCTCATAGGCAGGGGTGGGGCGAACCTCTGTGTTGGAGAAGTAGATCATATCAGGGTTCCAGTTGTGATGGCCATCCTTGGCGAGCATGGGGGCATAGCTGGTCATCTCGACGACGTCGCCATTGCGCTCGATATCCGTCAGGTAAAGGGCTTCGGCAAGGGCTGTCTCCACATTAGGGCGCTTCGCATCAGTGGATGCGGCATATTCTCCAAGGTAGACTTTAGCGCTGTTGCGATCATAGTTGTCATAATAGTCGCGATGGTGCATGAACCAGCCCGTCGACTCGTAGTAGTGCTCATCCACCATATATTGCAGATCGGGGTGTTTCTTGGTGAAGTCCCAGCCCTCGAGGTAGTCGGCGGAAGGTGAGTGGAAGGGTCCGACAGTGCCACAGATCTTGATGTCAGGGTACTTGGATCGAATAGCTTTGCAGATCATTTCGTAGCGCTCCTCAAAGACGGTGGAGATGATATCCTCGTTGCCAATGCCGATATACTTCAGGTTGAAGGGTTTGGGATGGCCTGCGTCTGCACGCATCTTGGCCCACTTCGAGGTGGCGGGGTCGCCATTGGCCCAGTCGATGAGGTCGAGCAGTTCCTGGATATAGGCTGGCATATCCTTCATTGGGATACCTCCCTGCTGACCTCCGATGCCTTGGCGGTTATTGCTGGAGTTCTGGCAGGGTACGCCAGCAGCGAGTACGGGTAGCGGCTCGGCTCCGATGTCCTCGCAGAACTGGAAGTATTCGAAGAAGCCGAGGCCACGTGTCTGATGATAGCCCCAGATATTGAAGTCGGGCTTACGATCCTGCAACGGGCCAACCGTATGGTTCCAATGGTAGATATTCTCTAATCCCTGACCATGACTCATACAGCCACCAGGGAAACGCACGAACTTTGGCTTCAGGTCGGCAATCACCTGTGCCAGGTCCTTACGCAGGCCATTCTTGCGGCCCATGAAGGTTTCGCGTGGGAAGAGGCTGACGATATCGATGCCTGCTTTCTCGTCTTTCAGTCCTGCTACGGCGAGGCGTGCTTTCTCACAGGTCTGTGTGGCTGTGAGCACTGCCTCGTATTTCCGCCAGTCTGCCCCTTGGGTCTTCACTTTGGCCTGAGCAATGACGCTGCCATCTTCAGTAATCAGGGAGATGACGAAATCTTTCTTCAACTTGCTCTTACCCTGTGGGGCCGGGATATTGCGCACGAACATTGAGAAGTCGTACTTGGCCCCTGCCGTTACAGCAATGCCGTCCCAACCTTCATTATAGATGGTGTCGTTGCCCAGTACGGCATAATGGGGATTGTTTCCGCTCAAAGGATCCACGGAAACGACAACCACAGGCTTCGATCCACTCCACGAGGTGGTAGCGCTCCATCCACGGTGATCTCTGGGGATATACTCGAAGTCACGATTCTGAATAAGTTCAGCGTAGAGTCCTCCGTCAGCCGCATAGCTGATATCCTCGAAGAAGATGCCTATGAGTTTGTCGCTGATGGGCTTCTCCTGAGCAGAGACTTTCAGAGTGGCGGTAATAGGCTTGGAGATGTTGAAGGAATTCTCCTTCTTGTCGTTTAACATACGTTCTTGGCAGACCTTCCAGTCTTTCGCCAGACGGTCGAAGTGGCTGGTGATAGCCCGTAGCTCAGTGGAGGTAATATCGAACAGAGTGCCGTCCACCTCTTTGCCATCGATGGTGATGGTGTTGCGAATCCAGGCTGCATCGCCAATCTGGCTGGCTTCATCCTTACTGAATCGCCTGAAATCGGCAGAGGCTGACACCCACCGCTTGTCGCCACCTTTGGTCTTGTAATAGATATCGAAGGTTCCGTTGTCGTTAGGGAAGACAACAGGGCTCAGGCATTGGCGTGTAGACATGATGGGGTAATCCTGTGGACGCCAATTGACGAGATCCTTGCTGTAGGCCACAGCGAGCATCGGACTCTTGTCGTTCACCTGGAACACCAGTCGCCATGAGCCGTCGGCAGCACGCGCCACAGAGGGGTGGTACATCCGTTTCTCGGCTCCCCAGGTGCCATAGTCACTCGAACAGAGCTGGCCGATCTCCTGCCATCCCGTTTCTGTCTGTTGCGCAATGTGGAGTCCTGCTTTCTCGTTAGGACTGTAGATGAATATCTGTTTCTGATCCTGAGCAAGGCTCTTAGTTGCTGCTATCATCAGCAGCAAAATCATTCCTAAATGTCTGATTATTGCCATTTTCGTTGTCTTTTAATTCCTAATTTTGCTGCAAAGATAGTCAAAAAAGCGTAATTATCCAAATAAATTTGGCATTTCGCTCGAATTACATTATCTTTGCCCCCGCAAAATCAGACCAATGAACCGTATTAAGAAATGAAATCATTAACTGTTAAGCCTGCCCAAGGCAAATTGGGAATTTGTCTGCTCAGCGATTTGGCTGCTCGTGCTGGTCGCTACGGCACCCAGCGCTTCCTCTCGTTCTTCCTCAAGTCGCCCATGCACGACTATACCCAGGGCGAGGAGGCTGTCAACAACCTCTATCAACAGTACACGATGCTCAAGAACGCCATCCGCGAGATGGGCGGCTATGAGCCAGATGAGGAGATAGATTAAAACAATAAGCCCTCGCCAATCGGCGAGGGCTTATTGTTTTAATCTATAAGAGCTTATCCTTTGGTGCGAGCCTCAATCTCCTGATTAATCTTATCGATCTTTTCGTCAGTCAACTCATACTTCGAGATGATAAGCATCGCGAGCAGCAACAAGGCTGCAGGGATGACGCAGACGAGCCACAGAATACCCTCCTGAGCCTCTGGAGTCTGTTCGATAACCTCAGGGTTGTATGAAACATAGGCGAGGATGGCAGGAGCCACAACACTACCGAGAGTCATTCCGGCCTTGAAGAAGATACCTGTGAGGGCATTCACGATACCAGCAATGCGCTTGCCACTGACATATTCGCCATAAGAGATGACCTCAGGCACGAGTGCCCACATGTAACCAGTAGCAACGATGACACCCGTAGATTTCACGAACTGGGCGATGTAGACGAGACCCATGCTGGGCTGATCCATCTTGGCTACGATATAGAGGAAAGCCATACCCACGATGGCAATCGACAGGAAGATGTAGAACATATTCTTCTTGCCCACCATCTTCTTGATCATCGGAACCAGAGGCATGAAGATGAACGATGGTGCAGAGCCGAGGCCCATGAAGATAGACAACTGGTCAGGAGAACCGTGCATGTTGCTATTGATGAAGTAAGCACCTGCTGCATTGCCAATCGACATCATAGCGAAGGCTGTGATGAAGAAGAAAGCGATGACGCGCAGCGGACGGTTGTGGAAGAACTCCATCCAAAGGTCGCTGATCTTCACGTTGGCAGCCTCACTGGCATCCATCACGACGCGCTCTCTACACTGGCTGAAGCAGAAGAACAGCAGAGCCAGACCTACAAGGGCGTAGATGCACATCGTTGTGAACCAGGCTGCAGGATCCTTTGGAAGACCCTCGGACTCTTGGTTAGTGAAATAGGCAATGAGCAGAGGCAGACCTGAGCCTACAGCCAGACCACCGCAGTTGGCCATGAACATACGGACAGAGGTCAGGATGGTGATCTCGTCAGTGTCGCGAGTGAGCGAAGAGTTCAGGGCGCCATAAGGTACATTAATAAAGGTATAGAGCAGCGTCATGGCTATATACGTGATATAGGCATAGAGCAGCGATGGTGCAAATCCGTTCCAGAAGCAGAGAATGGCAAAGCCTGTGAGGGGAATACCTACAAATACCAGATAAGAGCGGTATTTTCCCAACTTAGGATTATGTTTGTCGATGAGAGCACCTACAATGGGGTCCCAAATGACGTTTGCCACATTTCCTACTGTGAACATCACAGATACATCGACGGCATCAAGGCCATAGATGTCTGTGTAGAAAAACAGCAGGTACATACATGTAGTCTGGAAAATCAGGTTTTGCGCCAGGTCACCAGAACCGAATCCGATGCGCTGGAGCCAGGAAAGCTTGTAAAAGCCTTTGTTCTCGTTAGTTGTTGCCATAATTGATAATATTATTTGTTTATTTTCATTTCAAAGGACGACATGGGTAACCCACTCAGTGAGCGCACATTAGCCTTCAGGGGATTGTCTTTCCAGGCATAACGTACTGCATAGACCACGCTCATCGGATGGAAGCCCTCTGGCAATGCCAGTGTGATATGGTTGCCATCAGCGGTGGCATCCACGTTCTTGAACACCTTATCGCCATCGTCGGCTGCTACTTCGAATTCGTAAACTGCGCCAGCTTGTATGGCTTGATTGAGTGTAAGGATAATCTTTCCGTCAAGAACTTCTGAGGAAATGACCTCTGGAGCCAGTTCCACCTTATTATTATATATAAGACGGTCAAAGGCCAAGCCGATACGTTCTGCCACTTCCTTCTTACGGAGCGGATGGATGTCGACGGTTTCACCCAGATCGTTGATGACAGCCAACTCTGCTTTGGGATCATTCTTGGCAGCGATGCGCTGGGCTTCGCGAAGTTGTGCCCAACCGCTATTAGTAGGTTCTGTCTGTGGGGTGATAGGACGTGGGAATCCCGTCTGCTGGCGTCCGTCGTAGTTGGCTAATTGTACGATGACGAATGGCATCTGGCTGTCCTGCCAGCGATCGCGCCAACACCCCATGAGTTTCTTGAGGTAATCGGCATAGGGAGCTGGATTGCCTGTGTTGGACTCGCCTTGATACCATACGACACCATTGATGGCGTAGGGAGCCAAGGGATAGAGTACGGCATTATAAAGTGTTGTAGGGATGTTTTGTAGGGAGATATCACCACTAGGACAATTAGGCATCTCTGCACCTACACACATTTTCCACGTCTCTGAGAGTGGCAATACATCGGCAGGCATGGGATTCTGCGAGAAGCGGTCGTCGCCAAAGCAAAGCATATAGGGCTTTTCTGGAATGAAATGTACAGCCCCAAACTTGTTGATAAATCGGATTGTGATGACATTGTCGCCCTCTTTTAGGAGTCCCTCGGGGATATCATAGCGACGTGGGGGATATTGGTAACCCGTCTGTCCGACCATCTGGCCATTGAGGTAGGTGACATCCCGATCGAAGAGGGTGCCCAGCAACAGGCGGGCAGGTTTCCCTGCGTGTTCCTTATCAATCTTAATATGCTGTCGCAACCAAACAGTGCCTGCACCTCGCCAATTCCAATGCTGTTGGTTGATAGTCTGCCACTGGCTGTCGTCGTAATTGGCCGCAGTCCAATCCTGAATCACGCCAAGATCGTTTTCCTCCAGTATCTTCTGCCATTGGCGCTCAGCTTGCATGTTCGCCTGAGCCTGCGCCTTCACATAATCATCATTCTGGAAGAACTGAGCACGCTTTACCAGCATCGGGTAGTCGCGCTGCAGGGAATCAGCTGAGATCCATGCCTCGATGGGGGTACCACCCCAACTGTTGACAATAATACCTTGAGGCACCTTGGTCTTCTCCTGCATACGCTTGCCGAGGAAATAACCAACAGCTGAGAACAGCCAGGCATTCTGCTTGTTGACAGGTTTCCAGTTGATGGAAGTAGGTCGGATGTCATCTTTTACTCCATGGACAGCAGTTTCGTTCTGAACACGGAATAAGCGGATATTGGGATTCTCATAGGCATCAATCTCCTTAGTATACTGAGGATAGACACGCTCGATGGTGACATCGATGTTCGACTGTCCGGAAAGTAGCCAGACATCGCCTATCAGGATATTGTCAAGCAATGCTCCTTCACTTTTCACTTCTTCACTTTTCACTTCCAAAGTGTAGGGGCCTCCTGCCTTCATCTTTGGCAGATCGATGCGCCAGCGTCCTTCAGTATCGGCAATAGTGCTATACTGCTTTTTGTTGAATAGGATAGTAACCTTTTCTCCTGACTGGGCCGTTCCCCAAATAGGGATAGGCTTGCCACGCTGAAGAACCATGCCCGACTGAAAAAGCTGCGGCAAACTAACCTTCGCCTCCGTGACAGAAAAGCACGCTAAGGCAATGCATAGAAATAGAAATTTCTTCATAATTGTTGTTTTGATGTTGCAAATTTAGCAAAAAATCCCGTTGAAATGGTCTAAAATGCTTTTTTTTTATGCTAATGAAACATTTAGAAAAGCATCTGTAACAATTGAGAATATCAAATGGCTCAAAAATGACTATCTTTGCAGCAGAAAAACTTAAGACCAGCGTGATGAAGGAAAATGAATCACAGAAAGTTGCTTTCAGCGAGAAATTCGGCTACTCTTTAGGAGACGCTGCTGCAAATCTGGTGTTCCAGATGATGATGATCTTCCAGCTGAAGTTCTATACGGATGTCTTTGGCTTGGATGGTGCGGTGGCGGGCTCAATCCTGATGATTGCCAGCTTCTCGGCAATTATCGTTGACCCAATGGTGGGCATCCTGTCTGACCGCACCTCGACACGCTGGGGTAAGTTCCGTCCATGGATCATGTGGACAGCGATCCCTTTCTGTTTGTTCTATGTGCTGGCTTTCTATCATCCAGGTATTCATGACAAAGGAATGGTGGCCCTCTATGCTACGATCTCGTACGTCCTGCTGATGACCGTCTACTCGTTTAATAATATACCTTATACTTCTTTAGGAGGTGTCATGACGAGTGATATCCATGAGCGTACCAGTATCACAACCATCCGTTTTGTCGTTGTGACCATTGCCCAGTTTGTTGTACAAGGACTTACTCTGCCGCTCGTTGACCACTTCGGACAGGGAGATCTGAGACGAGGATGGCTCTCTACCATTGGCCTTTTCGCTTGTATTGCACTGGTGTTCTTCATCATCACCTTCGTGGTGACGAAGGAACGTATTCAGCCCCCTCCCCGTCAGGAAAAGAACATCAAGGAGGATGTAAAAAACACAATGTCTGACGTGTCGTGGAATGCGATGGCGCTGCTTACCTTTGCCCTCTTTGTTACGTTGGCCATGTGGGGGTCGGCCATGAATTTCTATTTCCAGTATAATGTTGACCAGCGCTCACTCTACGAATTCCTGTCGAATTTCGTCACAATCGAGGAGGGTGATGCTTATTCTATTGGCTTCTCTGCCTTCAATATGATGGGAGCGATCGTACAGTTTATCGGTGTTATCTGTCTGTCGCAGTATCTGGCTAATAAATATGGTAAGAAGAGTGTGTTTATAGTCTGTCTTTCGCTGACAGCCTTTTTTACAGCTCTGTTCTATATCCCTTCACCTACAGATGTCAGTCTGCTGTTTGTCCTTAACTTTGCCCGTTCTCTGGCTTATGCTCCGACGATTCCCCTGCTTTGGGCGATGATAGGTGATGTAGCCGATCATATTGAATACGAAAACCATCGTCGTGCAACAGGCTTCTGCTTCTCGGGTATTGTGCTTGCCTTGAAGATTGGTCTTGGCCTCGGAGGTGCTATTGCTGGTATTATCATTTCAATGTTTGGCTATGTCTCAGGTAGCGTGACTGTACAGAATGAGAGTGCGATGGAAGGCATTCGTCTCGTGTCGAGTATCGTGCCGGCTATCCTTTTCTGCATAGGTGTCATAGCACTTCATTTCTACCCGATAACCAAGGAGTTTAATGAAAACATGCAGGCAGAGCTCTCAGCCCGTCGTCGCAATGCTTTTAAGAATAATCTTTAATTTTTTAACTAAAACGATATGAAACCTCGTTATTTATTCCCCAGTGATTATATGGCAGACCCTTCTGCCAATGTGTTTAACGGACGTCTGTATGTCTATCCCAGCCATGACTGGGATGCAGGTGAGTGCTTCGACGATGATGGCGGACACTTCCAGATGAAGGATTACCATGTGCTCTCATGGAATGATGTTGAGAATGATGATGCTACTGACCATGGTGTGATTCTTGACGTTGAGCAGGTGAAATGGGCCGAGAAACAGATGTGGGATAATGATGTTGTCGAGAAAGATGGCAAGTATTACCTGATATTCTCAGCTAAAGGCTATGATGGTGTATTCCACCTGGGCGTGGCTGTGGCCGATAAGCCCGAGGGACCTTTCGTTCCTCAGGACCAGCCGATTCGGGGTTCGTTCTCTATCGATCCCTGTGTGTTCAAGGATGACGACGGGCAGATTTATTGCTATTTCGGAGGACTTTGGGGTGGACAGCTCCAGTGGTGGCGCCCGATACCAGGAGGTGAGGCTCCTATTGCTGGAAAGTATGGCGATGAGAACGGACTTATCGACTTGGGGCCTGCTCCCGATCATCATACACAGCTCTTTGCACGTCCTGATGCCCCTGCAATCAATAGTGCTGTGGTGCGTATGAGCGACGATGTGCAGTCGTTTGCTGAGGCTCCTCGTGCTGTGGTTGTCCTCGATAAGGACGGCCAGCCCATGAAAGCTGGTGATCCTCATCGTTTCTTCGAGGCTTCCTGGATGCACAAGTACAATGGTAAGTACTATTTCTCTTACTCTACAGGCGATAGTCATTTCCTGTGCTATGCCACCAGTGATAATCCTTATGGACCATTCACCTATCAGGGCGTAATCCTCGACCCAGTAGTAGGCTGGACGACGCATCATAGCATCGTAGAGTTCAAGGGACAGTGGTATCTGTTCTATCATGACTGTGTTCCCAGCAATGATATTACTCATCTTCGCAGCCTGAAAGTACAGCGTTTGTTCTACAATGAGGATGGAACCATCCAGAAAGTTGTGAATGAGTAAGAACAATGCAGGCTTGCTTGTAGTGGATAATAAACAGTTAATAATCAACTATTACATGACTCATCGAGACGAGCTGCTGGCATTTGTCGGTAGCCGTCTCAATAGTAGCATGGAGGCGGAAGACATCGTGCAGAATGTCTTCCTCCGCCTGCTGACTACCGACAAGATGATAACGGCAGTGACTCTGCCTGCCTTGGTTTATACAATAACACGCAATCTGATGGCCGACTATTACCGTCGTCATACATCCTTTGAGCAATATGAACATTATATCAAAGGTGTATGTACAGACGAAGATTCTATGGAATCAGTGTTCTCTGCCCGAGAGATGATGGAATGTCTGGAACGGGGACTTGTTCGTCTGCCAGAGAACTGCCGCGAAATCTACCGTCTTCATATCTATGACGGCTTGAAGGTCAGCGAGATATCACAGCAATTGGGTGAGGGCTATAAGTCAGTTGAGCATCGGCTTGGCGCAGCCCGTAAGGCCATGCGATGCTATCTCCGTAGATATGCTTAATCTGAGTTCTTATTTTCGGATAATACGATAGACGTCTTCGATAGAATGGTCGAAAGGACCAGTGTGCTCCAGCTTGAGGGTGCACATAGCAGCAGCAAAGCGGCCACTCTCAGCATAACTCATGTTGCGGGCACGTGCATAGAGGTAACCGGCACTATAGGTATCACCACAGCCTGTGGCATCAACAAGATGACGAGGTGGATAGGCAGGTGTCTCGTAGAATTTTCCTTCGGCATAGATGACGGAACCACCACCGCCAAGTGTGATGATGACTTCACGAACCCCCCAGTCGTGTATCTGTTCAGCGGCAGTGAATGGATCTGAAATACCTGTGAGCGTATGGCATTCCCACTCGTTGACCTTCAGAATGGCGGTATGCTTTAAAAGACGCAGCTTATCTGTCCATTCCACCGAGAGCACTTCCTCACCTTTAACGGCGCGGAGGTAACCCTGTACGTCGATAGATACATCGCCTTTCGTGGCAAGGTATTCAACAGTCTTTGGTGTAAAATCATCAGCCAGCAACGTACCCAGATGGAAGACGCGGGCTTCCTCATTCTCAAGTTGACGGAGGGTAAAGGGGGCTGATTTGGCCAACACGCGTTGGGTACGATGGTCCATGTTTGCACCATACTTATTCTCAAAGAATACGTTTGTGGGGCTGTCAAAAGCCGTCACTTTGATGCCAGCCTCGCGCAGTCGCTCCACTTCAGGCATGACCTCCTCGCTTACGGCGGTAATCATGTGGAAATCAACATCGTGGGGCAGAGCTTGAAAGGCCCATGCCATATAATAGGCAGAGCCTCCAGCACAATGTGTCGTCATCGGAGGATCCTGTGTGATGATCCTGTCGCGCGTGATGTGTCCAATGCAGCAAATATCCGTCATTACTATCGCTTTTATTTAAATTAAGTGCTTATTTGGGTGCAAAGATACTATTTTTTTTTGGAAAAATTTTGTATATTTAAAAAAATAAGTTATCTTTGCACCCTAAATTATTCGTTACTACTAGTATAATAGAATGTTAAGACGAATCCTTTTGTGGAGCTATCTGCTTTGTATGATAGTGATGTCATCGGCAGCACAGAGCATTTATGACGTAACAACTGCAGGTGCAGTTGGTGACGGGAAAACAGATGATGCACAGGCAATCCAACGTATGATTGACCGTTGTTCAGCAGAGGGTGGTGGCAGAGTCCTGCTGCCTCGAAACCATACCTTTTTGGCTGGTCCTTTGGAACTGAAGAGCAATGTGGAACTATATCTGGAAGCTACTGCCACATTGAAAGCTAATCCCGATGAGAGTATTTATCACCTGAGTGCCTTCGGAAAGAATGAGGGCGAAGGTATGTTGTGGCTCTATGCCAACAATGCTGAGAACATCAGTATTACGGGCAAGGGCACCATTCATGGTAATGGCATCGCTTTTATGGGGGCTGAATTGGGAGACAGTTATGAGTTGAAGCCGTTGGCAGACCAGACATTCGACCCTCGTCCTCATGTGTTGACGCTGACAAATGTCAGAAATCTCACGATTCGTGATGTGACCATTAAGGAGGGTGCCTATTGGACCGTTCATCTGATTGGTTGTAACGAGGCGATGATTGATGGTATCAACCTGCTCAATAATCTGAAGATCCGTAATGGTGACGGTATTGATATCGACCACTCTAAGAATGTACGTATTGCTAACTGCCATATCACCTCTGGTGACGATTGTATCTGTCTGAAGAATCGCCGTGAGTTTGAGCAGTATGGCAGTTGTCATGACATCACGGTGACTAATTGCGTCATGTCGTCACGTTCTTGCGCTATCAAGATCGGATCAGAGAATATGGACTCTATCTATAACGTTGTGTTCGACAACTGCATTATCACAGGCTCTAACCGAGGTCTGGGTATTCAGAACCGTGACGAGGGAACCGTGACGGATGTAGTATTCTCAAACATCCAGTTGGATTGCCGTTTGTGGAGTGATGTGTGGTGGGGTAAGGCAGAGCCTATCTATGTGACCAGTTATCCACGCGCCAACGGTAACCATAAAGATGCCAACTGGCGATTCCCTAAGGGACAAATTGAGGGTAAGTGTGGTGAAGTCAGCCGTATCTACTTCAATAATATCACAGCCACCTCAGAGAACGGTTGCTTTGTAGGTGGCGATACAGTAGGAAAAGTTAAGGACATATATTTTAATAATGTACGCGTGAACCTGAAGAAAGCAGGAGGGGCTGTCGTGATGGACAAGCGTCCCTGCAAGGGTGAGGGCTTTATCCAAGCCGACTGGGATAGTCTGTCGAAGATGCCTGTGCCTTTGCTAACGGAGAACGCAGAAGTGAAGACAAATTGATTTTAATTATACTTTTTACTAACTTTAATTAATGATTATGCAAAAGATTCTCAATCTCAAGCATGGAACGCTGAAGACCATGTTCTTCGTGTTCTTTATGTTGTGCAGTACAGTGATGCTGGCACAAAACAAGGTGTCGGGAACTGTAGTGGACGCCACTGGCGAGCCGCTTATTGGCGTAAGCGTTCTCGAGGAGGGTACCACTAATGGTGGAATCACGGATTTCGACGGTAACTTTACGCTGACTGTAAAGCCGGGTGCCAAGCTGACCTTCTCTTATGTCGGCTACACTTCTCAGACGCTTGCAGCAGCTAATGGTATGAAGGTCACTCTTCAGGAAGACAACACAGTGCTGAATGAAGTCGTTGTCGTTGGTTATGGTACAATGCGCCGTAAGGATGTAACTTCATCAATCACCACCGTTCAGGCTAAGGATTTGAACAAGGGTGTATTCTCCGATCCCGCTTCTATGCTGCAGGGTAAGGTAGCAGGTTTGACCGTTACAACTTCTGGTGACCCCAATGGTACACCTTCTATCACGCTCCGTGGTGCCTCTTCTCTCCGTGAGGGTGCTGCCATGCAGCCTTACTATGTGATCGACGGTATTCCTGGCGTGGACATCTCAATGGTTTCTCCTGATGATATTGAGAGCATTGACGTGCTTCGTGATGCTACCGCTACTGCCATCTACGGTTCTAAGGCAGCCAACGGTGTGATCATCATCACCACTAAGACCGGTGGTAAGACAGAGCGCACGAATGTCAGCTATAATGGCTATGTAGCTTTTGATAAGGTGTCAAAGACACTCGACGTGGCTTCAGCCAGCGATATCCGTAATTATGTAAAGTCGAACGGTATCGACTATGCTTACGATAAGAGCGCTTCTACCGATTGGCAGAAGGAGGTGCTCCGCACAGGTGTCAGCCACAACCATAACGTCTCTATCAATGGAGGCAGTGCTAAGACAAAGTATATGGCAAGTATCAACTTCATGGATCGTCAGGGCGTAGTCGATGGTTCTCACATGAACCGTCTGAACGTTCGTTCACTGCTATCCTCAAAGGTGCTGAAGGAGCGCTTGGAGCTCTCTGTAGGTTTGAATGCCATGTATGGTAAGAATGAGAACATGTCGATGGGTAAGGGTGGCAATGGCAGCGGCAATGAAGGAAAGTCTGTGCTGGATGCTATGAACTACTTCAATCCGACAATCCCTGTCAGGAATCCTGACGGCACATGGTCTACTGGTGAGGGCTCTGCCAACTACAACCCACTGTCAATCATTAACGAAGATACCTCTGAGACTATCTGGAAGCGTAACCAGATTGTTGCCAAGGCTTCATTGAAAATCATCGAGGGCCTGGTATGGAATGCCAACTACTCGTTCGACCACTTCCAGAGTACATATAGTGACTATCACTCTCACAATACTCAGCAGGTGCCTTACAATGCCTACAATGGTAATGCAAGCCGTAATACCTATTTCGGTAACAACCATACATTTGAGACTTATGTGAACTATGACCAGACGTTTGGAAAGGTTCACAAGCTGGCCCTGATGGCTGGTTACTCTTGGGAGCAGCGCAACTATGGCGATGGCTTCGGACTGAGCGTCCATAACTTCTTCGATGACTATCTGAAGTGGAACAACCTGACTTATGCCGGAACCATCGATGGCATGTCGGCCGTTCAGAGCGGCACAAAGGAGACGGTTCGTAACATCTCTTTCTACGGTCGTGTAAGCTACTCTTACAATAGCCGCTATATGCTGCAGGCTACTATCCGTCGTGACGGTTCTTCCGTATTTGCCAAAGATCACCGCTGGGGCACCTTCCCCTCTATATCTGCAGCTTGGAATGTCACAGAAGAGCCCTTCATGGCTAATCAGAAGGTGTTCGACAACCTGAAACTACGTCTTGGCTACGGTGTCAGCGGTAATGCGCTCGGCTTCGGTGCCTACTCTGGTGTTGCCACTTATGGCGCAACAGGTACAACCTTCGTCTACAATGGTAACAGCTGGGCTATCCTCGGAGCCACCAAACTGGCTAACCCCGATTTGAAATGGGAGTCTACCGGCATGTTCAATATTGGTCTCGATTATGGTTTCCTCAACAACCGTATCAATGGTAGCATCGAGTTCTACCACAAGAAGACCAAGGATCTGATTTGGAACTATCCTGTATCGACCGTGATCTATCCTTTCGATAATATCGCTGCCAACGTAGGTCAGATTACGAACAAGGGTATCGAGTTCACCATCAACTTTGATGCCATCCGTACGAAGAATTTCAACTGGATGACGACGCTGAATCTCTCTCACAACAAGAATACCGTTGACAAGCTGTCGAACGACAAGTATCAGACTTCTACTTTCGCACAGGGTGATCCTATGGTTGCTGGAGTCTCTGCCAATGGTTACACACAGCGTGTCATTGAGGGTGAGCCTCTTGGAACATTCTTCCTCTATGAGTATGCTGGTAACGGCACTGACGGCAAGGCTACCTATTATGTGCGTGATGCTAACGGGAACAAGACAGGCGAGACAACCAGTTCTCCAGAGTACAAGGATCGTTACATCGCAGGCAATGCACAGCCTAAGCTGAACTTTGGCTGGAACAATACGCTGAGCTTGAAGAACTGGACCATGACGCTCTTCTTCACAGGTGTCATCGGCAATAAGATCTATAATGGTTCACGTGCTCACTACACCGCACCTGATTTCTTCGCTGGTGGTAAGAACGTGCTGAAGGAGTTCATTACTGATCGTCCTGCTTCAGACAACCTGAGCAACATTCCCTCTGACCGCTTCCTTGAGAAGGGTGACTACATCCGCCTGCAGACTATTACACTCGGCTATACCTTCGACAAATTGGGTGACTGGCTCCAGAGTTTGCAGATTTATGCTACTTGCAACAATGTATTCACCATCACTGGCTACAAGGGACTCGATCCTGAAGTCAGAATGGATGGCATCGATCCTGGTGTCGACTATCGTTGGAGCACCTATCCCCACACTCGTACCTTCATGGCAGGTTTAAGGGTTAATTTCTAATTATTAAAACGGAATAACAATATGAAAACAAATATCAAGGTTTTATTTGCAGCCGCATTCGCCGCTTTGACTGTTGGCTGTACAGATTTGGAAGTTCCTGTAGAGTCTCAGTATACCTCTTATCCTACCAATGAGGCAGCTCTTGAGGCGCAGCTCTCAGGTATCTATTTCCAGATGCGTGACTGCTATGGCCGTCGCTATATGGAGGCTATGGCTCTTTCAAGTGACGAGTACACCGCTGTGTCATACGGAGGTAACTGGTACGACAATGGTGCATACGCTCACCCCAGCCTGCACAACTTTGCCTATGAGGATGCTTCTATCGACTGGATGACCGTCCTGGCCTCTGGTGTTGTGAAGGCTAATGAGGTTATCAACAGCGATGCTGATGATAAGTATAAGGCTCCTGCTCGCGCCATGCGTGCCTTCTTCAGCTTCATTATGATGGACTGCTGGGGCGACATCGCTATCAACGACAAGACCAAGGAGAATGAGATTGATATTGAGGCCCGTCAGCCCCGTGCTGATGTAGCCCGCTGGATTGAGAGCGAGCTGAAGGAGGTTATCCCACAGTTGAGCACAGAGACCACAGGTGAGAACTATGGAAAGCCCAATAAGTACATGGCCCAGGCCCTGCTTGCCAAGCTCTATATCAACTGGCCTGTATACATGGCTTCTTCTGTAGAGAACTATGAGGCCTCTTCTGCATCAAATGAGAAGTTGGCCGATTGTATCAATATCTGCAACGAGATTATCAACTCTGGCAAGTTCGAACTGGGTCCCGATGCTTACCGATTCAAGTTCGCTTCCGACAATACAGAGCGTGTAGAGGCTGGTACCATCAAGGATTTCATCTACGCCATGCCTTATCACACCACTCAGGCTACAGGTATGCAGTATGGCCGTTCTCACTCTTATAAGGACATCAAGAACATGAAGCCCAGTTACTATGGTGAGCAGCTCACTAACTCAGGTGGTGGCTATGTAACGATGGTTCCTGAGTTTGTGAAGCTCTTCGACCTGAAGGGCGACGAGCGTAACCAGTTGATTCTCGGCCTGTCTGAGAATCTTGAGGACTACCGTTACAGCACAGGTGGCGACGAAAATACGGTTTATGTCTACGATCCTACAACACTGCAGGTTACTTCAGAAGTGGCTAAGGACAAGGAGGGCAATCCGCTGAAGCTGACTCGCAATATCAACCTCGTAGAGACCGACTTCACCATCAACGTTGGTGATAACCTCGATGGATGGCGTCAGGGCTGCCGCAACGTGAAGTGGCATGTTACTCGCAACGACTATGCCAACGGACGTAACCAGTCTAACGACGTGCCCATCTTCCGTTATGCCGACATCCTGCTGACAAAGGCTGAGGCACTGACCCGCCAGGGATCTTCAGCAGAGGCAAAGGATCTGGTTAACCAGGTTCGCGCTTATGCTAACGCAGAACTGTTGGAGAGCAATCCTACTTTGGAGGATATCTATGCTGAGCGTGGCCGTGAGTTCTTCGATGAGAACTGGCGTCGTAACGACATGATCCGTTTCGGACATTTCGAGGATGAGTACTTCCCTCACTACAAGAGCTTCCCATCAGCTAACTTCGAGAAGACCCGTCGCGTGTTCCCCATCAACAAGAGCATGCTTGACCTGAATCCGAAGTGGACGCAGAATGCAGGCTATTAATAAGTGAGAAGTGAAAAGTTTTAAGTTTTTAATAACCTCTCTATTTTTCTGGGCAGTCACCGCTGTGGCTGCCCAGAATTCTGTTGACATTGAGATAGTTGTGCATCGCGGAGCCAATGCTTTGGCACCTGAGAATACCATTGCCTCGACGGATTCAGCCCTGAAGTATGGGGCTAAATGGATAGAGGTCGATGTTCGTAAGTCGAAAGACGGCGAGCTTTTTAATCTACACGATGAGACGCTCGACCGAACTACCAATGGTAAAGGCAAGCTCTCGGATATGCTTGCCAAAGATGTGCGTCAACTTGATGCCGGCAGTTGGTTTAGTCCTCTGTATACAGGGACACCCGTACCTACAATAGCAGAGATGCTCGACTACCTGCATGATAAGGCGTGCGTCTTCTTCGATGTGAAACGGGGCACGCCCATTCCTTCTTTGGTAAAGCTTGTGCGCGAGAAGGGCTTTACGGATAAGAGTTTTTTCTGGTTTGGCGACGAAGGGATGCTCCGTGAGTTTATGACCCTTGCCCCAGAGATGAAGATCAAAGTAAACGCTGGCGATATTGAACGTCTGAAATACTGGCAGAGTGTCTGCACGCCTTCATACGTTGAGATCGCGCCGGAGAAGATAACAGATGAATTCCGGAACTATTGCCATCAGCATGGCATCAAGGTGATGGCTGCCTGTCAGGAGGATGACACCTCGCAGTTTCAGCTTGTCATCGACAAACAGGCAGATATGGTCAACCTCGATCGCCCTGAGGTCTTTCTCCCCCTGTTGCGTAAAGCTCGCTCAACCTTTACACTTCGTACAGATCTATTGGCTATCCCTTCAGATGGAAAGACTCTTTGCACTCAACAGTTACAGCAGGCTATAGACCAAATAAATGAAAAAGGCGGAGGGCGACTCGTTTTGGCCAGAGGAGCATATCTTACTGGTGGGCTGATGCTGCGTTCTGGTGTTGAACTCTCCTTGGAGGAAGGTGCTACACTTTTGGGCAGTACAAATCCAGATGACTATCAGCCTATTAGTATCAGTCATACTGATGACACCAGGAATGACAATGCCTCTATGGCCCTGTTGATGGCTGATAAGGCAGAACATATCAGTATAACGGGTAGTGGCACTATTGATGGACAGGGACTTGCGCTGGCCTTGAATATAGATAGCCTTCACCATACAGGTGAGCGTCTTGATCCTTATTATAATCAGCGTCGTCAGCGCCCAAGTGAGATGGCTCGTCCAAAGTTATTGTTCATTCATGATAGTAAAGATATACATGTAACGGGCATCAAACTACGGAATAGTGCTAATTGGGGACTTTCGTTCCATCTTTGTGAGCAACTGTCTTTACTTCGTCTCGACATTGAGAATCGGGCTTATTGGAACAACGATGGCATCGATCTGACGGATTGCAGGCATGTGCTGGTAGCCGATTGCCAGATCAACTCTGCCGATGATGGCGTCTGCCTGAAATCTTATCATGCAGATAGGGAGTGTTACGATATTGAGATAGCTCGTCTGTCCATCCGTAGTAGTGCCTCTGCTGTTAAGTTTGGAACGGCTTCATGGGGAGGTTTCCGCAACATCTATGTGCATGATTTAAAGGTGCGCGACACCTTCCGTTCTGCGATAGCTATTGAGAGTGTCGATGGTGCAAAGATTGATAGTGTTTTGGTAGAACGTATCGATGCTAAGAATACGGGTAATCCCATCTTCCTGCGATTAGGCCAGAGGGCAGGCGAGCGCAAAGGTTCGCTGAGGAATGTGACCATCCGCAACTTCACTTGCGAAGTTCCTTTCGGACGTCCAGATGAGGCTTATGACCTGCGAGGCCCAGAGGTCGATTTCTTCCATAACCCTTTCCCCAGCAGCATCTGTGGCATTCCAGATAATCCGATTGAGAATGTCGTACTCGAAGACATCAATATCACCTATCCAGGCCGGGCAACCAAAGGAATGGCCTATATGCCCTTATGGCGTAAGGGCGATGTACCAGAGCAAATCAACAAATACCCGGAGTTCACGATGTTTGGCGAACTGCCCGCCTGGGGATTCTATGTCCGACATGTTGATGGTATTCGTTTTAAGGACGTCCATCTTTCTTTGGTTGACGAAGATTTCCGCCCGCCCTTCGTTTTCGACGATGTCCGGAATCTGGATTTGTCTTCATTAACACCCGATGTCTGAATAACCAGCCAATGCAAATGCACTCTAGTGTCATACCAGAGGTGCTTTTGGGTACTCGCCTACTTAATGCTTTTAAGCATTTTTTCAACAAATAGAGGGATGGAAAAGTGGTCGTGATAAAGTGAGTTAGCTCAAATGATAAAAATCCCGAAATGCTTGGTCGTTTCGGGATTTTTGCTTATCTTTGCAGCGTTCAATCAAAAATTTAATTCACTATGGAGAATATCAAAGTAAAAGAAGCGAAAGAAAACGCATGTATGAGTGGTAAGTATTTGGATCCAAAAGCAGATCTGACTTTTAAGTTGGTGTTTGGCGAGCATCCTGATTTGGTGATGAGCTTGCTGAATGCCTTGTTGCCACTCGCCGATGACGGCCAGATTACCAGTGTGGAATACATGACGCCAGAGATGGTGCCAGAGAATCCTGGAAAGAAGGACAGTGTGGTCGATGTGCGTTGCATTGATGAAAAAGGGCGCCAGTTTATTGTTGAGATGCAGCTCTACTGGAACGAGTTCTTCCAGCAGCGGGTGCTTCTGAACGCCTCTAAGGCGGTGGTCAGGCAACTGAATAAGGGTGAGGACTACAACCTGATTCAGCCGGTGTATTGCCTGAACCTTGTGAATGACGTGGGCTTCGAAAGTGGTCCCGATGAGTTCTACCACGACTACGCCATTGTTAATGTGGAACATTCCGACCGCATCATCGAGGGTCTTCGATTTGTATTCGTGGAGTTGCCGAAGTTCAAGCCAAAGACAATAGCCGAGCGGAAGATGTCCGTGCTGTGGCTCCGTTTCCTGACAGAGATCAGTGGAAACACGGAGGATGCTCCTGCCGAATTGTTAGAGAATGAGCTGACAAGCAAAGCTCTGAGCATTGTGGAGAAATCAGCGATGAGCGAGGCTCAGCTCTATGCCTACGAGAAATTCTGGATGAGCATCACTGACGAGAAGGGCTTCCTTGAGGCTCGCTACAACAAAGGTCGTGCTAAAGGTCGAGCAGAAGGTCGTGCAGAAGGCAAGGAAGAGGCTAATCGTGAAAATGCCCGCAAGATGAAGGAACTGGGTATGGCTGCCGATGTCATATCCCAAGTAACAGGTTTACAAGAAGAGGAAATACAGAATCTTTGATGTTATTCTGCTATAAAATATTCCCGAAATGCTTGGACGTTTCGGGATTTGTGCTTATCTTTGCAAGCAAATATTAAAAACTTAAAAACAAATAAGTATGAAAAAGCTATTATTGCTATTCTTCCTAACCCTCCTCCCGCTGGCAGCAAATGCTGATGCCGTGGAGATTGATGGTATCTATTACAACCTTAATGCAGAATCCAAAACGGCTGAAGTTACATATAATCCTAATAAATATTCTGGTGACATTGCCATCCCTAAGTCAGTCACATATGAGGAAATTACTTACAGCGTGACTTCCATTGACTATATGGCTTTCATGGATTGCAACGGCCTGACCTCTGTTACCATCCCCAACAGCGTGACCTCCATTGGCGACTGTGCTTTTCTTGATTGCAACGGCCTGACCTTTGTGACCATCCCCAACAGCGTGACCTCCATTGGCGACTATGCTTTTTCAGGCTGTAGTGGTCTGACCTCTGTGACTATTCCTAACAGCGTTACCTCTATTGGCAGGGAAGCTTTCTATTATTGCGGCGGTCTGACCTCTGTGACTATTCCTAACAGCGTGACCTCCATTGGCAACTATGCTTTTTCAGGCTGTAGTGGTTTGACTTCTATTGTCGTAGAATCAGGTAATACCGTTTACGATTCACGTGATAACTGTAATGCAATTATAGAGACAGTGAGCAATACCCTTGTATGTGGTTGTAAAACGACAGTCTTTCCTAATAGCGTGACCTCCATTAGCGAAGGGGCTTTTTCAGGCTTTAGTGGTTTGGCATCTATAACGATTCCAGAAAGTGTGACATCTATTGGGGATTTTGCTTTTTCTGACTGTAGTGGCTTGACCTCTATAAACATTCCTAACAGTGTGACATCTATTGGGGAAGGTGTTTTTTATCGCTGTACGAGTTTGGCTTCTATAGCGATTCCTGATGGTGTAACTTCTATCGTTAGTAATGCATTTGAAGGCTGTAGAAGCTTGACCTCAATAACCATACCTAATAGTGTGACGTCCATTGGTAATTCTGCATTTCGGGATTGTAGCAGCTTGACCTCTGTGACCATCCCCAACAGCGTGACTTCCATTGGTAGTTCTGCATTTTCTGGTTGTAGCAGCTTGACCTCTGTTACCATCCCCAACAGCGTGACCTCCATTTACGACCATGCTTTTTACTGTAGTGGTTTGACTTCTATGACGATTTCAGAAAGTGTTACTTCTATCGAAAATAAGGCGTTTTCTGGCTGTATTGGTCTCTCTGATGTGACTTGTTTGGCGATAAATGTACCCACAACTAGTGATGATGCTTTATTTTATGGTGTTACACTTAGCAATGTATATCTCCATGTCCCTGCAGAGAGTATTGACAAATATGCAGCAGTAGAACCTTGGAAGAACTTTGGTAACATTGTTGCATACATTCCTGATGATCAATTATTCCCAGACTGTCCTGCCGGGGAGGTGCGCGATGCGGCGATATATTTATATCGTAAAGGGATTGTGGAAGGAGATAAAGATGGCAAGTTGAATGCTGACCGTGAGGCGACGAGGGCAGAGGTAGCGAAGACTTCATTCTATGGGGCTTACTTCGGGCCGAAGAACGTGCCAGCAGAATTAGCAGTGGATAACTATCCAAGCGTTTATTCTGACTTGCAAGATAAGTCAACCTATTATTATCGTCCTGCCAAGGCTCTGCTCTATATGGAATACGGTGACGGCATAGCTCCATTCGATAGGAATCGCCTGGCATTTGAGCCAGAAGACAACATGGCACGAACTTATGTTCTGAAAGAATTGATGGAGACCTTCAATATCAAACCTGAACCGGACTATATCAGTAAAGCTGCTTCATTGGGTATCATTACGAGCAGTGAGAATTTCCGACCTAACGATAATTGTACCAGAGGTGAGGCGTTCCTGATGCTAGCCCGTATCATGCAGAAGATCGAGGCCGGTGAGATTGAGAATCCCAAGCCACAGGAGGCAGACTACTTTGAACCGCTGAATACGACGCTGAAGACCATCTCACTGGGTGCGAGCCTGCAGATGGGCAACTTCCAGCACTATACCAAAACGAGCTTTGCACTCAGCGGCGTAGTGCCTCTGGCTTTTGCTCATACGTACAATTCTTATAATACCACTTTGCCCAGCGTATTCTTTGGTGATAAGTCGAAGACCGAGGAGGATGATAGCTATCAGCCGTTGGGCGATGGTTGGAGTCATAACTACCATTCGTTTATTACGGTGGTTGGCGATTACCAGAAGGGTGCTGCTGATAATGGCCTGCGGATGATTGTTCACTGGGGCGGTGGTAGCATTGATGTGTATAAGTCAAATGGCAGCCAGATTGTGCCAGAATCCATGGGTGTTTACGATGATCTGTCTTTCGATGGTACAGAGGTTCTTGTCAAGTCGAAGTCACAGATGGAATACCGTTTCTCCACGCAGGGAGGTTCTGGTTCTGCCGTGTTCTATCTGTCGAGTATCAAGGATCGCAATGGCAATGAGTTGACCATTAACTATGAGGACGGCCAGAACGGATCGAAGCGCATCAGCAACGTTACTGATGGAAACCGCTCACTGAAGTTCTCCTACCTCAGTGGCACAGATCTGCTTTCAGAAGTGAATGACCCACTTAGTCGTAGCATCAAGTTTGACTACTTTGACAACAGTCAGACAGGCAAGAAGCAATTGAAGAGCTTTACGGATGCAGAGGGTAACACGACGACTTATGAGTATGCAGACCTCTCGAATGCCGGTTCTTCAAAGCTGTTGAGCCGCATCCAGCTACCGAAGGGTAACTATATAGAGAACGAATATGATGCGAACAGGCGTCTGAAGTCATCTGAAAGTGGTATTGGTGGTGTGCCGACAACGAAGACAAGTGTCAGCGTGACGGCCAACTATGGAGGCAGTAGCATCAGCACGCAGTCTCAGGTGGATGTGGAGCGAGGCTCACAGACTTCGTCCTACAAATATACCTACAATGAGAATAATGTTGTGACGAGTATGACAGGTGCCGAAGGCTTGTTTGCCAATGGCGCTTATGGCAATTCCTCGCATCCTGAACTGCCTACAGCCATTCAGACTAACAATACTGATGTAGATGACATCATTTATGACGAGAAGGGCAATGTGACGAGTATCACAGTCTCTGGCGATGGTACGCTGACCACCACGATGACCTACGACGATATGAACAATTTGACGAGTATCACTGATCCTATGGGCAATAAGATCACTTATAGCTATGATGGAAATGGCAACTTAACTGAGGTCTCTGCTCCTGAGGGCGTAACAGCCAGTATCACTGTCAACAGTAAGGGCCAGCCTACGGAAACGACAAATGCCATGGGTGTTAAGACCGAGTATCAGTATAATGAATATGGTAATCTGACGAAGACCACTTTGCCAGCTCTTGGTCTCTCAAGTTCTGCCGTCTATGATGCTGCCAGTCGTCTGACGAGTGCTACGGACGCTTTAGGACGTACCAGCAGTTTTGTCTATAATAACAATGACTTCCTGACGAGCGAGACGGATGCTTTGAGTCATACGACTAAGTATGCTTACGACAAGAATGGCAACCTGACGAGCATCACCAATGCGAAGGGCGGAGTAACGACGATGTCGTATGACAATGCGACGGACTGGTTGCTGTCAGTAGAGTTTGCAGGGGCGAAGAAACAGTATGACTATAATAAGGATGGTACGCTCAGTACCTTCACCAAGCCTGATGGCACAATGCTCAGTTACAGCTATGATGAACTCGGTCGTATCACCAGTGATGGTGTGAATTCTTACAGCTATGACAACAAACTGCGGCTGTCTGAGATTTCAGATGGCAGCAAGAGTGTCAGTTTCATGTATGACGGCTTCAACCGTATCACGGGTACGAGCTATGATGGAACATACAACAGCTATAGTTACGATGAGAACGGAAACTGCACGTCTGTCAATGATACGCAGTACAGCTATGATGGATTGAACCGTCTGACATCCGTCAGTTTCTCTGGTGGTACGATCAGCTATACCTATCGTAAGGATAGCAAACTTGATAAGGTGGAATATCCCAATGGTATGACGACGACATACGGTTATGATGAGGTAGGTCGTCTGACGAGTAAGCAGACGAAACTGAGTAATGGAACTGTTGTTGCTGGCTACAGCTATATATTAGATAAGGTGGGTAACATCACTGAGCAGACCACTCAGGAACCATATAGCGATATAGTACTTCAGGATGAGGATATCAGCTACAGCTATAATGAAGGCAACCGTGTCACTAAGGCTGGTGACATCAGTTTCGAGTTTGATGCCAATGGCAATACGACGAAGCGAGGCGATGAAAGTTACAGTTGGGATGAGAAGGACCACCTGACATCAGCAGGCTCAACGTCGATAACCTATGACCCGTTAGGGCTGATTGCCTCGTATGGTGATATCACGTTTACGACGGATCCGTTAGGTATGGGCAATGTGCTCAGCGACTCGAAGAGTGGGGCAGAGTATATCTATGGTAATGGTCTGGAGGCTCGCGTCGGTGGCATGGTCAGCTACTACGTCACAGATGTACGAGGCTCAGTAGTAGCGATCGTTGATGAGTATGGCAACATCACGCACAAATACCAGTATGATGATTTTGGCAGGGTCATTCAGAAGGAAGAGGCTGATTACAATCCCTTCCAGTATGTGGGTAAATATGGTGTGATGGCACTCAACGACCATCAGTACTACATGCGAGCCCGCCACTATGACCCCACCATTGGCCGCTTCCTCTCCGAAGACCCCATCTGGAGCACGAATCTCTATCCGTATGCGGATAATAACCCGATTATGGGAATTGACCCGAGAGGACTATATACCCAATCTGAAGCAATTGTTATATCATACAAACATGATGAAACTCAGAGACAAATATCATCTTTAATCAAAAAATATACAGATCGTAATCTCCAATTTACAAAAAATGCTTCTAGCAGTGATAGAGAAGAAATGGAAAGATTAACAAAACAATATACAGAAATAGAAAATCAATTAAGAGAAATTGCCAGGGAGAATTCGATGAAACAATCCAATAATAGTCTGCAAAATAATAAACAATCCAAAGCGGTTGTCAAGACGCAGAATCCATCTAATAATCCGTATGGGAACTATACTCAGTCTGAACAGGAGAAAAAAAGTAATTCGCGGCTGAACATTCAAGAGGCAATAAAGAATCAGTCTGATTATACAGAAATGGGATATGGCGAAATGGGCTCTGCAAGAGGCCTTTCAATTAACCCCGAAAATTGGCTGGATATCATTAAATATTCCTGGGAGCATAGGAGTGAATGGAGTCCATTCGAATGAAAAAAGGTAGATAATCTATGTAAAGAAAGGAACAATCATTAAAAAAGTAAATGAAGACTTCGAATATGAAACGATTATTATATACAATGGCAATGATGTTTGCGATGTTGCAGGCATTTGCCCAGGGGACAGTGAGGTACGAGTATGACGAATTGAATCGTCTGACTCAGGTGATATATGGCAATGGCGTGATAGTGAGTTATACCTACGATGCACTTGGTAACCGTCTGACTAAAAAGACCAGGGGTGGAGCAGAACTCGGAGAGACTGCAGCTATAACCATCGGCAAGAGTGGCAAGGCTTCTTATTGTGGAGATCAGTCGCTTGACTTCAGTTTCTCTGATGAGGTCAAGGCTTATATCGCCACGGGCTTTGATAAGGATGAAGGCACGATCTGGTTGACGCGTGTGAAGGATGTGCCTGCTGGTGTGCCTGTCTTGATCAAGGGCGAAGCCGATAAGACCTACGATGTCCCTGTGACGAATAGCCAGAACTCATATTATACGAATATGTTCGTGGGTAACACGAGTGGCGAGAAGATTCAGATACAGGAAACTGATGGCGACATGGTGAACTATTACCTCAGTGGTGACGGCACCTTCAAGAGTGTGAATAAGACTGCG
>ODAI011473759.1_pt1 | contig 38779 bp, 28 predicted proteins | sample 1539321 | NCBI WGS metagenome assembly ODAI01 (sample SAMN02144231, study PRJEB22623) | gut metagenome | biome: sheep rumen | host: Ovis aries | place: New Zealand
AATTCCTCAGCCTCGGGCAGGACTGCAACCGTAGCGGCGGAGGTATGCACACGGCCCTGTGTCTCGGTGACTGGGACGCGCTGGACACGATGCACGCCGCTTTCGTACTTCATGATGCCATAGACGCCTTCGCCCGTCACTGAGCAGACGATTTCCTTATAACCTCCGACGGCTCCTTCGCTGTAGCTGCTGACAGCCATCTTCCAGCCTTTCATCTCGAAGAACTTAGAGTACATGCGGAAGAGGTCGCCTGCGAAGAGTGCTGCCTCGTCGCCTCCTGTGCCGCCACGTATTTCGAGCACGATGTTCTTGTCGTCTTCGGGGTCGGCAGGCACGAGCAGAAGCTTTATCTCTTCTTCTAGTTCGGGGATGCGCTTCTCGCTCTCCGAGAGCTCTTCACGCAGCATCTCCTTCGTCTCGGCATCTTCCTCGATGGCAAGCATTTCCTTTGCGTCGGCCACGTTTTGCAGGCAGCCGATGTATTCTTTTCTTGCTTCGACGATCTTGCCCAAGTCCTTGTATTCCTTGGTGAGCTTAACGTAGCGCTTCTGATCTGCTATGACCGAAGGGTCGGTAATGAGTGTGCTGACCTCCTCAAAGCGGCTGACGAGTCCGTCGAGCTTATCTAATAGGCTATTACTTTCTGCCATGTTTGTTCTTTTTCTTGTGTGTGAGATAGAATTGCCGCCAGGCGAAGAACATGACGACGAGCAGTGCTGCTAAAAATATATATTCCATAACTCCTTGTTTTAGTATTCAAATTCGCCGAATTCGCTCTTGATGAGGAGGCTCTTCTTGCCTTCTTCTATGTGACCAACTACTTGAGCATCAATATTGAAGCTCTTGCTGATGCTGATGAACCGCTCTGCATCTTCGGGAGCGACATAGACTTCGAGGCGATGGCCCATGTTGAAGACCTTGTACATCTCTGCCCAATCTGTGCCGCTGCAGTCTTGGATGGCCTTGAAGAGAGGCGGAACCGGGAACATATTATCCTTGACAACGCGGCAGTTCTCGCCGATGAAATGGAGGATTTTCGTCTGCGCTCCACCCGTACAATGCACCATTCCGTGTATCTTCGGGCGCATCTCGTCGAGCATCTTCTTCACGACTGGAGCATAAGTTCGCGTGGGAGAAAGGACAAGTTTACCAGCCGAAATCGGACTTCCTTCCACCGAATCCGTCAATCTGAACTTGCCGCTATAAACGAGTTCCTCAGGTACGCTATGGTCGTAGCTCTCGGGGTACTTCTCAGCAAGGTACTTGGCAAAGACATCGTGGCGGGCGGAGGTGAGTCCGTTCGAGCCCATTCCGCCGTTGTATTCCTTCTCGTAAGTGGCTTGGCCACAGGACGAGAGACCCACGATGACGTCTCCAGGACGGATGTTGGCGTTGTTGATGACATCGCTCCGCTTCATGCGGCAGGTGACGGTGCTGTCCACGATGATGGTCCTCACGAGGTCGCCCACGTCGGCAGTCTCGCCGCCTGTGCCGTAGATGCCAATGCCCATGTCGCGCAACTCCTGCATGAGCTCGTCGGTGCCGTTGATGATGGCCGAGATGACTTCGCCCGGGATGAGCATCTTGTTGCGGCCTATCGTGGAGGAAACCAGGATGTTATCGACGGCGCCCACACAGAGCAAGTCGTCGGTATTCATGATGAGCGCGTCCTGAGCGATGCCTTTCCAAACGCTCAAATCACCCGTCTCTTTCCAATACATATAGGCGAGACTCGACTTCGTGCCAGCCCCGTCTGCATGCATGATGTTGCAGTACTCCGGATCACCTCCGAGGATGTCGGGAATTATCTTGCAGAAAGCTTGCGGGAAGATACCCTTGTCGATGTTCTTGATGGCGTTGTGAACGTCCTCTTTGGCAGCGCTCACACCGCGCATCATATAGCGTTGATTGTCCATAAATATGCTGTGTCTGTTTGTTTCCGACTGCAAAGGTACGAAATAAACGAGAGAAATGCAAAAGAAAAGTATTTTTCTTTTCATTTTCATTTACGAGTGCAGAAGGAGCTCGACCGCAGGTCAAGAGGGGGAAAATCTTATATATGCAAATTCTTGACGCGTTACTTGACGTAAATCATGGAAACAGGTGAGGCGACACATCTCGACTCGAAAGTTGAGAAGTTATATCGAACCGCAATCCACAGAAGCCTTGATTTTGTCAAGATTTTTCCCAAATCGACTCGATTTAAGGCCTTATTTTTGCCTCGGACTACCCTAAGTACCCCCAAAACGCATTTTGAGCGTTTTCCTGCATCAGCCTATATGTCAAGAGGTTACAAATCGGTCTTTTTCATCGAACAGGTGAAAAGGGTCAATATAGATGTGTTTCAGGACTAAAAACGGCCTGTTTTTTCGGTAAACTTAACACGCCTCGTCGATAAACTTAACGTAGGGGAATTGCAAACTTAACAGCCTGCGTTGACCAACGCCCCTGCATGCGTCTTCCAAATCGACGTACTGCGTCGTCCAATCCCCTCATATTAATGTAAAGATTTTTCCTTGAATCCTGCCCTACCTATACAAACAATTCAGGGACTGCCCAAAAGGACAATCCCTGAATCGATTATCAATAAATGACTATCTTCTGTTTAGAAGAGAACAGAGATGCGTGCCCAATGGGTCTTATCCCTATAATAGTCAGCAGGAGTAATATAGGTTAAGTTATAACCGATGGCCACTCTCTTGTGCAGCTGAACACCCACGCTGAAGTCAAGACCAAAGTGATGAGTGGTATCATAATTATCACTCCCGACCTTATAATAACGCAAGGCATAGCCCAGATTCAGGTCGGCATAGCCTCTGATCCACTTCCAAGAAGGCGTATAACCACGGACACCAAGAGCCTTGATGTTGAGCTGACCAAAGTTCTCGGGGTTTGCAGGCTCTGTGTATTCACCAGACATAAAGGAAACGCCCACAATGTTCAAAGCAACATAAGGATTGAATTCCCTGCGAAGCTGCCAGCCAAAGCCCCAGCCATTCTGCAGATAGACACTGAGTTCGTTGGTCATCTTCTTGTCCTTACCATATTCAGAATAGTAACCCTTGTTGTCGGAAGCGCCGTCTTGGGCATAAGCAACAAGTGAACATGCAATCAGCGCGATTGAAAATAATATCTTCTTCATATCTCTATATTATTAATAATGTATAGACTCAGGGACTGCCCCGAAGAGCAATCCCTGAACAAATTTTATACTTAACTCTGTTTAGAATGTGAAAGCAACCGTTCCGAAGTGATTTTTTGACTTGCCTGCGGATTCCCACTGCAGGGTGTAACCTAAAGACCACTTCTTGTTGAGCTGAAGACCAGCACCCCAAGTCAGGCCAAATGCACTGTTGGTAGAAGTCTCGCCTCCAACCTTTGCGATTCCCAGAACATACCCCATGTCGAGGTTTGAATAAACACGCAGATGATCGTTTGCAAAAGTAGGACTATAAGCACGGCAACCAGTCTTGAAGCTCAGCTGGTCGAAGTCACCGGGAGAGTTGAAAGGTGCATCCCACTCGAAGTGCAGGACATCCCAATCCAAAGTAATCCAGTCATTGGTGAAGAGCTCCGTCTGGAAGCCTGCACCTATGCCAAAGCCACCAGTACCGCCAACCGAACCAACATTTGCATTGACCGTGAAGTGATTCTCTTCAAAGATCTTTGCATTAGCACTCATTGCAAAAGCCATTGTCATTGCAGCAGCAAGAAATAAAACCTTTTTCATAATAATTAAATTAAGTTAATAAAAAAATGGTTTAAATCGATTGCAAATATATACATTATTTAGCATACTTGCAACACTTTTTAAGAAAAATTGCATGTTTTATCATACATTTTCAATACTTTCCTTGTATTGTAAGGCTAATACTCGTACTTTTGCATACAAAAACACGCAAAACTAAGAACTATGGGACTCGGAACTTATTGGGCAAGAAAAGACGACCAGACTGACGAGTTGAAGACCGTCAAACCATGGGAAGAAGAAGTAAGTAACGGCGACAAGTACTTCCCAGACCCTCACCAGAAAGAGCAAGAAGAGAAACCTTGACAAAGCAAGAAGGCAACCTCATCGGTTGCCTTTCCTTGCGGAGAGAGAGGGATTCGAACCCCCGGTGCCTCTCAGCACGCCGGTTTTCAAGACCGGTGTAATCGACCACTCTACCATCTCTCCGAACTCTCCTAAAAGAGGCTTTTGGTCTTAAAGCGCTGCAAAGGTCGGAAGTTTTTTTGAACTGTGCAAACTTTTCCCGCTTTTTCTTTGTTAAGAACTATAAAAGCATCCTAATAAGATAGAATAAGACGGGAATCAGCAGGCTTGGCAAGAGGTTAATCGTCTTGCAGTCCTTAATGCCCAAGATGCTCAGGCCGGAGCTCAGGATAAGCACACCGCCCACAATGCTCAACTCAACTCTCATCGGTTCCGGCATACCGTCGCCACAGAAATAGCCTATGGCGTAGAACATCCCTTGCCAACAGAACAGGACCGGTGCTGCGAGGAGCATTATCCAGCCATACGAGGCAGCAAGCACAGCAGAGCTGACGAAGTCGAGCGTCGCATTCGTATAAAGGAAAGTGTTTGCCGATTCGTTCCACGCCCACCCTGCTGAAGGAGAAAGCGCCGAAAGCACAGGGCCCACAATAGAGAACGTGCCGATGCAATAGAGCAAGCAACCCATAACGAGTCCCTGAACACCATTATTTTCCCCACCCTTCTTAGCATTGAGGTGCGCATTGAGTCGGTCAACTCGTCCTGCAAGGTCGAGCTTTGTGCCAATCAGGCCACCAAGAGCAAGGCTCAGGATGAAAAGGACGGGGAACTCACTCTTAGCCATATTGGGCAGCGACGCATTTGCTCCAAGCACAAGGCAGCACAGCCCAAGTCCATCGAAGAGAACTTTCTTATACTTCTCCCCAATGCCTGTGCGAACCAATGCTCCGAAGGCACTGCCTGCAAGGATAGTAATGGTGTTGATGATTGTTCCTAACATATGTTTATCCCTTATTGAGCCAGGCAAGGAGCTCGCCTTCGCTGGTCATTACGTAACGGAATGCCTGAGCACGACTCTGGTTGTATTGTTGCTCAATGTATCGCAGGCTCTCGTCGGTCTGCCCCTCTTGCAAATGCTGTAGAGAGTTGTCGCTGATGACGATAACGTCTGTCGTATCGTCGATATAAGCATTCGCATAAATTCCTCGATTGCCGAGCATCTGGTAGAGCTCTGGCCGAGTGTCAGGGGCAAGATAGAGTTCCTTTGTATAGAGAGGGTTCATGCCTCCTTCGTAACTCAGTCGCGAATCGAGGTAATGCTGAAACGTCAGGTGAAGGTCCTTGCTGATTTGCTCAGGCACAGCATACGAACTGTAACTTCCGCCAAAGATGCTCTCGAGGTCATTCTCGCTCAAGACCTTCGGGTTATAGCCATTATAAACCAGTTGCCTAAGTTGCTCTAAGGAACTTGCAGGAGCATCTTTGCCCAGCACGACATAGTGTACATTGCGGCTCACGCCTTGCTTTATCTCGGCACCAAAGGCTTGTAGTTTCTGCTGCAATGCCTTGGATGCGACATGAAAGGAGCCAAGCAAACAGAAGGCACGACCTACGAAGGGTGTCTCCTGCTGGAAGTCGGCATCGCTGAAGAGTTCGTACTGCATAACGGCTTATTCTTCTACTTCCTTCTTGGCGGGAAGTTGACGAACGACAATCTCATTGGAGACTTCGCCGCTGGTAAGCGTCAACTTTGCTTCACGCCCACTCTCCGTGTTTGTGTTCGGGGTAAGATTGAAGTCCACCCTGTTCTTGCCCTTGGGGCCTGCAGTATTGCCAACTAACTCAATCCACGGAGCATCGCCCACAAGCTCAAGCTCCCAGTCTTTCTCAACCTTAAAGCATATTGAATCCTTTTCCCAATTAGCACTATCCGTCAACTCATAAAGAATCTCATCTGGTATGTGAGCCTTTTCATCGAGCCAAGTCTTAATAGTATATCTGGGGTGTAAAACATTTAGTACACCGAGTTGATAGAAGGGGACTGCTGAGGAGTAGTAGGTCTTGACCAGAATTGTTCCGAGTCGTGTCCGGCCTGTCGTATTAGGCAGAGCAGTAAATGTCACTGTACTGTGATACAGATTCATGTAGTTATAGGCAACGTCCAGATGGTTGTCGCCATCTATTGTTATCCAATCGACCTGAGGCACAGCGGTCCAACTGTCGTACGTCTCAAAGCTAAAGGTTCCTGATGTCTGGTCCGCATAAAGGACAAAGGTTCCAGGATCGAGGCTGAACTTATGCATTTCGGGGTCATCGGCACATGATGCGACGAGAGAAAGCAAACTGACTACAATGAATAAGGTCTTTATCTTATACATATATATATTATATTAATTCTAAGGGCAAAGTTATAAAAAGATTAGTGATTAGAGACAAAAGATTGAAGATTATTTTGTATCTTTGCATAGAAAAGCATATATTTGCAGGGATGAAGAACATCTACCATAGGGACATCATTGAGATTCTGCTTGAATGTGGACGCGATGGATTACGCATCAAGAACATTGCTCGCAGAATCTACAACAGGCACGCGGATTTCTTTGTGCGCGACCTGGACTACAGCGAGATTCGCGATGCTGTGGGGCGTTACCTATGGGAGCAAAGCTTTCGGCATGAGTCGCCTTTCACTCGTACGCGTTACGGCACCTATGCCATCAAGCCGGACTTTGCCATTCAACTCGACCTGTTCCTTGATTTCACATATCATGGCGAGACACATAAGGAGCAGACCAAGTCGGCACCCAATCCCCATCACATCCAGTTGGAACTCTTTTAGCCTTATTGCTTGAAGTAGTAGATGAAGGTTGCGAGTCCCTCAAGGGCTTTCTTCCCTGTCTCCTGTATTTCTATGGTGAACTTGATGGTGGTCTTGATGGCACCACGCAGGTTGACGAGTTCTTCGAGTTTGGTCTTCATGCGGATGTGCTGGCCGCTAAGAACGGGCATAGCAAACTTCATGCGGTCCATGCCATAATTCATCATACGCTCCAGGTTGTTGACCTCGATAATCTGGTCCCAGAGATGGGGCAACATGCTCAGGGTCAGATAGCCGTGAGCGATAGTCTGGCCGAAGGGACTTTCGCGCTTTGCTTTCTCCGTATCGACATGTATCCACTGATGGTCGAGCGTTGCGTCGGCAAACATATTGATGCGTTCCTGACTGAGTTCTACGTAATCACTGACACCCAACTCCTGTCCTTCGTACTGCTGGAAGTCTTCATAGGAATTAATTACTACCTTTCCCATAATTCTTATCACTATTAATTCGTAATTACGGTGCAAAGTTACGAAATAATTCTTAATTCTTAATTCTTAATTCTTAAATTCTTTATATCTTTGCAACCATGAACAGAAAACTCCTCATACTTGCCCTTTTGATGCTGAGCTCTATGCTCTGTCTGGGCGAGAACTCTGCGGAGCGCACTAAACGCGACTTTCAGCAGTTGGGACTTCCCATATATGAGGGCAATACAACACGCATCTTGCCAACAGGTGAGATTAAGTTCCGCGACCTCTTCGAGGCGGTGGAGAAGGCAGAGAAGTACATCCTGATGGACTACTTCAAGTTCCAGCAGGACAGCATCTGCGGCGCGCTCCTGGAGATACTCCGCAGAAAGGTTCAGCAAGGAGTTGAGGTGAAGATTATCTTCGACAGTTTTGGCAACAAGAGCAGCGACCTTCCGCTTTCCGACACACTCCAGACGCGCATCCGGGAGTCCGGCATAGAGATAGCAGCCTTCGACCCCGTTCGTTTCCCCTGGATTAACCACCTCATGCATCGCGACCATCATAAGATTGCCATCATCGACGGCAAGATGGTCTATACGGGCGGCATGAATGTGGCAGACTACTACCTGCACGGCAAGCCGAAGGTGGGCAAGTGGCGCGACATGCACATACGAATGGAGGGACCTATCGTGCAGGCCTACGAGGAACTGTTCTGGAAGATGTGGCATAAGGAGCAGCCCCCTTCCCCGCTCCCCCGTAAGGGGGAGTGCCTCCCCTCCCTTATGGGAGGGGTTGGAGGTGGGTCTGTTGCCTTCGCTTCCCGTTGGCCTAAAGAGACGCCGAAGATTATGCGGCAGACCTACAGCATCGCTATTGACAATGCCGACCATCTGATACAGATTGTGAACCCCTATGCAATGCTCTTCGGAGAAGTGCGGGCTGCTCTGCGCAGGGCGCTGGAGCGAGGTGTCAGGGTGCAGTTCATGGTCTCCACAAAGAGCGACGGCAAGGTGAACGACGATGTGATTGGCCTCGAGATGCGTAAACTGATGAAGCGCGGCGCAGAGGTCTATTATTATGGTGACGGCTTCCACCATAGCAAGGTGATGATGATAGACAGCCTCTTCTGTACCGTCGGCACAACAAACCTCGACGCGCGTTCGCTCTGTTTCGACTATGAGGTGAACGCCTTCATCTTCTCCCCCGCCACGACCCACGAGTTGCAGCAGATTTTCTACGACGATATCGAGAAGAGCAGCACGCTGCTCACGCCCGAGGTCTGGAAGGAGCGCTTCCCCCTTCGCCGTCGCATCCGCAGCCGCATCCTCAGCATCTCCAAACGATTCCTCTAAGAAGCCTTCTCACTCTTATCCACAAAACAAGAAAAGGAGGCTGAGCACTAGGCTCTTCCCCCTTTTCGATTATTGCTGGGAATCCAGAAGATTACTCGTCTTCCCAGATATTCCAGGAGCTATCTTCCTTGGTGAGGGCGTTAGCGCCGTCCACCGTTTCATTGCTGATATTCAGGCTCTCAGCAAGCATCTGAGTTGCCTGAGCCGTTTCCTCCTGCATCGCAGGTGCCAAATATATCTTTTTCATAATGTAATTTTACGATTTAATAATTTTGTATTTTATGATTTAGGCTGCGCAGGGCAATCCTTAAATCTTGAAATATCTAATTACTTCAGCACCTTCTTGCCACCCACGATGTTGACACCCTTTTGTGCCTTCTGCAAGCGCTGACCTGCGAGGTTGTAGATAGCACTGCCTGCCGTCTGCCTGCCATTTTCTATTATCTGAATAGCAGTTGCACCATCATTGAAGTTGAAGGCAAAGCCCTTAACCTCGCTACTGCCCTCATAAATAACGTAAGCTTTGCCAGCAGGAATGGCTGTACCTGTCAAGGCCTGATAGAGGCCAGCCACGCCACCTACATTAGCCAGCACATACTCGCTGCCTGTTGCAGTGAGAGCAACTGCAGTGCCGAGCAGGTCGTTCTCGCCGGTGATAGCAGGAGCTGAAGCGGCAGGTGTGAAACTGTAGTAGTTCTCGTCACCCTTCAGGACAACTGCTGTCTGTGCAGGTATTGTGTTGTCTTGCTTTGTGAGGGTAAGGTATGCGCCATTTTTCTTGCCTGTATAGACAGCCACGTTGCTGGAAAGTGTACCAGCCGTCTCATTGTTATAGAGGGTAGCATAGCCTGTTTCGTCCATAGCAAAGACAACGCCGCGCGTGTTGTCGAGTTCGGGATAGGTGTCCTCGCCGATGGTCTGGTAGAAGGCACCGCCCAACTTGTAGGCAATCTCGCCTGTAGCGGCCTGCTCTGCTGTTACGCCTTCGTAGCTGTTTGTCTGGTCGCCGCCCATGGGATATGAGCAGGAGAGCTTGGGCAGCGTGGTGTAGCAGTTGATGAAGTGACCGCCAGCAGTCTCACCGGCCATAGCATCCTTCTGAGCATGCGTTGTAACGAACTGGATGTCGCCACGAGCATAGCAGTTCTCCATGATGGCATTGTCGTGATGTTCGCCTACCATAGCGCCGCAACGAAGGTTGGCTGTGCTCTCTACGTAAGCGTTCACAAGGCCGAGGTTATAAATCTTGCCACCACGCAGACGGGAGAAGAGGCCGCCCTCGCACTCCGTCTTGACGAAGAGGTTGCTGATGACATGGTTGTTACCATAGAACTTGCCCATGAAAGGACGCTGCCAAGAGCCGTCGTTGTTCAGGCCGATGGGCTGGAACTTGTCGCTGTTCTCCATGTCAATGTCGGCAGTCAGAGAGCCATTGGCACCCTGCTCGCCACCGTTGACAATCTGGGCGAAGCGAATCAACTGACCGAGGTTGCCGATGGTGTAGGCAGAGAGAACTGCGTCGTAGCCTGGCTCTTCGTATTCGTCGCAAATAGAGCAGATGCCGTTCACGAAGTTGTGCGGGCAGACAGCAGCATCAAGTTGGATGAGACGCACCTTGGCGCTCTTGTCCGTTGTGCCGTCGCAAGTGATATGCAGAGCGTAGTCGCCGTTCAGTTTCTCAACCTTGGCATAAGTAGCGTTCTTGCCTGAAATCTCGAAGTAGCGAGCCACGCCGCCATCGAACTTCTCTTCCATCTTGACTGTAGCATTGTTGTCAGCATCATACTCCGTCAGCTTCACGTTGTCAACATAAACCTCGTGGTTCACTCCATTGCCAGCATCGACGCGGATACCCATCTTGCCAGTATTGAGCAAAGCGAGATCGGTCATGTCGCACTGCGTGAAGGTATCCTCCAGCATGCCGTCGATGTAGGTGCGGACGACGTTGCCCTCTACCTCAATCATCACATGGCGCTTCACGCCCCAGAAGTCGATGGCCTCGTAGTCGGGATAGCGCGGACCACCGGCATGAGCCTTCCAGGACTCGTTGCCGTTGTCCAGATGATAGTAGGTGTTGACGGAAGTGTCATTGTAGTAGTTGGGCGAAATCTGCCACATGTAGTTGCTGCCGCTCTCGGTCAGACCGAAGATAAGAGAGACGTAGCCGCTCTCGATGGTCATGTCTGCCTCAACGGTGTAGTGCATATCGACAGCATCCTTGAACATATTGTTGGGGTAGTACTTCACCTCGCTGAGGTTGCGACCTTCGGTTGTCAGCGTGCCCTCTGTTTCGTTCCAGATAGGATCGTTCCTCCAGTCGCCATTCGTAGTGTCGAAGTCCTCGTAGTAGAGCACATCGCCTGTCTCGTTGGCAGTCACCTTGAAGTAATCATAGCTGGCCGACTCGTTGACGTTGCCGTCATGGTCCTGACGTGTGCCGACCAAGCCGAAGCGGAAGTTGCCGTCGCGAGAGTCGATAAGCGTGAACTCTGTCTGGTCGTCACGGCGCAGATAGGTGTCGGCATGACCACCATTGTTGCTGATGACAATCTTCGTGACGAACCAGTTGGTAGTGTTCAGAGCCACACCCTTGTCGGCTGTGTTGATCTCGGCAAGCAGGATGCCGCCCACCTTCCAGTCGTGGGGACGGAAGAGCGACTTAGAGCCGTCGGTGCCCACGTTGAACTGCCACATGCAGATTTGGCCGTTAAAGCCTTCATAAGCGCGGAAGGCAATACCTGCGCCAAGGGCGTTAATCTTGAACTTACTCTCGATGGTGTAGTTATCAGTAATCCTGTAACTCCACGCCTGAATGCCGCAAACCATAAAGGCCAACAGCATTGCTGCAATTCTCATTCTTTTCATTTTGTTTGATTGTTAAAACTTAATATTATGGTTATATGTAGTAGTCTCCTTGTTTTACCACTCGTTGTCCCAAAGGTTGACGTCGGACGTGTTCTGCTCCTTGACGAGGATGTCGCTGGAGTACTGGATAGAGTTCGTGCCGCTCTTGTCTATTATGAGCGACTGAGCCATCATTTGCATTGAGCCAAGCCTTACGACCATGCAGGCCGGTTGACTGTATATCTTTTTCATCTTATTATTTACCATTTAATCATTTACCAATTACTATTTTCTTGCCACCAATGATGTTGATACCCTTTTGAGCCTTGCTCAAGCGCTGACCAGCGAGGTTATAGATGGGGCCATTGACCATTGAAGATTGACCATTGACCATTTCAACAGCGGTTGCATCATCGTCGAAGACAAAGGTGAAGCCCTTGACGAGTGAACCTGTGTTGAGGTAAGCCTTGCCAGCAGGAATCTTTATATTAGTGTCTGCAACAGGATAGAAGCCAACACCGCCTATGTTAGCCAGCGCATAGATGTCTTCACCACCCGAGACATTGCCGTCGGAGCCTAGGAGGTTGTTGCTTGCAGCACGACTTACGCCCGTGGTAGGCATGAAGCTGTAGTAACCTTCGCTGCCTTTCAGGATGACGGCATCTTCCTTTGAGATGGCATTCTCAATGGCCACGAGTTTGAGCTTTTCGCCGTTAACGACGCCTGCGTATGCCTCTATGCCACTGGGGATTGTGACGTCGGTGTCGTGAGTATATTGCGTGGTGTAACCTGCGGCTGTAATCTTGTTCACGATGCCGTGGGTCTGGTCGAGTTCGGGATAAGTGTCCGTGCCGATGTTCTGACGCCAAGTGGCATCATAGCAGGAACTTTCGTTGAGCAGATAGCACAGTTCACCGCCAGTGGTAGAAGCATCGGAAGCGTTCACGCCCTCGTAGCTGTTCGTCTTGTCGCCATTCATAGGATAGGAGCAGGACAGCTGAGGCAGCGTGGTGTAGCAGTTGATGAAGTGACCGCCAGCGCACTCACCAGCCATAGCATTCTTCTGAGTATGACTGGTGACGAACTTGAAGTTACCGCGAGCGTAGCAGTTCTCCATGATGGCATTGTCGTGGTGCTCACCTGCCATAGCGCCGCAGCGCAGGTTAGCAGTGCTCTCAATGTGACCGTTCACAAGGCCGAGGTTGTAAATCTTGCCGCCACGTGTGCGGGAGAAGAGGCCACCCTCGCATTCCGTCTTGACGTAGAGGTTGCGGATGACATGGTTGTTGCCGTAGAAGATTCCCCTGAAGGGTCGCTGCCAAGAGCCATCGTTGTTCAGACCGATAGGCGTGAACCTATGGTAATTCTCCATATCGATGTCGGCAGTCAGCGAGCCGACAGCACTTTGATCGGAGCTGTTGACAATTTCTGCAAAAGCCATCAACTGACCCATATTGCCGATGGTATAGGTTCCTCCATCGTTGCCGGGAGCTTGATAACCGCCACAGTACTGGCAAAGGCCGTTTGCCTGATAGCTGTGTCCGCTGCAGTCGGTCTGAATGAGGCGCACCTTGATTGAGCCGCTCGTATTTATCTTCAGGGCATAATCGCCACTGACAGACTCAATGCTGGCACCGCTAACGCCATCGATGTTGAAACGGTGTGCTGTGCCGTCGGTAAAGGGTTCGTACAGCACTACCGTAGGGTAGCCATCTGTATCATATTCCGTCAGCTTTACATTGTCAATGTAGGCAACATGGGTTTTGCTGTTGCTTCCGTCGGCACGGATGCCTATCTTGCCCGAGTTGAGCAGTTCGAGGTCTGTCATGTCGCACTGGACGAAAGTATCGACCAGCGTTCCGTCAATGTAGGTATAAACCACATTGCCCCCGACCTCAATCTTCACACGGTGTTTGCTCGTGAAGTCGCTGGCTGAGAAACCTGGATAACGTGGGCCGGCGGCATGTGCCTTCCACGACTCGTTGCCGTTGTCGAGGTGATAGTAGGTGTTGGCAGAGCCGTCGTTGTAGTAGTTGGGCGAAATCTGCCACATGTAGTTGCTGCCGCTGTCGTTCATGCCGAAGATGAAGGAGACAAAACCGCTCTCGATGGTCACGTCGGCTTCAAGGGCATAGTGCATCTTGACGGCATCCTTGAACATGTTGTTGGGGAAGTACTTCACCTCTTTAAGGTTGCGGCCTTCGGTAGTGATGGTGCCATTAGCCCAAGTAGGATTGTTGTTCCAGTCGCCATTTGTTGCTTCGAAGTCCTCGTAGTAGAGCACTTCGCCCGTATTGTTGGCAGTCACCTTGAAGTAGTCGTAGCTGGCCGACTCGTTGATGCTGCTGCTGTCGTCGTGGTCCTGACGTGTGCCGACCAAGCCGAAGCGGAAGTTGCCGTCGCGAGAGTCGATAAGAGTGAACTCTGTCTGGTCATCACGGCGCAGATACGTGTCGGCATGCTGGCCATTGTTGCTGATGACAATCTTCGTGACGAACCAGTCAGTAGTGTTCAGCGTCACGCCCTTCTCGGCAGTGTTAATCTCAGCAAGCAGGATGCCGCCCACCTTCCAGTCGTGCGGACGGAAGAGCGACTTCGAGCCGTCGCCCACACTGAACTGCCACATGCAGATTTGGCCGTTAAAGCCCTCGTAGGCTCGGAAGGCAATGCCAGCACCAAGGGCATTTATCTTAAACTTCACTTCGATGGTGTAGTTGTCGGTAAACCTGTAACTCCACGCCTGAATGCTACATGCCATAATAGCCAGCAGCATCACTAATAGTCTTTTAGTTTTCATCTCGTCTGATTGTTAAACTTAATCCTATTGTAATATATAATTAATGTGTATGTATAGACTTACTTACGAGATATATACTTTTTTCCGCCATGAATGACCATGCCTTGAGCCAGTCTACTATTAATCATCTGGCCGGAGAGGTTATATATTCTCCCCTCATCTTTGCGAGAGGAAGCAGGAACGAGGCTTATGGCATCGGGCGTCTCTTGAAGCCAAGCGAGGATGTCGCGCGACATCTGTCCGGCCACCTTCAGCCTGCCCGACACTATGCTGCCTTCAGAGAAGGGATTGGCGGCAGAGAAGTCTTCCGAGAAGACCAAGCTGCCTGACTTCAGCCTGATGCTGATGTCGTCGAACCAAGCGATTTCTGTCTTTCCGTAAGCATCGTCGTGGGCCTGACGGAACCCTATCCTGCCAAAAGCGAAGCTGCCACTACGTTCATCGACAAGGACATCATCGATATACGTCTTGGCATAAGCCTCATCCTCTATCTCGATTCTAATCTTGAAAGGATGGCCGGCTTGGATATTGACTTCGCTCGGCAAATCTATCTCACCCAAAAGGGATACACTGCCGCCCAGCCAGCGATGGGGACGGAGGCGGAGATGCTGCGGGTCGGAGGCATTGAACTGCCACATATAGTAGCTTCCGCCATCGGTAATGGAGAAGCAAAGGCCAGCCGACAGTTGCTCCACTTCCGCCTGCATCTCTATTGTATATGAGAGTTTCTCGTCTGCCGGATCGATAGGCGAGCCATTTTGGAGCAACAGGGCATCATCGACAAGGAACATCGATTGGCTGGGACGCAACGTAAGGGAGAAAGCCCCCTCCCCGCTCCCCCTTTGGGGGAGTGCCGTTACCTGCCCTGTATGAGGGTCGAGCAACGAGAGTTTAGTGGCAGATGTCTTAAGCCGTATTGTATTTGTGGCAGAAGTGGCATCGATGTTGCCAAAGTACCAGACATCATGCCCGTCTATTAACTTATGTATATAATTAAAGGGATGCGTGCCTTCCGACATGCGGACATCGCGCTCGGGCAGGCATTCCTCCATCACTTCTGCCAGAGAACTTGCTGATGGTGAGGAGATGAAGTATGCCTTGTTCTCTTCCGATGCTAGCATGCGGCTGGTGATGCTCTGTATTTCCTCGTCGCCTGCCTCGCCATCGGCTGCCAATTGAGGGTATTGGGTCGTGAAGATGACCTTGACACCATGCTGCCAAGCCTCTTCAATCTTGCGCATGTTGCTCAGCGAGATAACCTTGACGCCAGGAAGAATCACAACAGAGAAGTGCTCGTGGTTGATGGCATTGTTCATGTTCAGCAAACCGTCGGAAACGGAGCATCGGTCGTCGAGGACCTCGGGATGGAGATAAGTGAAGTCGATGCCGAGGTCGTCGGTCAGATAGTGCGACACTTGCGGATAGTCTGTCCCCGGCACGTCAACACCGCCTTCATAGTAGCCCTTAGGGCCGTCGAACACGTGTCCAGCATATTGTGTCTGTATGGGATAGAGCACCGCAACATCTGCCACATGCCTTCCCTCGCGAGCCAATATATAGTTCAAACGTGAAAGGAAAGCATTGAAACGAGGCAGGTCTGCGTTGTACAGCGGGTTGCGCCACGAGAGTTCGGGCAGGAAAGTAACGTCGCCATCGTTGTACCAGACGGCATGAGGAATAAGGTGGTTGATACCCTTCGTGTATTGCTCGATGGCTATCTGGTAGAGCGTTTCCACCGAGATGTTGCCCATAGCGCCATACGTCTCGGACATGACGTAGGTCTTATCCCAGTTGTTGGCCGACGAGGACACGACTTTGTAGAAGTCTTCGGTCGGGCGGCCGCCACCTATCTTGTCGATACCTGGCATCGTCAGGTGTTTCCCGACAAGCATCAGGTCGCCCGACACGCTGGTTGGATTCACTATTTCTTCCTGATCCTGATGCCCAGTAGCAAGGATGCCATGCGCTGTCGCCCAGTCGCAGATGGTCTTCATGAAGCCCTCGCTATAGAGCGTGGAGTGCAAGCCAAAGAGGAGGTTCCTGGCATATGCTGTCTTGTCTCCTATGTCGTACCAGAGGGCTGGATAGAGTGCTTCGGGCGAGAAACCATAACGCGCCTCAAACTGCTCGTTGAAGTCGCCTGTCCACATCCTTCCTTGTGCTCTGTACATCGTGGGTTCGTCGAAGAAGGTGGAGACGATGGTCTGTCCGAAGTCGTCTGCAAAGTGCTGATAGTAAGCCTCATGCGTATCTTGAACAAACAGGCTGACGGCCTCGGAGGAGAGGTAGTCCACGTTCGGGTCGCCGTCCTTGACGCATTGGCAAACCATCACACGCCAGCCCGATTGCTTGGGAGCTGTCCACGTCACCTGACCGGTCTCCTCGTCATAATAGTCGCGCAGCGGAACAATCTCCTTGGTGTTGGCATTCCAAGCCACAATCGACATCAGTTTCCCCTGAAGGGTTATCTGGCGGTTGAAGGTAGCGCCGCTGCCCACGCGGTACTCTGTCTTGTCGAGGCGCTTAATGGTGTGGTCGGGATGATTGTTCATGAAGGTAGTCACGCCCGAACCGTTGATGGCCCCCATGCTTCCGCTCGGGAAGCCGTATTCGTCGTAGATGGACATATGAGCGCCCAAGGAACGTGCCTTCTCGACAGCATCTCCATAGAGCTGGAAGTAACTGTCGGAGAGATAGTTCGGACGGAATCCACCGCCAAAAGGCAAGATAGCACAGCCGCCATAGCCATCGGTCTCGACCATCCGACCGATTTGTTCCAGAAGAGCCTGCTCCGATACCTGCGTATTGTTCCAGAACCACAGGGGTATGGGACGCCACGACATAGAGGGCTTGGCGAACTCCTTCGTCTCGAACAGAGGAGTCTCCTCGCTCCTGGTTTGGCAACTCACGCACCACAAGCAGCACAGAAGTGCTATGGTTCGTACAAGGCTTCTATCTTTGGTTTTCATCTTTTTATTGTTCGTTCTCGTTCTTCTTAAGGACTGGCAAGGCTCAAAAACTGGAGACCTGATTGATGCCACATAGGGCGTCTTCAACTCCCCTATAGGGCGTTGGTCATTCCCCTATAGGGCGCCAGTCATTCCCCTATAGGGCGTTGGTCGTTCCCCTATAGGGCGTTTGGCCATCCCTCTGCATTCACTTAACCAGAACCTTCTTTCCGTCTGTGATGACAATACCTCGGGCCGAGGATTCATCAGGCAGACGCATTCCATTCAAACTATAGTAAACGCTTGCTTTCTTATCCGTAATCGTATTCTCGCCTACATTCTTGATGCCAACGGGAACTTCGCTGCTGACAGAGAAAAGATATGAGCCGGAGCCAACCTCGTAGATTGCATAGCCGTCGGCTGTCTCGATGTAGGTTACACCCTCAGCCTCTTCGGCCACTTCACCACTCTCGTAAACATAGAGGCCATCGCTGATGGGCAATCTCAATGTTGCTGTCGTGTTGGCAGGAACGGTGACGCGATAGGTCATCTCCTTCGTGCCGTTGCATTGCCATTCAGCCTTAATCTGGCCATAATCGGAAGCGAAGGTTGCATCGACGGATGTGATGCGCTTCTGGCCATAACGCAATGTTGTGCGAGTGTCGGGATAGGGTTGCAACACAAAGTGCTTGAAGCCTGGCTGTTTCTCATCGGGAGCGATGCCTGCCATGTGGCGGAACATCCATTCGGCAATGATACCATATGAGTAGTGATTAAAGGAGTTCATACTGACGGGGCCGTAGCCACTGGCAACGGTATAGGAGTTCCAACGCTCCCAAATAGTGGTAGCACCCTGGTCGATGCTGTAGAGCCAAGAGGGGTCGTTGCGCTGGAGCAGCAGGGTATAAGCATCGTCGATATAGCCGTTCTCTGTAAGCGTCTGGTTCAGGATAGCAGTACCGAGGAAGCCGGTGTTGAGTTTAAAGGCATTGTTCTGGATGGCACGATGCAGATAGTTACGGGTACGAGAGATGGAGGTTGCGTCGGGCAGAAGGTTATAACGGAGCGCCATGAGATAACCGCATTGAGTAGCTTGCGTAGGAACTTTAGAGTTGTTCAGGTAACGCGTCTGCCATTCTGCCTTAATATTCTGGAAGAGCTGTTCATATTTCTCGGCCTTCTGGCTGTAGATGTCGCCTTCTGTTTCAGAAAGGGCGCGGCAGGTGCGAGCCATCAGGTCGGCATCGTAAGCATAATAGCATACACTACAATATCTGCTGTCGGTCGAAACATATGCCACCCAGTCACCATATGTGGTATAGCCACCATTGTACTGGTAGCCGTCACCGGTCTGAGCAGCAAGGAACGACATGTAGCGTTCGTTGGCCTCGAAGTTCTCGCGGAGGATTTCCTTGTCGCCTGTCATGAGATACACTTTCCAAGGCAGGATAACACCTGCATCGGCCCATGCCGCAGCGCCATAACCCACGCCCCAGTGATAGGGGGCTATCACGCCATAAGCACCGTCGTTGCGCTGTGCATCACGCATGTCGCGCATCCATTTCTTGTAGAAGTTGCGGGTATCGCCATTGTAGAGGCCAGCCATCGAATAGACCTGTGTGTCGGCCGTCCAGCCCATGCGTTCGTCGCGTTGCGGACAGTCGGTTGGTACGCTGACGAAATTCGAGCGCTGTCCCCACATGACATTGCTATAGAGCTTGTTGACGTCCTCGTGGCTGGTGCGGAAGGAAGACTTCTCGTCAACAGCACTGGTCACGGTCTCGCCAATGACGTTGGTCAGCTCGACATCTGCCGAAGAGGTCACCTCGATGTAGCGGAAACCAAAATAGGTTGATGTGGGATGGAAGCTCTCGCCCTCCTCTGCACCTTTCAGGGTGTAATAGAGCGTAGCTTCTGCCGAACGAAGATTCTCGGTATAGACAGAACCGGCAGGACCATCATCGCCACGATTGCGGTCGCCTGTCGTGTTGGGCATCTCGCCAAAGCGGAAGCGAAGCTTTGTGCCGGGAGCGCCCTTTGCCGTGAAGCTCACCCAACCCGAGCCGTTCTGCCCAAGGTCGATTACAGCCGTCTGGCCTGCGGTCAGGTTGAAGTTGTTCTGGCCCGTTATCTCCTCCACGACATTAATCGCGCCGAAGGTCTTGCCGTTGGGCTTCGTGCCTTCATAAATCTGGATGGTTTGCGGATAGCGGCGGAGTGCCTCGACAGCCATGATGGCCGGTCCCTCGAAGGCACGAATCTCGCCCTTGAAGTCATTGCTTACGGCAACGCCAAACCAATCGCTATCGTCATAATCGGGCGTGAACTGTCCGTTTTCGAGGCGAGCGTCGTAGGTCTCACCATTATAGATGTCGCCCTTGCGCAGCGGACCATTGGTATTGCTGAGCCACGTGAGGTCGGTGGGAATGACCTTGGTCGAGCCATCCTCCATTTCTATCTTGAGCAGGGCACGGAATGCATTGGGTTTGCCCCCATAGATGCCATGCACAATAGCGCCGTTCCACCAGCCGGTCGATACTTCGGCGCCAATGGCATTCTTGCCCTCGCGCAACAGAGCCGTTACGTCATGGGTGGTATAGAACACCGTCTTGACCATTTCCGTTGCTCCGGGCTTGAGCTCGTCATAAAGTGTATTGCCGTCCTCGTCGGTCTGGCCTACACGTTCGCCATTGATGAAGACGTTATAGACGCCCAGTCCTGTTGCATAGAGGCGGGCACGACGAACGCCATCTCCCAGTTCAAAAGTCTTGCGGAAGATGGGCATGCCAGCGGTGATGCTGCCATCCTGCTGCATGAGGCGCTTGCTGCCGCCAACGGATGCTTCCATATAGCACTGACGGCTGCCACCGAAGTCGCGGATATCGGTAGCATTGAAGGCATTACCTGCTCCCTCGAAATCCTCGCTGAAGGTCACGGTTCCGTTCCCATCTTCATCATAAACGATTTGCGTGATATTGTCGAAATACGCCTTCTCGCGCTCGTTTCCGGTAGCGCTGACACGTACGCCAAGGTCGCCAACAGCCAGCACGCCTTGGGTGTCCTGATAGGTATCGACCAGCACATCATCTATATATGTACGCACGTAAGGCGTCTCGCATTCCAGGACGATATGGTGCTGCTTGCCGATGAGGTCGGCTTTGCTGAAGGCCGTGATGGGCGTGTCGTTATAGGTCAGGTTGCCGTTGTTATAAACATGGCGGCGAACGACGGGCTGGGCAACGTCGAACGTATTGATGGCCCACATCATGTAGGTGTTGCCAGAAGTTGCGCTGAAGCAGATGCTTGCATTGTCATTGACGAGGGTAAAGTCGTATTCCACATCAAAACGGACGGGCTTTGCCACCTTCTGCTGCCAAGCATATTTTGCGGGACCGGTCACATAGAACTGACCGCCCTCGAGCGACCCACTGTTGAACATGCAGGTGCTGCCGTCGAAATGTTCTTCGAGGAGAACCTTGTCGCCCGACCTGACGATAAAGTCGTCGAAATAAGCCTGTTCGGGTTGGTTGCCGTTGTCGTAATCCTCGCGGAAACCAAAGTCGCCATAAGCGAAATCGCCCGTGCGGGTATCAACCAAGACATCATCGATATAGGTCTTGGCCGTATTGGCATTCGTCACTTTTACCGTGAGTTTATGCTGCTCGCCGTTCTTGATGCTGACGCGCGTGATGGCTGCTTCGGAGAGGAGAGACGGGTTGCCGCCGCTCCAGCGATGGGGACGGAAGCGAACGCTGCCATTCGTGTTGACCTGCCACATATAGTAGTTGCTGTGGTCGGAAGCGGCGAAGATGAGTCCAGCGGCAAGCGCCTTGATGTTGAACATCACCTCGACCTCATAATCCGTGATGGGACCCTCTGCTTCGGAGCCCTGCTCGTTGGTGCTGGCCTTGATCCATTGCGTGCCGTTCCAGGCATCAGCCGTCATCAGGCCAGTCTCGAAATATGCTTTCTCGCTGCTGGTGGCCGTTCCGCCCTTATTGTCGGATACGGTGACGCGCCAATAGTAGCGAGTCTCGGCAGCAGGCGTGAAACCTTTAGCCTCGACGAACACGCTTTGGTCGGAATTGACGGTTCCCGATTCCCAAACGATATTGCCAAAACTGGCATCGCTGGCAACCTGCACATTGTAGCTTGTCTGCATCACGCCCCTTTGCTCGCTTTGGAGTTGCCAGGAGAAGTGAATCACACTCTTGTCAATGCCGACAGGATTGTGATAGTCTTCCGTACGGAGTTCTGTGACGTCGAGGGCAAAAACCCAAGCCGCAGCCATACACATAAAGAAAGATAAAAATAACTTCTTCATAATTTTATTATAATGATTTGATTTAATTGCTTTTTATCTTAAAATGCATACATTTGCACCGCAAAGGAAAATTTTTTTATACATATTTCAGATAACTTTATGTTTTTTTGATGTAACATTTTGACATTTGCCAAAAAAACACTACTTTTGCATAGATTTACCTCATCCATCTATCCTCTTTACCAAGATGGCTACAAACAAATACTTACTTACCCACGAATCGGACTCCCGATGGGGGATTACCGTCAATACGGTTGGAATGCAGGACGTTGCAGCCGGCAGCACCTACCCCGTTGGTGACCATCCGGAAGACTACCTCTTCTCTCCGAAGAAAGGACGAGTGCTTCGAGAGGCACAAATCGTTTATATCACCAAAGGCAGCGGATGGTTCGAATCGGCTCATCAGCCCCGCACAAAGCTGCAGGCCGGCGATGCCGTCGTGCTCTATCCCTACGAATGGCACAGTTATGCTCCCGATCCCGAGACCGGTTGGTCTGAGGCATGGATTGGTTTTGCCGGAGAAGAGGCAAACGCCTTGCTCCGCAAGTTCTTCCCCCACAAGTCGCACCCTATCTTTCAGGTCGGGGTGTTCGATGCCCTTTGTGCTGCCTACGAACAAGCCTATGCAGTGGCCGAGAACCTGCTTCCAGCCTACCAGCAACAACTGATAGGCTACGTTTGGCTCATCATCACCACCGTTTATGCACGAAGCCAACAACTGCCCTATTTGGGAAATCCGGACATGACGGGCATCAGTCACGCCATCAGGTATATGCGGCAGCACATCAGCTCGAACATCCGCATGGAGGAGGTTGCGGCCGAGGCGGGAATGGGATATTCCAAGTTCCGCAAGGTCTTCAAGGACTGCACGGGATTCGCTCCGGCACAATATTTCCTGCGGCTGAAGATGGAGCGGGCGAAAGACTACCTGCAGGCCACCGACTTCTCCTGCAAGGAGATCACCTATCGCCTCGGGTTCGATTCGGCTTCCCATTTCAACAAGATGTTCCGCCTCTACGAGGGCGTCACACCTACCCAGTTCCGCAATTCATAAAACGCTTTGCAATTCCAGGAGAAGAAAAGAGGGGACAAAAAAAAGAAAGCCCCATACTCAAATATTGGGGCTTTCTTTTTGCTAGAATCGTCCGCCGCCCCAGCCGCCGCCACCGCGACCGCCCTGACCGCCTCGATTGCCCCCCCAGCCGCCTTGACCGCCGCCGCCAAAGCCTGCTGCACGGGTTTCCTTGTCGCCGACGAGGTTGAAGCGATAGATGAGGTGCACCATGACGTAGCTGTGGATGGCGTTGGTCCAGGTGTCGCTGCGATTCGTGGCGCTGTAGTTGCGGCTGATGCTGGAGCGGTTGCGCAGGATGTCGTACCACTGGACGCTGACGGTTGCGTTCTTCTGCTTGAGGAAGTTCTGGCTGAGCTGTGCGTTCCAGATGAGCTCGTTGGTGTTCATGGTGGCGTCGTCGTAGCCGCGACGGCTCTGCTGGGAGATGTCGCTGCTCAGCTGCATGTCCCAAGGCATGTTGATGACGATGTTGCCGCCGTAGTTGTAGAACCAGGTGTCGCGATTGCCGTTGCGCTGCATGTCGTTGCGGGCGTGCTGGTAGTTCATGCCGCCGTTGACGCCCACCTCGAGCAGGTCGTTGCGGAAATTGAGGCGCAGGTTCTCGCCCAGGCTGGTGCTGCGGGTGGTGGACTTCTGGAGGAGGTTGTTGTCGTCCATGTAGCGGAAGAGGCCGTTCATATCGACGGTACCGGTGATGAAGGGCAGTGCCCCGGCGTCGAGATTGCTGCTGATGTAACCCACGCTATTGGAGTAGTTGATGTTCTGGTTCCAGTTCAGATTGAAGTATTTCTTTTTGCCCAGAGCTGTGTTGAAGCCCATCCAAGCCCATGTGTTCCAGCTGCCGTCGATGTTCATGGGACGGCTGTAGCTGATGCCGGAAGCGGTGTCGTAGATGGTGGCGTTGGAGATGCTGCGGCGATTGATGTTGGCGCTGGCGTTGATGTTCCAGCCCATCTGCTTGTCGGGGATGTAGTTGTTGTAGTCGATGTTGAAGCGGTCGCTCCAGGAACTCTTCAATCCTGCATTACCGGTGCTGATATAGAGGGGGTTGCTGTTGTCCATGACCTCGATGAGGTTGGTCATGGAGGGTTGCGACATGTTGCCGTTGTAGCGGATGCGCAGCTGGCTGGTGTTCGATATCTTCCAGCGGACGTTCAGGCGCGGTGCCCAGTTCTGGATGTGGCGAACGGTATCGATATGGATGCCTCGCTTGTCGTAAGCCATATCGGTGCGCTGCGGCTCCCAGTTGACTCCCAGATTGAAGTTCAGTTCCTGCCCGTTCTCGTACTTGCCATTGTAGCGCAACATGAGGTTGATTCTCTGGTTGAACTCCTTATAGGTGGCGTACTGGCTGTTCATGGCGTCGCGTTCGAGCTGGGTGAAGTCGATGCCATAATTGGAGAAGTCCATGCCGTTGTAGGTGCCGTTGTACAGGTCAACGGCGGTGACGTCGGTGAGGCCTCTGTCCTCAAGGGCTTTCTCGAGTTCCTTATAGACCATCATCTCGCGGTCGGTATCCTGGAAGCGGTATTGCGCCTGGTAGCTCGCCTGCACGACGGTTCCCTTCAGGATGGGCTCGGTGTAGCTGATGCGTCCCTGCCCGCTGTAGTTCTTGGAGGGCGAGAAGATGTTCTGGTAGTCGGCATTCAGGTTGCCATCGGTTCGCTGGTAATACTTAACGACGGAACGGCTGTACGACTCGTTGTTCGATTCGCTATAGGAGCCCTCCAGGTTGAGGGTAATGTTTCTGCCAGGCACGCCAAGCCGACGATTGACCTGCAGCTCGCCATTGACGTTATTGTTGTAGCTGTTGCCACTGGTCAGGCGGTCATTGCCATTAACGAGAATGCTCTGGAGCTCCGTTTCCTTCGCGCGATACTCCTCGACGGGGTCGGTCAGGCCAGCCTCGAAGGGACTCGAATTGAAGGTTACGCTACGGCTATTCGACGAGTTGTCGCCATTCGAATGACTGAAATTGGGACGGAACAGGATGTTGGTCATCGAGTCGGGGAACCACTCGAGGCGGAAGTTGGCGTTGATGTTCTGGTTCCAGTTCGTGCCTTGATTCTTGGAGTTCGAGAACTGGCTGGCTCCCGTTGGAAGGAACATCTCGTTGTTGGTTCGGCTCTCGGAATAGCTGTCGCTGCTGCTGTAGCGAACGTTGCCACCCATCTTCAAGAGGCCTGCAGTATATTCCGGTTTGCCGTTCTCCCAAGCGAAAGTGACGCCGCCCATCGTGCTGGTGGTAATGCCGTTGCCGCCTCCACCCCATCGGCCACCAAAGTCGTTCACATTGTTGCGGCTGCCAACGATGGACAGGAACTTGCCAGCCATGAAGCGATTGATGTTGAGCTTTGCCGAATAGCGGTCTTCCGTACCGTAGGCTCCATCGATGTTGCCTACCCATCCCTCCTTCATGCCTTTCTTGACGGTAAGGTCGAGCACGGTTTCCTCCTCGCCATCATCAATGCCGGTGATGCGGCTGTAGTCGCTCTTCTTGTCGTAGGATTTGAGTTTCTTGATGAGCTTCGACGGCAAGTTCTTCATTGCCATCTTTGTGTCGTTCTGGAAGAACTCCTTGCCATCGACCATAATCTTGGAGACGCTCTTGCCGTTTATCTTGATGTTGCCATCATCGTCAACTTCTGCTCCGGGCAATTTCTTGACGAGCTCGTCCAGCATCGAGCCTTCGGGCAAACGGTAGGCATCGGCATTGAAGATGAAGGTATCGGCACTCATCTCCACTTGGGCCAGCTTTGCCGTCACCTCGGCTTCCTTCAGCATCTTGCTGTTCTCCTGCATGGTAATGGTGCCCAGGTTGATGCTCTTGTCGCCTTTTGGCAGAACGATATTGCGGTAATAGGTCTGGAAACCCATGAAGCTGATGCGCAGGATATAGTTGCCCGCCTTGACGGAAGGCAGTTTGAACTTACCCTCGAGGTCGGACGAGACGCCAGCCGCTTGGGCACTGTCCTTGGGTTGAAGCAATACAACCGACGCACCGGGCATCGGCTCGTTCTGTGCTCCGTCCATCACAAGTCCGCTCACGGTAACTTTCTGTGCCACTGCTACAAGCGAACAAAGGCAGAGTATAAGTAGGGTCGAAAATCGTTTCATTTAGGAATAAATTGTGTGACTGATTAAATAGACAAGAACGATGCGAAAAGGTTTATTCAGTACTCAAAAATAACTCTGTTGCCTTCGCATTGTTGCGATACGGATGTCCCGTCCCAAACGAGATTGCCGTTCACCCAGGTCCGCTCCACTTGCCAGCCAAGCGTCCTGCCTTCCAAAGGACTCCAGCGGCAAAGGCTCTCGATGCAATTTGTCGTCAAAATCCAAGGTTTCCTGCGCACCAAGGTGAGGTCTGCCCAGTAACCCTCGCGGATGAAGCCTCTTTCCTTTATATGATAGAGACGAGCAGGGTTGTGGCACATCAACTCCACGAGCCTTTCTTTGCTGAGGATGCCTTCATCGACCAGACCAAGCACGGCTGGCAGGGAGAACTGCACCATCGGCATTCCGCTCATCGCCTTGCAGCAACCGCCTTGCTTCTCGCTCAAGAGATGTGGCGCATGGTCGGTGGCTATGGTTCGGATACGCCCATCTGAAAGGGCTTTCCGCAGAGCATCTCTATCCTCTGAGGTCTTGATGGCAGGATTGCATTTGATGCGAGAGCCAAGCGTCTCATAGTCCTTATCCGTAAAGAGCAGATGGGGCACGCAGGCTTCTGCCGTTATCTTGTCATCGTTGGGCTGGAAGAGCTCCAGTTCCTTTGCTGTCGTGACGTGAGCCACATGCAGTCGTGAACCCTCTTCCTTCGCGAGCTTGACGGCTATGGCTGTGCTTTGATAGCAAGCCTCTTGGTCGCGAACAACGGGATGGAAACGGACATCTGGGTCGTCGCCATACTGCTTCTTGACCTCCGCCATATTGGCATTGATGCGAGCCGTATCCTCGCAATGCGTCATGATGAGTGTTGGCGAGTCGCGGAAAATGTTACGGAGCGCTTCTTCCCTATCGACAAGCATATTTCCTGTGCTGCTGCCCATGAAGAGTTTCACGCCAGGACACGTTGTTGGGTCGAGTCGTTTGATGTCCTCGATGTTGTCGTTCGTGGCACCAAGATAGAAGCCATAGTTCACGTGGCAGCGCCCTTCAGCAAGGGCATAGCGTTCCTTCAGGAGCTGGAGCGTGGTAGTCTGGGGCACGACATTCGGCATGTCGAGCACAGTCGTCACGCCACCTCTGGCAGCAGCCCTCGTCTCGCTCTCCATTGTGGCCTTATGCGTAAGTCCAGGATCACGCATATGGACATGCTCGTCGATGATGCCTGGCAGCAAAAGACAGCCGGAACCATCGACCAGCTCATCGCCATCATGAACGGGCAACTCTTTTTCTCTGGCAATCTCAGCGATACGACCGTTCTCAACGAGGACAGAAGCCCGAAAGCTTTGGCCTTCGTTCACGAGCGTTGCATTCTGGATGATGACTCGGTTTCCCGTCATAACGTATTTGCTAAGGAGAGTTGTAATGCGGGTGCAAAGGTACGAATAAGCGAGTACAATACAAAAGAAAAACGAAAGTTTTTTCTTTATTATTGTCGAGCGAAAGTACTTTCGACGTCAGTCAAAGGTACGAATAAGCGAGTACACCACAAAAGAAAACACAAAGTTTTTTCTTTAACTATTGTCGAGTGAGAGCGCAAAATGCCCTTTTCTATTTTGACAAAATGTTACTTTTTCGGGCTTTTTGCTTACACACCCAATTTTTGCAAACGCTCCAGAATCGCTTAAAACGGCTCAGAACCTGTTTTTCTGCCTCCAAACAAAAATAAGCCCTTAAATCGAAGAGGGTTCCCCAACCTTCTGTATCACAGTATGTTCCAGAACACCATCTATTAGGCTCCGATTCCCTCAGGTTGCCAAATTGACATCTTCACCTTACAAAACAGGCCGTTTTGCCACGTTTTTGCACACTTTTTGGCACTGGAAATCTGTCAACTTAACACAGGGGGATTTCAAACGCGGCATAGGGCATTGACAAACTTAACGTAGGGCATTGGCAAACGCCCTATGGTTCGTCGGCAAAATCGACGTAATAAGTTCCTCTTTTCGCCACTTTACGAAGTGTGCAAAAATTGACAGAATGAAAGCAAACGAACTAAAACGATGACATTCTGACTAAAGAACAACTGCAGACGAAACGTTCGAGGGAAAAAGAAAGAGGATGCCTCGTTTGTGTTTCCGTCATTATCATGCACCCCCAATAGCACTATTTCCTACAGCATGCAGCAAATAAATTCTTATCTTTTTATTGTTTGCTGTTGCTTTTTCATGCGTTTTTTCGTACCTTTGCACGCAAATTCTGCTATATCTACATAGCGTACACTTTTATACACCTTATTTATGCAGCAACAGAAGATTATTATTCTTGACTTCGGTTCGCAGACCACACAGCTCATTGCACGCCGTTTGCGCGAGCTCGACACCTTCTGCGAGATACTGCCTTACAACAAGTTCCCGGTATCCGATCCCGATGTGATTGGTGTCATCCTGGCAGGCAGTCCCTACAGCGTCTATGACCCTGAGGCATTCCGCGTTGACCTGAATCAGTTCAGGGGTCGTATGCCCATCCTCGGCATTTGCTATGGAGCGCAGTTCATGAGCCATACGCTTGGCGGCAAGGTGGAGCCTGCAGGGAGCAGAGAATACGGCCGCGCCAACCTCTCCAGCATTGATTTCGAGAATCCGCTCTTCAAGGGGTTCGACGAGAACAGCCAGGTCTGGATGAGTCACGGCGACACGATTACGGCTCTGCCCAACGGTTTCCACGCCATCGCAAGCACCGAGAAGGTGAAATATGCCGCTTATGCTGCTGACAATGAGCCTATTTGGGGCGTTCAGTTCCATCCCGAAGTGTTCCACACCCTGCAGGGAACGCAGTTGCTCAGGAACTTCGTGGTCGATATTTGTGGCAGCCGTCAGGACTGGTCTCCCGCTAATTTCGTGGAGACGACCGTTGCCGAGTTGCGCCAGCAGATTGGCAACGACCGCGTCATCCTCGGCCTTTCCGGAGGTGTGGACAGCAGCGTGGCAGCTGTTCTGCTCAACAAAGCTATTGGCGACCGCCTGACGTGTATCTTCGTGGATCACGGCATGTTGCGCAAGAACGAGTTCCAGAACGTGATGAAGGACTACGAGTGTCTGGGCCTGAACGTCATCGGCGTTGATGCCAGCGCACGTTTCTTTGCCGACCTCGACGGCGTGACTGAGCCCGAGAAGAAGCGCAAGATCATTGGCCGCGACTTCATCGAGGTCTTCAATGCCGAGGCAAAGAAGATTACGGACGCCAAGTGGCTGGCTCAAGGAACCATCTATCCCGACCGCATCGAAAGCCTGAACATCACGGGCAAGGTCATCAAGAGCCACCACAACGTAGGCGGACTGCCAAAAGAAATGAACCTGAAGCTGTGCGAACCCCTGAAGTGGCTCTTCAAGGACGAAGTACGTCGTGTGGGCCGTCAGCTGGGCATTCCAGAGCACCTCATAGGCCGCCATCCTTTCCCAGGGCCAGGTCTTGCAGTTCGCATCCTTGGAGCCATCACGCCCGAGAAGGTTCGCATCCTGCAAGATGCCGACGATATCTTCATCCAGGGGCTGCGTGACTGGGGCCTTTACGACCAGGTCTGGCAAGCTGGAGCCATCCTGCTCTCCGACGTAAGAAGTGTCGGCGTGATGGGCGACGAACGTACCTACGAGAACCCCGTCGCCCTGCGAGCCGTGACGAGCACAGATGCCATGACCGCCGACTGGGCCCACCTGCCCTACGACTTCATGGCGAAGGTCTCGAACGACATTATTAATAAGGTAAAGGGCGTCAATCGCGTTTGCTACGACATCTCGTCGAAGCCACCATCGACCATCGAGTGGGAATAAACCCCAGCAGATAGCATTCCCTACCCTCCTGTAGCGGCTGACTTAAAGACCTATGCCTCTTGAGGCGAAAAGGGCTGCCTCTTGGAATAAATAATGCCAGATCTTGATGCAAAGGCCTGGCATTATTCGTAGGTATATCTGTAAACCAGATATGGCAGAATGCCTTCAAAGTCGTTAAAAATACTAAAAGTGTTTGGCTATCTGCCGAAATTGTCGTACCTTTGCAGCCGGAAACGTAGAAAACGCCCCTTCCGTAAAGGGAAAAACGAGACGAAAAGAAACGCTACGAAATGGAAAGAACACTGGTGCTGCTCAAACCGAGCACAGTGATGAGAGCCCTGATTGGCGAAGTCACCAGCCGCTTTGAGAAAAAAGGATTGCGCATCGTTGGCATGAAAATGATGCAGCTGAACGACGAAATACTTAATGAGCACTACGCTCACCTCGTAGGTAAACCATTCTTCCCCGCGCTGAAGGCATCCATGATGCGCACACCGGTCGTGGCCATGTGCCTTGAGGGAACAGACGCAATAGAAGTAGTGCGCTTCATCACGGGCTACACCAACGGACGCAAGGCAGAACCCGGAACCATCCGAGGCGACTACTGTATGAGCAATCAGCAGAACATCGTACACGCCTCCGACTCACCCACGTCGGCAGCCATCGAGCTGAAACGTTTCTTCAAGCCCGAAGAACTCTTCGATATGGGCGACCTCAACATGGACAGACTCTATGCACTGGACCTGTCTTAACAACGTTGAGAAACTAACAATGAAAACCAAATTAGTAATGAAGAAACTAACCACTCTTTCCTTACTTTTTGCAGTCTGTGCGAGCACTCTGGCACAGGACCGACTTGCTGACATCGCACCCATCGACCGAAAGATGCGAGCCATCGACAGCATTTCACTGGTCCGCCTCAGCGAACACGAAGCAATAGCAGACCTGCAAAACCCCGCAGCATCGCTCTATCCTTCTTGGGACAACGAATATGCTCGCACTTATAGCACGACACTTCCCGCAGAATACAGAATCGACTTGAGACAGTTCCACATGCCTTGCGACAGCCGACTGGTCACCAGCCACTACGGCTACCGACCCGCTTTCCGTCGCCAGCATTATGGAACAGACATCAAGGTCTTCGTGGGCGACACTATTCGTGCTGCCTTCGCCGGCAAAGTGCGCGTCGTGAAATACGAGCCTAAAGGCTACGGCAACTACGTCGTAATCCGCCATCCCAACGGACTGGAGACCATCTACGGCCACATGAGTCGCCATCTCTGCAAGCCCAATCAGGTTGTAAAAGCCGGTGACGTCATCGGACTTGGCGGCAATACCGGACGCTCTACGGGCTCTCACCTGCACTTCGAGACACGCTTCCTCGGTCAGTTCATCGACCCGGAACGCCTCTTCGACTTCGAAGCACAGGACGTGAAAGGCGACTTCTACCTCTTCCGCTCAAGCGGACGCGGAACCATGCTGGCAGCCAATGACAACATCGTAGGCGGCGAAGAAGAGATGAGCGAAGAGGCAGCCCTGGCTCTTCAGGCAAAGGAAGCTGAAAGCGAAGCATTCCAGCAGCAGAAGATCAAGCAGATGAAGGCTAAGCCTCGCACGCATATCCATAAGGTTAAATCAGGCGAGACGCTCTCATCCATCGCACGTAAACGTGGCACAAGCATAGATCGTCTGTGCCGCTTAAACAACATAAAGCGCAACACCATCCTGCGTCCAGGACAAATCTTGCGCTACAGCTAAACCATAAGATTTAAGATTTTCTCTACACGCTCCTCTAAAGGGAGCGTGTTTTGTATCCAGTGGATTGTAAACCCGCGACGTTCCATGCCGCGGAACCATGTCATCTGTCGCTTGGCAAACTGATGGATGGCTATCTCTAACTGCTGCACCATCTCATCATACGAAAGTTTGCCCAGGCAATAAAGGGTAAGGTACTTGTACTCCAACCCATAATATAGAAGGTCTTCTGCAGGGACATGTTCCAAGAGGCGACGCACCTCGCCCACCATATCTTCCTGCTCCAATCTGTGACGCAATCGCTCGCTGATGCGCTTGCGGCGCAACTCGCGGTCTATGCTGACACCAATAATGAGGCTGTCGATTGCAGGGAAATCCCGCTCCAACGTCCCATGCTCACGATAGTAAGCCTGTATCTCGATAGCACGGATAGCACGCTTTGGCGTGTCGAGGTCAGTCACGTTGTGTAACGTCTTATAGCCTTCCAGGATATGCTTCAATTCAGGAAGGGAAAGGTCCTTCAACCTGTCACGCAGTTCAGGATTCTCAGGCACAGCCTCCATCTTGTAACCCTTCAGGACAGACTCAATGTAAAGCCCGGTCCCGCCACAAAGGATAGGCTGATGCCCGCGGGAAAGAATGCTGTCGTAGGCAATATGGAAGTCCTGCTGATAGCGGAAGAGATTGTACTTCTCGCCCGCCTCGCATATATCAATAAGATGGAAAGGGATCACCTTTCCATCTATATTATAGTCGGCCAAATCTTTGCCTGTGCCGATATCCATGCCGCGATACACCTGACGGCTGTCGGCACTTATTATTTCGGCATTACCCAGACGAGCGGCAAGATGTGCGGCCAGAGTCGTCTTGCCTGAAGCAGTAGGGCCAAGGATAGTGATGAGCCTGCCGTTCATGCCCCTATTTCAACACCTTCTTGCCGTCTATGATGTTGATGCCCTTTTGCATCTTCATGATGCGTTGGCCGGCAAGATTGTAGATGACGCCTGCCTCTTCGGCATCACTCCTCGGAGAAACAATGCCATCAGGATTCTCAATGCGAGCCACAACATGCACGCGCTTGGTCTTGGCTCCGTCGGAGATAATGATGTCGTCATCAACGTCAACGCCTGATAGCCAATCATAAGTGATGCCTATCGTCTGCTCCCCATAGATGTCGAGGCCGCATTCGAATTCAGCCACATCGACAGCAATGCCTTGTGGAGCCGTCACAGTTATAAAGCCTGTGCGAGCATTGGCATGAGTAAAGGTGAAGCTTGCCGTGTTATTCGTTTCGTTCAGCACTATCTCTTCCGTGTCACTCTCGAACTTGACAAGTTCTGTCACACTGATCTCACGATAGTAAGCTGCACAATTGCCATAATAGAAGAACTTGATGAAACGTGTGTCATGGCTGAGCTGCAAGTCATTGCACCAATAGCTGTTGCCATCTACGCCACTGCCTCTATTGTCTCGCCAAATCTCCGTATAGTTCTCGCCATCTGCACTCTCGTAGATGACATACTGACGGCTCGAAGCTCCCTTCGAGGAGCTGTAGCTGAAAGTAAGCTTATCGGGAATACCGGCAATCTGCATCACAAAGGACTTGTTGCCCCAGCTGAATATGTCGCTGTTGTTACCCAGACGAATGCCACCATTGGCATCCCAGCCTTCACCACCAGAGATGTTTCCCTTCACGCCCTCATAGTAGTCTTTTGTCAGGTCAAAAGGCACATGGCAAGGGGCAACAGCCTGTACCTCATATTGCTCTACGCGAGAGTTCCATTTCCTGCTGCCAACGCAACTTACCGTTATGATGGCTGCCCCAGTCTGGTTGCCTATCTTCAATGTACCGTTCTCCAACTTGGCCACAGCCTCGTTGCTGCTGGAGAAGGTGAAGAGGGTGGTGTCGCCCGACTTAAGGACGAAAGCATTCTCGACAGTAGTATTAAGGGGATACCTCGACGATGCATTCCAGTTCCACTCCACATCAAGCTTAACCAGACCTGCGCCGAACTGCAACTTATATTCCGTGAACGACTCGGGGTTGACATCAATGTCCTCACCCTCTACGCGGATTGTCAGCACACCCGTCTCTTCGTCGTAGGATGTCGTAGCTGTTGCAGCCTGTCCCTTTACTGTATAGCTGAGCTTCGTCTCATCATAGTCCTCGGCAGACAACTCGTAGTTAGTTTTAGTTTCTGAGAAGTTCAATGTCTCACCTTCGTATGACAGGGCAGAGAGCGCATGCCAATAGACCAACTCTACATCATCGATGGTCACGCTGTTACCTGCCTTGATGGTGCTGCGATCATCAAAGAGGCCGTTGGCAGAGATGACGATGTTCAGCTTCTCTACATCAACAGGCTTGCCAGCATAGGCACCATAATCCAGAGGTATCTCCTTCGTCAGCCACTCCTCCTGAGCTGTGTTGCTATAATACTCAGCAGAAGCAATGAGTGCGGCATCCTCCGTACAGCTAACCTCGCCACCGGTGAGACATTCCTTGCCAAGAATATTATGGATGCGGTCCGTCATATCCTTCTTGACAGCCGTACCCCAGCCAAATACGCCAACCGCAGTGTTGCAGGGAACATCCTTCTGTGTCCAAGTTCCTTTCCAGAGATAGGCAATGACAGACATATTCTCCGAACCACTCTCGATGTCGTGCTTATAGGTAAGACGTACTGCATCGGGATGATAGGAGAAAGACACTCCACCGAACACACCTCCGTCAGCATTGCGGACATCCGTCATCTGGGTTTCCGCAGTTGCCCATGAGGTGCCTAAGGTGATATAGCCCGGAGCCGTGTTGTTTCCTATCGAGGCTTTTACATTGGTAAGCTTGACAGCCCATTCCGAACCGTTTGCACCAGGAGTTACGTCTTCTCCCACTATGGGCAGCATCGTACTGGAGACATTGGAGATGCACCATCCTTCGGGTTGAGTGCCGCGAGCCTTAGATGCTATAGCACCAGACTCCCAAGGGAAACAATTTACCCATTCATCTTCAAACGAGGTATTGAACAATTGTTGTGCATCGGCAACCAGTGTGGTAACTGCCAATAGCAGGAGGAGGAATAACTTCTTCATATTCTTGGTTATATATTATTATTACTTGTTATCCTTCGTTTTATTCTTCATCAGCCCAGAGGTCCCAGTCAACTTCCTCCTTCGTGAGAACTTCTTTCGAAGAATCTGCTTCGCCGCTCAGCACACTAACAGCCATCAGGCTTTCTACCTGTGCTTCATTAACCTGCAGAGCAGGCACTTCATATATCTTTTTCATATTACTTGAGGATCTTTTTACCGTTGATAATGTTAATACCTCTCTGCATCTTGTTCATGCGCTGACCTGCCACGTTGTAGATGACACCATCTGCGGTCTGCTGTCCGTTTTCTATTGTCTGAATAGAGGTGGCATCATCCTCATCGAAGAAGAATGCCTTGATACCGGAATCGACAGTCAGGTAGCAACGATTAGCGCCGACAGTAGGTTGATTGCCTGCTGTAACCTGGTAGAAGCCTACCTTGCCACTAAGATTCTGCAATACATAGCTGCCTACAGGAGCCTGAGTGCTCTCATATACACCAGTCAAGAGGCCAGCAGTGGATGTTCCTTCTTCTGCGATGCCGAATGACTCAAATGCTTCCAAACCAGACTCTGCATAGAGCACGACAGGCGTATTAGCAGGAATGGTACCCGTTACTTCGGTCAAGTCGAGCATGCTGTTAGTCACGCTGGAGACAGTGTAAGCCTGAACACCAGATGGAATGGTAACTGCATATGGAGCGCAGAAGGTTCCGTACTGAGCTGTTGCATTGACAGCCATAGCAGAACGTGCATAACCAAGATGGACATCAACGGGATAGCCCACAACGCTAGCGATGTCAATAAAGATATATACAACAACTTTGTTCTCATCGATGAATTGGCCACTGAGTTCAACAGGCACACTACCCCCGCACATCATTGTTATGGCAGGTCCTCCCCATTCATCTTCCGGGATTGAAGGGTCATCGCCTGCTGTAAGGGCAATACCTCCGTTGAAAGCGAAGGAACCGTCTTTAGCGACAGCGATGTCATTGACTGCAACATTGCCGACGGGTATTGCATCATCACCTACGGCAAGGATGAAATTCTTCAATACGAAGTTGATGTTGCCGTTGTCGAGTGTCTCCACAAGCACGTTGGCCAACTGTTTGTCTGCTGTCTGGCCTGCAATGGTGACATACAGGTCTTCAGGATATGTCTTAGAGGAACCCACTACTGGATCTGCCCCTGCCACTTTGAACTGCACGGTGTATTCAGTAAAGGAGGCAGGGGTGGATGCTATGTCTTCACCTTCCACGCGAATGGTCAGCACGCCTGTCTCGGCGTTGTAGGTCTTGGTAGCAGTTGCAGCCTTACCTTTGACGGTGTAGGAAAGCTTCGTCTCGTCGTAGGCGACGGAGGAGAGGTCGTAGCTGGTTGTGCTTTCTGAGAAACTCAACGTTGCACCTTCATAAGAGAGTGCCGACAGTGCGTGCCAATAGACAAGCTCTACGTCGTCGATGGTCACGTTGTTGCCTGCTTTGATAGTGCTGCGGTCGTCGAAGAGGCCGTTGGAGGCGATGACGATGTTCAGTTTCTCGGGCGTGGCATCGCTCTTATAGTCCAAGGGGAACTCCTGTGTTGTCCAGTTGCCTACTGCCGTGTTGCTGTAATACTCCACGGATGCAATCAGCTCAGCATCGGCAGACTTGCTTACGGCTCCACCTGTCAGGTGGCTCTTGCCGAGAATGTTGTGGATTCGGTCGGTCATTGTGACCTTTGTGGCACTGCCCCACGAGAATACGCCGACAGCTGTGTTAGAGGGCACGTCGGCTTGCGTCCAGGTGCCTTTCCAGAGATAGGCGACAACGGACATGTTCTCAGCACCGCCAGAGATGTCGTGCTTGTAGGTAACGCGGACGGCATCGGGATGATAGGTGAACGCCAAGCCGCCGAACACACCGCCGTCGGCATTTCGGACGCTGGTCATCTTGGTCTCTGCCGTTGCCCATGCCGTGCCGAGGGATATATAACCGGGAGCTGTGTTCGAACCGATGGATGCCTTGACATTCATCAGCTTGACTGCTTTGCCTGTGCCGTCAGCACCAGGCGTAACTTCTTCTCCCACAATGGGCAATGCAGATTGCGACACATTGGAGATGCACCAGCCTGCTGGCTGAGTTCCACGAGCTGATGAGACAGTCTTTCCTGCCTCCCAAGGATAACAAGCCACCCAATCGGCATCAAAGGTAGAGTTTGACAGGTGTTGTGCGCTAGCTGTCTGAGCTGCGGCCAGCATTAAAAGAATAAAAAACTTCTTCATGTAATTTATTAGTTATTAGATTTAATTTCGTAATTAGAACTTTTGCTCAATATAATTCATAGCAAGCGTTGCCCCATGCATACTATTGCTGCTGTGAATGCGAACAAAGTGACGAGGCAACGCAGGCTCATGTTGTATTGTTATCTTGTGGAGTTAGGCGATTTACTGCTGAGCCATGAGACCCAATACGGTTTGATAGTCGGCGAGGTTGATTTCGTTATCGCCATTGACATCAGCTGCCGGGTTCTCAGAGACGTCGGCATCTCTTGCCATGAGACCCAGAATGGTCTGTGCGTCGGCAAGGTTAACTTCTCCGTCACCATTGTTATCGCCTTTCACATTAACGACGAAGTCGTCTGTGCCTACTACTATATCAATCTTCTGACTGGCCACGTCAAGGTTGATGGTGGCGAAGAGCTTGTCGCTGGTATATTTTCCGTCGATGGTGAAGGGGACATTATCGAAGACACCAGCAGCAATAAGCATCTTAAACTCACTTGGCAGGCCGTTAGTTGGAATGGATAATGTGCCTTCCTTGTGGAAGTTTATCAGTTCGCCATCGCCCTCTTGGGTAGGAATGTCATCAATGCTGAATTCATCTATAGTGATTGTACTTCCGTTAATATTAAAGCTGAAGTTGCGGAGCACGAAGTCGATGGTGTTGTCGCTGTTCTCGTCAATGGTGATTACTACGTCTTCCGGCTCGGAAGGAGTGTCGCCATTAACGGAAACAGTATATGGCTCTGTATAGTCGATGCCATTGAGGTATTTTGAGCCAAGCGTCACATGAATCATCTGGCCTAAGCCTGCATTTACCATGTCGATGTCGATAGTGACATAGAGATTCTCATCGTTCATCACGCCGTTGAGTACGATGGGAATACCGAGAGGATTCTCGTTCTCGTCAAGCACGGTGATAAACGGACCGTACCAATCCTCTTCGCTGTACCCCTCCAAGTCTCCAGGCTGGATGAAAATGTAGTCGTTGTAACTGAAGTGTTTCAAGCCGTCTTCGCTTTCTGTAACAGCGATGTCGGTGAGAGCGATGTTACCAATTGGCATTTGATTTTCTCCCATAACAAGTATGAAGTTCTTCAGTTTGAAGTCAATGGTACCGTTCTTTTTATCAACGACCTCGATGTCTGCCTCCTGAGAGGGAGTGCTCTCACCATTGATGGTGACAACGAGGGGTTCTGTGTAAATCTTGGTGGTGGGGATGTTATCCTGGCCAATCTTCACCGTTACGAGCAACTTGCTGGTAGATGAACCTCTGGTCAATGTGATGGCTGCAGTAAATACGGCATAGAGTTTACCTTCGATGAACTTGCCATCGAGTTTCACAGGAACATTCTTAAAGGATTCTGCAATTGTGCCGGGAACGTTGTTGGTGTCGAAGTCATAGGTACCATTATAGGACACATAATAAAGTCCGTCTTCGCCTTCTGTGATGGTAACAGGATTCAACTGAACCTCACCAAGATTCAAAGCAGTTCCATTCGGACCAATAATGGTAAGATTCTGGAGCCAAAAGAAATCAAACATATTCGCTTGGCTGTCCCTAATCAGTTGCTGCGATGCCTGAGGACTTCCTGCCTGTGGAAGTTCTTTGTTAACCTGAGTTGTGATGACCATCTGCTCGCTGAACGAATAGTCCTGATACCTTTGTGCCATGCCATTGGTCAGGCAGAAGAATGCACAAACAAGTGAGAGTAAAATTTTCTTCATAGTCTTAATATTTTAATGTTAATAATTAGTCTTACCTTAAATTCGTGTGCAAAGGTACTATTTTTACCATAAGGGAACCTTAAAATAAGGTAAAAATTCGCCATTCTACCGACTTTTTATCTACTGCACATAGATATTGCTATATAGTTACATAGTAACTATTGCCTCCCGCACAGGCAAGAAGAAGGTGGCCGAAGTGCGTCTTCATAGCACCCTCCGTAGGGGAATAAACAAACGTAACACTGCGAAAATGCAAACGCCCTATAGGGGCGACTGGGGTCCGGAGTATGCTCCGGAGAAGCCACTGAATGTGGCTTCGGCCCCACAAAGGGGAGCGAGTTTCCACTCGCGACGGAGGAAGAGCCAACGCCCTATAGGGGAGTGG
>ODAI011795867.1_pt1 | contig 38779 bp, 26 predicted proteins | sample 1539321 | NCBI WGS metagenome assembly ODAI01 (sample SAMN02144231, study PRJEB22623) | gut metagenome | biome: sheep rumen | host: Ovis aries | place: New Zealand
CGCCAAAGGACCCCGACAGGAGGATATGGAGCGAGCAGAAAAATGGCTGGAGCAGAGGACCGTTGGAAAGCGAATAGAGGACAATGATGAATGAAATATGAAAAAAGAATATACAAAAGTTGGAGGAACTAATAATGGATATGGACCGAGCAGAAAAATGGCTGGAGAAGGGGCGCGTACGCTAGTGAATAGAGAACAGTGGATAATGAAGAGAGAAAAGTGAAGGGGGAAAAGTGGGGAAAACAGATAAATCGCTGGAACTGATTTTCAAGCAACTGATAGCTGGGAATGCCGGAATGGCCATTGCCGAGACGGAGACGTATCTGGCAGCTTGGCCCAATCCACAGACGCAACAGAAGCTGGATGAGATGAAAACGGAATACCAGCTGATAGAGGAACACTGGGAAACGGGTGTGGAAGACCCTCAGCGCGACGAGCTCTACCAACGACTGTTGCAACGGCTCTATGTGCTGGTGGCTAACATCTCTATCTATAAGCATATGAACAGTTCTTCGTTCCTGCAGGGCATCTACAAGGGTGTCAGACAGGAGGGCAGAAAATGGTCGATGGCTGCCATCAGGGGTGAGATGGAGAACTTCGTCAGCGAGGTGGCTATGCTCAGTCTGGAGCCTGAGAACAAGCGGAAGGAGAAAGGAAAAGCGATTTATCAGCAACACCAAAAGGAAATGAACGCCCTCTTCAACTACGTGCTGACCACGCACATGTGGACGGACAGCGTAGGGAAGGGGATGGAAGAGATACTCTTGCTGCCTACCATTGATTCGAACGACCAGCAGTTGCTGGTGGCTGCTATCACACTATCGGTGATGAACAGGTTCGACATGGTGAAATTCCGTACTTTGATACATGTCTATAAAGATGCGCTGGACGAACAGGTGAGACAGCGGGCTCTGGTAGGGTGGGTGCTGGCTATTGACGATGACTGGATGAAGGTATATCCTGAGATGCAGCAACTCACAGGAGAACTGCTAGGCAAAAAGAAAGTGCTGGACGAACTGACGGAGCTGCAGATGCAACTTATCTATACCGCCGGCGAACGGGAGGATACCATGAAGATTAAGGAGGAAATCATGCCCGACCTGATCAAGAACAACTCGTTCAAGATGACACAAGAGGGACTGGTAGAGCAGAACGACGACCCACTGGAAGACGTGCTGCACCCTGATGCTGCCGAACAGCGTATGGAGAAGCTGGAGGATTCGGTGCGGCGTATGATGGATATGCAGAAACAGGGTGCCGACATCTATTTCGGAGGCTTCTCGCAGATGAAGCGCTATCCGTTCTTCTATGATATGAGCAACTGGTTCGTGCCTTTCTTCATGCAGCATCCGGACATAGCACAGTATGTAGAGAAGGTGGAAGGATTCCCTATGATGGAAACGGCCATGAAGAAAGGACCGTTATGCAATAGCGACAAATACTCGTTCCTGATAGCTTTCCAGCAGATGATGAACCAATTGCCCGACAGCATCCTGCAGATGATGAAACGTGGCGAGGCTTCGCTCCTGGGAGGTAACGAGGTGGATATCGAGGAACTCCGTCAGCCTGCCTTTATCCGTAGGAATTACCTGATGGACCTGTACCGCTTCTTTGTGCTGTTTCCTAACCGGCAGATGCTGTATAATCCGTTTATGAAGACGAAAAACGGCATTGCACAACCCGTTCTTTTCTTCACTTCGGCCTTGTTCCTCCATACCCCATTGGACGAGCGGAAACGGGAGGTAGTGAAGATGGTGAAGAAACGCAGGCTTGATATGTTCAGCAACCTGTTGCTGGACTCTTTCCCGGAAGAGATGCGCGACCTGCAATACTACCTGTGGACGGAGGACTATTGGAGTGCTCTGGAGCTGGATCCTGAGAATGAGAAGGCACTGGCTGGTTCCGCACGTGAGAGTTTTAGGCAGAAGCAATACGATAAGGCGTTGGATATCTACGAAAGACTGTTGTTGAAATATCCGGAGAAGACGAGCTATATGCTGAACAAGGCGGTGTGTCTGGTGAACTTGGAGGAATATGAGGACGCACAGAAGGTGTTGTATCAGCTGAACTACGAGCGTCCTGACGACCTTACGGTGACTCACGTACTGGCGTGGTCGCTGACATGTAGTGGTAAGATGGAACAGGCGGAGAGTCTATACCAGCAGCTGATGGCACAGGAGCAGCCTGACGCATCGGATTGTCTGAACTACGGCTATTCGCTGTGGCTACAGAAACGCATCAACGAGGCTATTGCACAGTTCCGGAAATATGTGAAAATACAGGAGGAGAAGGGTCTTCCTGCGGAACTTCAACTGGACGAGGCGTGGCTCCTGGCGAGAGGCATTACAGAGGTGGAAATCCGCATGATGCGCTTCGCTAGTGAAAAGTGAGCGGGCTTCGCCCTAGTGAATAGTGAACAGTGAAGTTATAAGAGGGGTTGCAGCAAATGGGCAAACCACCCACGGAACTTCTGCCAACCTGTACGGAACTCATCCCACGTCTGATCGTTCATCTCGAAACTTTTCTGCTTGTCACGCCAGAACATATCGTCGAGTTCACGTGTGGTAGCTTTGTCAATGATAACGGCATTCTCCTCAAAGTCACACTTCAGACTACGGGCATCCAGATTGGTACTGCCCACGGTGCAATAGCGTCCATCAACCATCATAATCTTGGAATGATGGAAGCCGGGCTTATAGAGCCATACACGGGCACCGCGCTTCTGAAGCTTGCGGGCCTGATACAACGCACAATCGGGAGTCAGGGGAATATCACTCTTGGAAGACAGCATAATCTCGACCTTCACCCCGCGGCGGATGGCACGTGTGAGTGCCCTCGTAACGGAGGGAATGAGCGTGAAGTAGGGGTTGATGATGTGGATGGAGTCCTTTGCCTGATTGATGGCATTGATATAGAACGTGCGCATAATCTTAGGCGTGATGCCTGGCTCACGGTTGATGATGCCCACCATCTTACGACCCTTGGTGCAAGTGGTGTCAGGCTTCAGGTCGGAGAAACGGGTGAGGGTGCCTCCACGATAGTATTTCATGCCACTGACGTTCTCACCGGTCGTGCGGTTCCAGATGCGCATGAAGATAGCCTGTAGCTCGTTGACAGCATCTCCCTCAATGCGACAATGCATATCGCGCCATTCACCCACCTGTTCCGTACCTTTTATATAATAGTCGGCTACGTTCATGCCTCCCGTATAGGCTATCTGTCCGTCAATGACCACTATTTTGCGATGGTCTCGTCCGAAGATGTGGTTAACCCACGGGAATCGGATAGGGGAGTATTCCACAATGTCAATGCTGTCCTCGCGCAGGGCCTTCAGATGGTATTTCTTCAGGGGCTGGTTGTTGGAATCGTTGCCAAAGCCGTCGAACATGGCGCGTACCTCGACACCTTCCTTGCGCTTCTCGCGCAGGATGTCGAAAAGGAGCGAGGCTATGGAGTCGTTGCGGAAATTGAAATATTCCAGGTGGATGCTGCTCTTGGCCTGACGGATGGCTCGGAACATGTCGTCGAACTTCTCCTGTCCGGAGAGCAGCAGCGTGACGCTGTTGTCGTGGGAGAAGCGGATGTTGCTCTGGCGCAGCGTCTCAACGATGAGAGAATCTGTGGTTTGGGCAGAGCAAATGAAGAATGAGAAATGTGAAATGAGAAATGTAAATGATAAATGTAGAAATGTTCTACGTCCACTGATGATTTTGCCCTTCTGCATTATTCTCTTTATGCTGTTCTTTTCCATTACTTCGTTCTTCATTCTTTGACCTAAAGGTCGAGTTCTCATTTCCTGTTTTTCAGCCTGTATTCCAGTGGCGTCATTCCAAACTTCTCCTTGAAGATGTTGCTGAAGTTCTCTGCCGTCATGAAGCCTACATTGATAGCCAGCTCACTCATGTTGATATCGGTGTTGACGAGCAATGTGCAGGCATGTTTCAAACGCAGTTCACGAACCACCTCGGCGGGAGTCTTGGTGGTGATGCTACGCAGCTTATGGAAGAAGGGAACACGTCCCATACCCATTGCGCTGGCCATCTCGTCGAGACTAATCTGTCCGCGACTCATATTCTGTAGCACGAATTGCTCGACATTGCGCATGAGCTGCTGGTCCATCAGACTGCTCATACTGTAGTCGCCAATGGTGTTGTTATCGTAATAGCGAGCCAGCACGTTGCTGTCCTGCTCTGCTGGAGCACTCTCCTGAACAGGCTGCCGGACATCAGGCTCTGAAGGCTCCCCAGCAGGAGTGCTATCCACAGGAATATCGTCATAGACAATCGTAGAGGTGGTCATACTGGCATTCTGGCCTTCGAGCATACGCGTCTCCTTACCCTCTATGACATCCTGGTTAATCTCGATAGGAGCCAGACCCAACAGTTTGTTGATACGTATCACGGCTTCCTGTATGTTGAAAGGCTTGGCGATATAGTCGTCGGCAGCCAGCGTGATGTTCTGATCTGCCATATCCTGTTCCGTCAGCACACCATCGGTAAGCAGGATGAACTTGGTCTTGTTGCGACGGAAGTCGGACTTTAACTGGTTGCAGAGCTCACTACCCGTCATGGTGCCCATGTCTTGTTTGCACATCACGATATCGGCATTCAGCGTCTCAATATCGGGAAGGGCATCCTTTACATTATCATAGACGTGGAAATCATAGACTTTGTGCAGGTGGGCATTCATAAAGGCCAGGAACTCACGGTTGTTGTCGATGAGGACAACGCTGAACGTCTTGGACTGGTTGTCAATCTCCAAGGCCTTGATGGATGTTGCTGAGGAGTCCATCGTACTCATAGCGGTAAGAGCCACCTCACCACTATCGTTCAGCTCGAGACGGTCCTTGGCACTCGACTCGGCTTTCTTCTCGGGATTCTCCAGCGTGGTCTGCATCTCTGAGATACGCGTGATGATTTGCAGCATCTGGAAATGGAGGGAGTTCAGCTGCTCGCGACCTTCCATCGTCGTCTCGCGTTCGGCCATGTTGCCGATAATGGTGGTCATACGCGCCATAGGCTGGCGAAGCTCATCACTGGTAAGCTTGATTTCCTCGCGCTGACGTGTCAGCTCGTCGATAACGGTCTTCTTGCGGCGCCAGATAGCCTTGAACTTCTTGATGCCATAACGCCAGATGGCGACAATGATAATCAGGATAATCACATAAACCGTGAGCATCCACCACGACAGCCACCAAGGACGGTCCACGATGATTTGCAGGGTGCGCTCCTGATTGCTGACAGCACCGTCGGCACTGACGGCTTTCACGTGGAGGGTGTATTTCCCGCTGTCCAGGTCGTGGAACTTCACACCATGCAGCAGTGCATCACCATTGCGCCAGTCGTTGTCGAGGCCTTCCATCCAGTACATGAACTGGAGACGCTCGCCCTGGTTGTAGTTGCCGGCAGCAAACTTGATGGTGAAGGTGCTCTGGTTGTTGTTCAGCTCTATCTTATTGCTTTCATTGAGGGCTTGTGGAAGAATGACGTTGCCATCATACTCCATACCCGTCTGGATTTCCCGTTCGCCGACAAATAGCTGGGTCAGCATCACACGAGGCAGGGATTCCTGTTCGTCTTTGCTGCTCTGACGTACCCAGTTGACACCATAGATGCCACCAAACAGCACATTGCCGTCTTGCTTGGTGAGGATGGCGCCTGTGTTGAACTCGTTGCTCTGCAGACCGTCGCTGAGGCCGTAATTGTAGAGTCCGTAGTTGAAGGAAGCATCTTCGTGGTTACGCTGTACCACCACGCGGCTGACACCATTGCTGGTGGTCACCCAGATGCTGTGGTTCTTGTCCTCGGCAATGCCACAGATGGAGTTGTTGCAGAGTCCGTCTTTCTCCGTGATATAACTCAACTCGTCGTTGTCGGGATTCAGGATGTTAAGACCTTCACGGGTGCCTATCCATAACAATCCACGGGAGTCTTCGAAAATCTGTGTGATATAGTTGTTGGTGAACGTCGATAGGTTGGTGGAGTTACCTGTCAGCACTTTCTTCTCACGGGTGTTGAGGTCGAGGATGACCAGACCTTCTGAGGTACCTATGAGCAGGTGGTTGTTCCTGCCCACAAACAGCGACGTGATGTTGTTGGTGTTCAGCATACCGTTCTCACGGGTGTAGGAAGAGAAGGTGTTCATCTTGGAATTATAGACCTGCAAGCCTCCGTTGGTGGCTATCCACAGGTTGCCTGAGGGGTCGCAGCAGAGCGCATTGATATGGTCGTCAATCAGCGTCTTCATACTGTCGCGAGCCACAGAATAGAAAGTGCTGGAGCCATTCTTGATACGCGTCAGACCATTCTGATTGGAACCTACCCACAGACTGCCATCAGGGGTGGTGGTCATCACAGAAACCTTATGGCTGGCCAGTGCTCCGTCGTAGCCGATAATGCCCTTGTCGCCTGTACCATACCATATCTTGCCGTTCTTGTCTTGTGCCAAAGCGGTGATGTCGCCCATGAAATCGGTCTCGAACTTATAAATGTTGCTGCCATAATAGGCAAGACCCGACTTCTCCGTACCAATCCACAACAGGTCGGTATCGTCGATATATACACTCTGAATACTGATGACATCCTGGGCTTTCAGGTTGCTGTTGGCACTGCGAGGCTGGATGAATTCCATCTCGTGGTTGTTGACAGAAGAACGGATAAGTCCGGTGCGGTCTGTGCCAATCCAGATATTTCCATTGCGGTCGCCAGCCATTCCGTTGACGCTATGGTCAACACTGATACTTGTCAGTCCCAACTGATTGCCAATCGTGGTATTCCACGTGTTGGTATTCTTGTTATAGAGCATCAGGGTGCCTTGTCCGTAGAGCCAGATATTGTCCATCTGGTCGGAGAACACTTTCAGCGTGTTGGTCTTGCGAAGCTGCTCACGGGCTATCTGATCGTTCTGCCATACGGTATGCTGCTGGTGCATGATGTCACAGCAGACAATGGTGCCGTCTTCATAGACGAGGACGGCTCCGTCGCGACATTCGCCGATGGAGCAGATGGTGCCCTGTGGAATGCCGTGTGCGTCGTTGGTATAGCTGAACTCATAGCTGGTCTGTTGCTGCATATTGTAGGCTATGACCCCCTTGTTGGGAATAGAGGCCCACACGTTCTTGTGGCTGTCGATATAAACCACATTAGGCACCGACTCAATACCCATACGACTAAAGGTCTGCTTGACGTCGCGCTCGAAGTTTTCAGACTGAGGATGATAGATACAATAGCCCGCTGAGGTCTGAACGAGGAGTGTTCCCTCCAGTGTCTCCTGAATGCTGATAATATAGCTGTCGGGCAGCGAGGAGCCGTCCTGGGAATTGGATTGGAAACTATGGAAAGTATAGCCGTCGTAACGGTATAGTCCGGCAGGGGTGCCCAGCCAGATATATCCTCGGGAGTCCTTCATAATGCAGGTAATCTGGCTTATTGTCAGACCATTGCGGGCATCTAACGTCTTGAACAGATAGATTCCCGCTGCTGCCATTGGCAGAAGGAGCATCAGGACTAGAAGTATCTTTTTCAGCGTCTTCATAAAGTAACCTTTTTATTTAGAGTACACAGGCATAGCGATCTACAATGCCCAACAGGTGGTTGGCATCATCGACAACGAGCACATTGTGTATCTTGTTCTTATTCATCATTTTTTGTATTTCAGATATCTTAGTCTGCAGACTTACCGTCTTGGGTGTCTGCGTCATGATGTCTGCGACAGTACGGTTGAAGAACTCGGCTTGCCACTTCTCCATAGCGCGGCGGATGTCACCGTCGGTGATGAGACCGACCACTGTGAACTTCTCATTTTTCACTTTCAGTTCTTCACTGTTTACAGCCACACCCATTCCCAGCTTACCCTTGCTTACCAGGATAATGGCTTCGCCCAGATGCATTTCAGGCGACAGGATGGGCAGGTGTTCCGTGATCATCACGTCCTGAGCGGTGGTGAGCAGACGCTTGCCTAACTCGCCGCCGGGGTGGAACTGGGCAAAGTCCTGTGGCTGGAAATGACGCTTCTCCATCAATGCCACAGCCAGTGCGTCGCCCATCACCAAGGCTGCTGTCGTAGAACTGGTTGGAGCCAGGTTCAGTGGACAGGCTTCTTTCTCCACGCTGACATTGAGGTGGCAGGTGGAATATTTTGCCAAGAGGGATTGCGGATTGCCACTCATGCCAATGATGGGTATCTGCATGTGCAGAACCATCGGGATGAAGCGTAGCAACTCGTCAGTCTGTCCGGAATTGGAAATGGCGAGCACCACATCACCTTTTGACATTACCCCTAAGTCGCCGTGATACACGTCGAGGGGGTTGATGAAGAACGAGGGAGTACCAGTAGAAGCCAGTGTGGCTGCTATCTTGGCTCCGATGTGCCCGCTTTTTCCTACACCAGTCACGATTAGTTTTCCGTGACAGGAGAGGATGAGTTCAACGGCACGGTCGAAATCCTCGTCCATCTGGGGTATCAGGTTCAGCACTGCTTGTGCCTCGTCCTTGATGCATTGTATTGCGTATTCTCTACTTGTCATCATTCATAACCGGGATATTCACTCTTCACTCTTCACTAGCGAATGCGCCACCAGTCTCGCTAGCAGACCTTCCAGTTTGTCCAACTCCAGCATGTTTGCCGCATCACTCAGTCCGCGGTCTGGGTCGGGGTGAACTTCCAGAAAGAAGCCAGTGGCTCCGAAAGCCTTTGCTGCCTCTGCCATCATGGGCACATAGCGACGGTCGCCACCCGTTTTGCCGTTGGCTCCACCTGGTTGTTGAACGCAGTGGGTGCAGTCCATGATGACATTATCCACAATCTCCAGCATCTGGGGGATGTTCCGGAAGTCAACCACCAGGTTGTTGTAACCCATCATGTTGCCGCGCTCTGTCAGCCATACCTCTTTGGCACCAGCCTCGCGGGCTTTCTCTACGGGATAGCGCATATCCTGTCCGCTGAGAAACTGGGCCTTCTTGATGTTTACGACACAACCGGTCTTGGCTGCTGCAACGAGCAAATCGGTCTGTCGGCACAGGAAGGCTGGTATCTGCAGCACGTCGCACACCTGTCCTGCAGGCTGTGCCTGCCAGGCTTCGTGAATGTCTGTTGTCACGCGTAGCCCGTATTTCGCCTTGATATCCCCCAACATCTGTAGACCACGGTCAATACCTGGTCCGCGAAAGGATTTTATCGAAGTGCGGTTGGCCTTGTCGAACGAGGCCTTGAATATAATGTCAGTACCCAGCTTCTGGTTGATCTCTACCAACTTGGCAGCTACGGTGTCGAGCAGTTCTGGCGATTCCATAGCACATGGGCCTGCAATGAATGTCTGTTTCATATAAGTTGTCAGCATTGCATATTGTCGTGCAAAGGTAGTTATTATTTTATATTTAGCACGCTTTTCAGCATTTATTTAACAAATAATGTGTTATTGCTTGATATGTACATCCTGCTGTGGGAAAGGAATCTCAATGCCGTTCTGGTTCAGCGTGTCGTAGATGGTACGCAGTACATCGCTGATGACATCTGCTTTCTTGGCCGCATTGGTCCATACGAACATCTTGAAGTTGATACTGGAGTCGCCCAGTTCGCCAACCACAGACCGCGCCTTCTTGGAACGGTCCACCCACTTGTGGTTCAGCGCATTGACGGCATCATCCACGAGGGTAATCACCTGTTGCAGATTGCTGCCATAAGCCACTCCGTAGGGGATCACCTGAAGTACATAGCCATGATTGCGCGTCAGGTTCTTATAGTTCTTGGTGAACAGCTGCGAGTTCTGGAAGGTGATGACCTCGCCATATACTGACTCTACTACGGTGGATGTGTAGCTGATACTGGTTACATTGCCTACGGTGCCGTCCACCTCTATTCTGTCACCCACTTTGATGCGCCCTGCCATGAGAGTGATGCCATAGTAGATATTCTCGATGATGTCCTTCGATGCAAAGCCGACACCTGTCGATAAACCTCCCGTCACCACAAGCAGCCACTGCATAGACATTCCCAGGATATTCATGGTGATGATGAACCAGGCACCCCACACAATGACCTGTATGACGTTCCTGCCCATCACCTCACGGCTGGCTGCCGTTGAGGAGTCCTTGATCTCGTAGTGCATACGCATGAATTTCAGCAGGGTTCTGTTGATATACGAGAACAGGAACCACATGTTGATGACAATGGAGAGCGTCAGGATGCTGAGTTTCAGATTCTCGAAATCCATGAAATTGGTCTTGAAAATCTTCCAGCAGAGGTCGGACAAGTTAAACACGTCAGCCGCCCAATAGATGCTGATCATCACGGAGCCGACACCCAGAACGGGAAGTATCACCTGATAGGCGAGATGGTAGGCCCACGTCTGTGTGACGGGACGCTCGTAGAAGCGGTGTCGCTCACCATACAGTTTGATATACTGTGATACGCAGGTGATGGTGAGGATGCAGGTCAGCTGCATAATCCACCATATTAGAATCTGTACAGCCATCAGCGTATAGCCTGTCCATGAGCATACCACGGAGATGACGAATACCAACAGGGAGATATAGGTAAAGAACATGTCCGAACGGGGAATGTTCTGGTTGTGACGCCCTATGACATTCCACTGCCACAAAGCACAGATCAGCAGTACGGGCGGGAATAGCATGTTGACCAGTTCGCTGGGTATCAGGATGATGCGGAAGGCAATTACCAGGAAGCAGACGGTCAGCAGCGGTGTGTAGATGCGGAAGGTACTCTTAATCTGGTCGCCATTGACACGTAACAGTAGCGAAATCAGGATGACACCCAAAAGCCACGCGAACTCCACCAGCAGGTTGGAGGCCATGATGAAGAAGTTCTGTTGCGTAATGGCCAGTGTCACTCCCAGGATGAGGGCAAAGGTGATGGTTGTCGTGGCCAGGGTGATACAGGTTCGTTTCTTCATGAACTCTTCGGTGCGCAGGCGCTTGGGCACCACAAAGCGGATGACGAAGAAGTTGAGCAGCGAGGCAATGATGGCATAGAGAATAGTGGAGATGAGCAGTCCGAAAATCCAACGGCTGTCCCATTGCGAACTCTCGTTAGGCTGGTATTTCTTGCTTACCGTCTCCTGCATGGCCTGCCAGTAGGAGCCCCAATTCTTGACGATAGTCCAGTAGTTAGCTCCGCCGTTCTTGAAGATGCTGGTCTGTATGTCGTTATAACGCTTCTGCGCATAGTCGTTCAGATGGCTAAGTCGCTCTTCCGTCATGTCGTAATAGCGTATGTAGTCCTTCATGGTGCTGCGGTTCTCCTCCAGCGAGTTGCGTATGTTGGTGGCCAGTGTCAGACAGATGTTCCGATCCGTCTGGGCCTCCAGGCTCAGCATAGTTACTGGCATAGCCCTCAGGCTTCCTATCAGCGAGTCGTAGCGTGCAATGTCGTTGTTGGCCTTATTCAGGAAGTTCTTGAAGGGCAACTGCTGTTTCTGGAACAGGCGGTATTGGTCAGTTGCCTCGTTGCAGGCATAGGTCAGGTCGAACACATATTCCTGTTTCTGCGAGTATAGCATCAGCGAGTTCTGGTTGGAGCGCAGCAAGGTCTCCATCAGCTGGTTTCGCATACCTTCGCTCTGCTTCTTGTTCACTTCAATAAGCATTGACAACTCACGGTGATAGTTCGTAAGTTCTATGCGCAGAATCTGCAGGGTTTGTGGCAAGTCTTTCTCCTTCAGCACGGCATGTGCGCTGAGGGTGATAAGCAAGGCCAGAAATATGATGAAGTTTTTTTTCATTGCTTTTTCTTAAATTTGCGTGCAAAGATAATCATTTTTTCAAATAAATCATTAACTTTGCAAACAAAAACGTAAAATATGATACTTATTGCAGACAGTGGAGGTACCAAAACTGATTGGACTCTCCTTCATACTATTAACCCTCGTATTGGCAACGAAGTGATTGCCACGTTCCATACGCAAGGCATAACGCCTATTCATCAAACCCCTGATGTCATCCGGCATATCATCGGCCAGGAACTCATGTCGCAGCTGTCTTCTTTCCCAAGGGCACAGCTCATCAATTCCACTTCCAGAGTGCTTGAAACACCTCTGCTATCTAATATAAAGGTGTATTTCTATGGCAGTGGCTGTACGCCAGCCCATGTGCCTATGATGCAGCAGATGCTCGGTGAGGTGTTCTCTCCGCAGAAAGTCGAGGTGCATAGCGACCTGATGGCAGCCGCCCGTGCGCTCTGTCAGCGTGAACCAGGCATAGGATGTATCATGGGTACAGGCTCTAACAGTTGCCTGTATGATGGTGAGAAGATTGTCCAGAACACGCCCGCTTTGGGCTATATCCTTGGCGACGAGGGTGGTGGCGCTGTGTTAGGCCGTATGTTTATGAATGCTATTTTCAAGAATCCGCAGTTTGCAAACATTCGCGACGAATATTTAAAGGAAACCAAGCAGACGCAGAGCGACATCATTCAGAAAGTCTATCGCGAGCCTATGGGCAACCGCTTCCTGGCCACTACCTCATTATATATTGAGCAGCATTTGGATAATCCGCTGTTGCGACAACTGGTTATTGATAATTTCCGCTCCTTCTTCCGCAACAACCTGAAGCCCTACAATCGTACCGACCTGCCCGTCGGCGTAGTGGGCTCTATGGCTTTCCACTATCGTTCGGAGCTGGAGGAGGCTGCCCGTTTGGAGGGTTATACCCTGGGAACTATCCTGAAGAGCCCGATTGAAGGCCTCGTCACCTATCATGCTCTGGAGGATTAAATTTTCAGTATTAACACCGTTAACGTTATGAAGAAGCTTTTGTTGTTCCTGGCTGTTGCGGCCTTTGTGGCTTGCCAGTCTCAAGTGGAGAAACCTGACTTTGTCCGCGTGGAGGACGGACATTTCGTGCGCAATGGTCAGCCTTACTATTTCGTGGGCACCAACTTCTGGTATGGAGCCATCCTTGCCTCGGAAGGGCAGGGCGGCAATCGTGACCGCTTGGAAAAGGAACTGGACGAGATGAAGCGCATGGGCATTGATAACTTGCGCATTCTCGTAGGTTCTGACGGTGAGCGGGGCGTAAAGACGAAGGTGGAGCCTACCCTGCAAATCAAGCCCGGTGTTTATAACGACACCATCCTGGCCGGTCTCGACTATCTGCTGATGGAGATGGCCGAGCGTAAGATGGTGGCAGTGCTTTATCTTAACAACTCATGGGAATGGAGTGGGGGATACGGTTATTACCTCGAACAGGCCGGTGCCGGCAAGCAGCCCCGTCCCGACGATGTGGGCTATCCCGCATTCATGGAGGCGATGTCGAAATATGCCACCAACGAGAAGGCCCACCAGCTGTTCTACGACTACATCCGCTTCATCCTGGGGCGCACCAATCAATATACCGGCATCAAGTATATCGATGACCCCGCTATCATGTCGTGGCAGATAGGCAATGAGCCTCGTGCCTTCAGCAAAGAGGCACTGCCCGCTTTCGAGAAATGGCTCGCTGAGGCTTCGGCACTCATACGCTCGCTCGACCCCAACCATCTTATTTCTATCGGTAGCGAGGGCGCATGGGGCTGTGAGGGCGACTACGACTGCTATGAGCGCATCTGTGCCGATAAGAACATAGACTATTGCAATGTCCACCTGTGGCCTTACAACTGGGGATGGGCAAAGCCTGATTCACTGATAGAGCATCTGCCCATTGCCTGCCAGAACACCAAGGAGTATATCGACCGCCATCTGGCCATCTGCGACAAGCTGAACAAGCCCCTCGTTATGGAAGAGTTCGGCTATCCGCGTGATGGTTTCAGCTTCGACAGGAAATCATCCACGCAAGGGCGTGACGGCTATTACAAATACGTCTTCTCGCTCGTTGCCGACAACGCAGAACAGGGTGGACTCTTTGCTGGCTGCAACTTCTGGGGCTGGGGCGGATTTGCCAAGCCCCAGCATGAGCAGTGGCAGGTGGGCGACGACTATACCAACGACCCCGCCCAGGAGGCGCAGGGTTTGAACAGCGTCTTCGTCTCTGACACCACTACACTGACTGTCATCCGTGAACAGGTACAGCGTATGAAGTCTACCACAACAGAATAAGAATAAACCCCATGGACGATATGAGTATGAAGAGAATGAATGTATGGCTGTTGGCACTGGGTATGATGCTGACGGTGGTTGGCTGTGGGCAGAAACGGGCAACGGAGAGTGTGGAGTTTGAGCGTGCGGCCGATGCCGTGAAGAAGATGACGGCGGGCTGGAACCTGGGTAATACGCTGGATGCCTTCAATATCGACTTGGCACCAGGGTCACCCACCGATGCCTACGAGACGAGCTGGGGCGAACCCGTGGCTGAGGAGTTCCTGATGAAGCAGTTCAAGGAGAAGGGCTTCGACGTTGTCCGTGTACCCGTCACCTGGTGGCAGCACATGGACGAGGAGGGCACGGTGGACTCCGTCTGGATGGCCCGTGTGGAAACCGTCGTCAACTACGTACTTGACAACGATATGTACTGCATCATCAACGTCCACCATGACAGCGGTGCCCATGCTGCATCGTGGCTCAAGGCCGACAGTGCCAACTACGAGGCCAACCACGAGCGCTTCAAGAAACTGTGGACGCAGATTGCCGTACACTTCCGCAACTATGGTGAAAAGTTGCTCTTCGAGGGTTTCAACGAGATGCTGACAGGTATTACGCCCGATGCCGAGTGGGCTGAGCCCAAGAACCTTGCCAACCTGGAGGTCATCAACAAGTATGCGCAGGATTTCGTGACCACCGTGCGTGCCACGGGCGGCAATAACGAGTACCGCAACCTCATCGTCAACACCTACTCGGGTGCCCATACTCCCAACACGCTGGCTGGCTTCCGCGTGCCCACCGATCCCTGTGGCAACCAGAACCACCTGGCCGTCGAGGTACACTCCTACGACCCGTGGGACTGGGTCAACAGCGAGAACATGACGTGGACGGAGCGTTGTTCACAGGAACTGGTACACATGTTTGAGGCCCTGGACACTACCTTTATCCAAAAGGGCTACCCCGTCATCTTAGGTGAGTATGGCTCTAATGGCGAAAAGGAGAAAACTATCGACGGCACCTGTACCGACGAGCAGAAGCAGGAGGCAGGCCGTCAGGCTGCCGACATGACGCGCCTTTGTAAGAAGTATGGTGCCTCAGGAATCTACTGGATGGGCATTGTCGAACGCGAGGACCGCAAACAGGCCACCTTTAAGTGGACCCTGGAACAGGTTGCCGACTCCATCATCGCCAACAAATAAAATAGAAACAGACCTAATACACAAAGAAAAGAGGCTCTACAGCCTCTTTTCTTTGTGTATTATTGATGTAGAGTCCGTTGACATCGCTCAGGTAGTCGGCACTGATGTTGTCCAGTAGTCCCACTGCATGTTGCTGGTGTTGAAGCGGTTGCTAAATAATTGGGTCCTACTATCTCTTGATGTATTTCTTACCATTCTTGATATAAATGCCGCGGGTAGGTGTGGCGACGCGCTGGCCGCTGAGGTTGTAGATAATCCCGTCTGCGGAGCGGGTGGCGGTGATGGCGTCAATGCCCGTGGCGTAATTCTGGTCGCTGAGGGTACAGCCCCATGCCACTTCCAGGCTACAGGGTTCTGTGGTGTTGTCGTGCTTGACAAGGTTGACGCTCTTGATTTTGATACTCCCCTTGGTGGCTATGTTCCACTGCAGGTTGATTTTCTGGATGCCTGTGTAACTGGAGAAAGCCAACTGTGGGGTTTTGGAAGTGATGGCTGTTGCCTTCTCACTGTTGGCATATACCTTAAAAGACAGGGCTCCAGTGGCAGGCTTTTCTTCCAGCTCCACCTTGATACCTTTATAGACGGTCTTGTCAATAGCTCCATCGTGGATGGTCAGTTCGCCCCATTGGCTGTTGAAATTCACCGTGGCCGAGGTGATTTTGCCTTCTGGGAAGTCCTTGGCGTCGGGAAGATAGGGATTCCACGAGTCACCGTGATAGGCCTGCAGCATCTTCAGCGCCAGGTCGGGTTGTGTGAAGGCGGGGTAAGTGCGCGGTGCACCGTCGGAGAGTCCCATCCAGTAGAAGGTGGCTATGTTGTTCTGCTTCATGGTCTTTATCATGTAGCTGACAAATTCGAACATCAGGTCTTTATGGAGGTCGTAGTCTGTCTTGCCACTTCCTGCATCGACGTTATTGGTGCCCCATTCGCCGATGATGACAGGTGCACCCTTGCTGATGAGGTAGGTCTTCAGGTTCTCAAGCCATGTATCAATCTCTGCCTTGATTTCGCTGATGGTGCGGTCGCTGACGTAGTTGCCGTCCTTGTCTTTGTTGACGATGGCGGGATAGTTATGAACCTCGAAGATGATATGGTTGCTTTCACCCGAGGGAATCTGCAGTTTCTTCAAGGGATCTTGCACTCTTGCATCCCACGTGCCGCTGCCTGAGCAGGCACCGTAAGTGCTGACAATAAGGTTGCGCTGGGCATTGTTGCCACCGGTGGCGCGTACCACATCGACAAAACTCTGGGCGTACTTGTTGATGGCATCGTAGGAGGAATTGGACTGGGCAAAGTTCCATGAACTGCTGGCATCGAGCATCTCATTATAAGCCTCGAACAGCAGCAGCTGGCCGTAGTTGCGGAACTCCTGGGCTATCTGCTGCCACAGTTTCTCATAGCGGGCCTTGTTGGTGGCGTAGTTGGTTTCATCAGCCTTGATCCAGTGGTAGCCGGTGAGGTTCTTTTGGCTGTCGTAGCTGTCAGCACCCGTGTCGTGGTGTACGTTGAGGATGCAGTACATTCCCTGGCTGATGACGTAGTCAACCACCTCATGCACGCGGTTCATCCATGCTGCATCCACATTGCCGTCCTTGTCCATGTGGTTATACCATGTCACGGGAACGCGGATGGCTCCGAAACCGGCCTCTTTCATCATGGCCATCAGCTCTGCCTTGGTGGGTAGCTGACCCCAGCAGCTCTCTGAGGTAATGTCCTGCTGTCCCCAGTAGTTGTCCTGGGTGGCATTATGGTATTGTTGGACATTGGCATCGAGGGCGTTACCCAGGTTCCAGCCCAGTCCCATGTTCTTCACGGCATCCGCGGCATTCTCGATGGTTGAAGTGACATCGGGGATAACCACCTTGTCGCGGGTGATGACGTTGGCGCTGCTCATGGCGTCCTTCCACCAGTCGTCGCTGCACATGGTGTCGGTAGAGCCTTGTTCGCCTTGATACCATACCATGAAGTGACCCCACTTGGCGCCTTTCGCCCATACGTCGGACATCTTTCCGGGGTCGCCGCTATTACCTTTTCCGCATTCGCCCAGCACTACCATCTTGTTCGGGTAGGTGGCCTGAATCTCGTTGAACTCCTGCAGGTTCTGGGCTGCATCGTAGCCATAGAGGTCGCGGGCCACGATGTCAACGTACTCGTCGCCAGGATACCAGTCGGTGTCCGGGTTGTATTTGCTGCTGCCACCGTTGTAGTTCTGTGTGGTCCGCACCCAGATGAGGTTGTTCACGCCTTTCAGCTTGAAATAGTCGTACATGGCCTTCCACAGTTTCTTGTAGGTGTCGGCACCGTCGTAGCCCCACCAGAACCAGGCTTTGGTCCAGTCGGCCTGCTGCTTGGCGCAAGCATTGCCTGCTGCCTCATGGAAAGGTCGCCAGGTAGCGGCAATGCCAGCGTCCTGCAACTTGAGGATGGTGGCAATGACCTTGTCCATCTGCTCGTAGAACCATTTGTTCTCCCACGTGCCTTCGGTAAAGACATTAGAAGGACGGTAAAGAGTGGTGTATGTCTCGTTGCCATAGGCATCTTTGACAGCATTGCCATCGCCCGGGGTGCAGGTCACGTGTGTTTCCCCTTCTTTGTTGGGCACATTGAAATGCCACATCAACTGTACGATACCGCCCGCATCGTTCCAGTCCTTGACAGGAGTGATGTCGGTGTAGTCAATCCAATTGGCTGGCGAGAAACAGATGTGAATGAAGTCGTAGCAGTTCATGGCAGGATACTTGCCCGTGAGTTTATAGACTTTCTCGGCACAAGTGTTGTTCCAGTTGACATTGGCCATGACGCTGGAAATAGTCTTCTTGCCATACTGATCCAGGAAATAGGCATACAGGTTCTTGGCAGCATCTGTTGATGCCGTGACGGGTGTTGACGGGATGTCTGCTGCATATACCATGAAAGGTATGCAAGCTGTCAACAACGTAAGTAAAAAGTTTCTTTTAAGACGTTTCATATCTCTAGTTCTATTTGTTATTTGCCTGTTGTAATAAGAGTTGATATTTCCTGGTCTGTTCTGCCACGATGCACAGATAGCGCTCTCTGCATCCTTCAGGAACGGTATTTGCTAATCGTTGCAACTGGTTTGTATAAGATTGCCAGGCCTTACGGGTGCGACCGATGTCTGATTTACGGGCATCAATGTCTTTTGTGTGTTCTGGCATATTGGCTATCATCTGAAGATAGAGACTGTCTATGATGGGTAGGGCTTGCCATACGCTATCACTTGTAACGGTCAGTCTGCCATGTAGTGTCCTGTCGAGAATCATGGAGATATCCATTACTTCGGGCTTTGTCTTCAAGCCTATCGTCTTCTCTTGTTGCGTCCATGCCTCATAGCTCTTCTTGGCATTTTTGGTGGCACGATAGAACTCCGGGTAGTGACGCAACACATTGTCAACTTCTGTATTGCAAACGGTGTCGCCTGGCGTAACAGCAACAGTATCGTAGCCATAGTTATCAGCGGCACTGATTAATTCTGACGATGAGATGCGCTCCTGCTGAGGCTTCTTGGTCCCTCCACAGGCAGTCAGTAGCATGAGCGCTAAACAATATATAAAAAGTATTTTAGTGTTCATCTTTTATTTTTGCTACAAAGATACAAAGATTGTACGACACAGCAAAATGCTTTCAGTTTTTTTATCTAATTTTTGGAGTCTAAAAAACGAGGTGCAATCGTGAAGAAGCACCCCGTTTTGAATAGATTCATGATAGTATTTGTTAAAGTGGAGCTACTGTAACCTTGGAAAGCTTGCACTTGCCTTGAACTACGAAAATACCACCCCACCATTGCTGAGTCAAAGCAGCATCAATCATAGCTTGTGTCAGCGTAAGTGCTACAGGACCTGTCGTTCCAGGTGTCAATTCGCTGTTCTCACTAGTCCATTTGCCATACCAGGGACCCCAGTGACCTTCAAATACCTCGAACCACCAGTCGTCACCGATAGGCTCAATGTAGAAGCGGACAACATTTCCTGCTGTAACGTCAATATCTTTAAACTCCTGTCCACCATCGCTTCCGATGTAAGGCTGGTGACCATCGGACAGATCCTCATTGCCTTCCCAAAGAGTGCGTTCTGCACCTGCAGCAATGAACTTAACATACTGCAGCTGGATGCCGTCACCCCAGATGACAATACCCTTGCCACCGTCAGCAAACATGGCTGTGGCCTCCTCTGCTGTCAGATTGATAACGATATCTGTTACGCTAACATCAGGTTTGATGTTTCCATCTTCACCATAAGGTAGGGAAATGTCAGAGAAAGGAGTAGACCAGTCGCCCATACGGAGGTTGAATATGGGGCTGTCATTTGTTGCCTGGAAATGGAAGGTTAACTGACCAGCACCCGTGATAGCTTCCTGGAACTTCTTCCACTTGTCGCCATCCCAATTGAAGACACCCCAGTTAGACCAGCCAGAGAGATTTTCTTTGCCCATCCATATAACGCCTTCGAGTTTACGCATTTCAACAAAGACGCTGGCTGTGATGTATGCATTCTGTGTCAGCACAACTTCACCGTCTGTCATATCGTCAGGAACGGCGAAGGTCAGCTTGTCATTATCAATAGTATAGTCGAGGATGTCGCCAACGCCAGGCAGGCTAACACCAATGACGCGATTGAAGTTCTCACCAGTCAGTGTCACCACATCACCGGCTACCAGATCCTTGTTAGGCTCTGCAGAGGTAATGGTTACGGTAGGAACAGCGAACTCAGGAGTTGAAATGGCCTCACCGGAGTAGAGTAGGAGTGAGAGAGCACCAGACTTACACTCGTCAGGAACTGTTGCAGTGATGGTCCTGTGGTCGTCAGAAACGGTGAATGCAGCAGGTACACCGCCGGGGAACAGCACGCTTTCAACGATGTGTAGGTTAGTACCCTTAATCTGAATTTGCTCTCCAAAGTCTGCGCTTGGAGTAATCTCAGTAACAATAGCACCCTGAATCTCTATAGGATCTTTGTACTCCAGTTCCCAATCGGCACCATCGTTCATGGTAATGATACCAGACTCTGCAGCCAGGGGCACACGGAGGCGAATCTCCTTACGAGAAACGTAAGTGAAATCCTCAGCAACAACAGGAGCACCAGAAACGCCCGATGGGAAGATGACCTCAGCAATGTTATAAACATAGTCACCCGTGATGGTTATCTCGTCGCCTGCGTTCAGACCTGTAAGCGGAGCGATAGATTTGACCTCAATAGGCTCCTTGAAGGTTAACGTACCTACAGAAGTTACAGTGTCGTTACCTGCAACCAACTTGATTTGTCCAGGAACAGTCTCTTCGGGGATGTTCACATAGATGTTCTCTTTGTCAACAGAATTGAAGTTGGCCTTCAGGACCTCGGCACCATTCACTTTGATGGTCTGGCCGGCACGCTCGATGGTGCCACCAGGGAATATGACTTTCTCAACAGCAGTCAGATTTGTACCTGTGATACGTATCTCCTGAGAGCGAGTGTTGGGGGAGGGACCAAAAGCCAGCAGGTTTATACCCGACTTGTTGTACGGGTTGGTATCGTAGTCATCCTCACTGCACGCCGTCAGGGATAGCCCGACAAGGGCTACCACTAACAGGGCGAAAATATTATATAACTTTTTCATACGAATAATTCTTTGTTATTTATTAGGAATAATACGGATGTTGTCAATCTTGATGATCGTCTGACAGTCTGTACCCTCAATACCACCACCATAGAGTGCCATCCAAATGCTGGCAAACGAATCCTTACTCAACGTAGATGGGCAGAGCGCACCATTGTAAGAGTAAACAAAAGCAGCAGAAAGAGGCAAGGAAACGGTAATCCACTCATCGCCTGTGTCGAAGCTGCCAGTCTCTGTCCAAGGACGATATAGTGCACGGGGCACGGAAGGATCGTTCAGGTAAGAGTTGTCCTGCACATGTATCTTGTTTCCGTAGGCGTCAACACCACCACCGCCAAAGGTAGTCTTGTCTGTTCCTGCAAATACAATCTGCATGGCAGCACCTTTCCACGGATGGCTTGAAGGAATGTACATCTCGAACTTCATGGTCATATTTGCCCATCCGCTCATGTCAACCAAGTCGTAGAGACGAGGACACTCCTTGAAGGTTTCGGGGTCTTCCCAGTTACCAGGCCAGTAGGCGAAAGAGTTCCAAGACTCGTCGGGCCATCCTTCATCGGCTTTACCGGAAGTGGTGACCTCGCCATTGCCAAACTGCCAGTATTTACCAGAGATGCTGGTCTCGTCAGCATCTGAAGCAACGTGTCCGTTCCATGCGTGCATGTCGAGTACATAATCGGAGACACCATTGGGTGAGTCGAAATCGAACAGCATACCACGATTGTCCTTATACCAGAATGAACTCTTAGAGGTTCCATAGACAGAAGTTGCAGTAATAGGACCGGCAATAGCACCATCAGGGATGATGATATCAACAGAAGTAAAGTCTTCAGCGATATTGGTAATCTTTGCCGGTATCAGAGAACCGTCTTCTCCTGGGAAAGAGATGGTCAGCGGAGTACCTGGGTCGTCAATGAAGTAGTTACCTTTCAGCGTCTGAGTGGTTCCTGCCTTGGCATATTCGTTGGCAAGTGTGTTGATGACAGGTGCTGAAATGATTACTTTGAAATCGTATGACACAGTATCCTTACCAGTAGTAATGAAGTAAATCTTATCAGTTACGGCACTGGGCACTTTACCAGGAATGGTAACAAAGAGCGCATTGTCAGTCAGTGTGCTCTGGTTGAGAGCAGCCCTTTGGTCGTTGAACCATATCTCATATATGCTACGCAGGTTCTCACCGATAATAGCCAGTGTGCTACCAGGGTTAGCACTAGTAACCAGTTGCCCGTCAGTATATTGCGTGTCTTCAGCATCGCTCCAATTATGAACTTCTGTGGACATACAGCGGATGTACTTAATGGTAGGTAGTCCGCCAGTGGACTCATACTTGTAAGGTTCATCCTTACAAGAAGTCAGAGTCACGGAGCTGATGACAGCAATAGCCAACAGCAATCCTTTTGTATAGTGATTAATAATATTCATATTTTTTTCGTGTTATTGTTTAGTACTTGTATGTTGTCCGAACATCAACATGAACAGCTTCTGCACTTGCTGCGAGGTTGGGGTTGAACACCACGTCACGCTCTGTCATAGGAATGGCAAAGTATTTCTTGCCAGAATCTGAATCGGTACGAAGCAGTTGTTCAACAAGAGGAGCGCCCTCTCTCTTCTTACTATCCTCAAAGGCCTGCTTGGCTTCATCGGAAACGACCCAGTTACCCGTCTTATAGTAGTTCTCGTAAATGTCATTCAGAGTTCCATTACCGATAGGAATGCGCGTCTGAGACTTCAACTCGTTAACGCAGAAGTCAGAATTATAGTAACTTACGCGTACAAAATCGTACCAGCGATCACCCTCGAAAGCCAACTCCAGACGACGCTCCTTCCAGATGTCGTTGAATGAAACGCTGGTCAATGCAACCAAGCCGGCACGCTGACGAACATCGTTGATGGCCTTGAGAACCTCAGCATTGTTGGTGGTAGCTGTCAGTGGACTGTTAGGATTGCTAAGGATAAGCAGGGCTTCAGCCAAAACAAGTTTTACGTCTGAAATGCGCAGCAGTGGTGTTGCCAGGCTGTTAGCCATACGAGCTGCGGGATATCCAACACCCAGAGTATGGTCGGCATTGTCACCATAGAGGTGCTTTACAGGATATGAACCTGTGGGCGATACCAACCAAGGCTCTTGCTTGCTGGAGAGTTCTACAGAGGGGTTGTATGTGTTATCATAGATGAAACGCAAGAAATCGAAACCACCTTTGTCAGTCCAGAAATATTCATACTTAAATCCAGGGAGCATCATGGTTGCTTTCAGACGTGAGTCACGGTTATTGAGCCATACGTCAGGAGTCTGATCAAGGAGTTTGATGCCAAAAGCTTCCTGAAGATCGGTGCTCATACCTGCCCATTGTGCCCAGCAATCGTCATCACCAAAGCCCTTGGGGGCATAGTCGTTCTGCATGAAGCTCTGGTCTGTCCACTGATTGTTATTGGCATTCCAACGCCATGAAATCAGACATTCAGGATTGATGTTGTTGGCAAGACGGAAGACGTCTGAATATCGCTCCATCAGTCCGTGGCTGCTGTGAGCAAGACATAGGCGGGCATACTTGACAGCATTGTCTAAATCTTCTGTATTGATGGAACCAGAGACACCAGCTTTGGTCAGATAGACCTTAGCCAGCAATCCTTCAGCAGCAGCTTTGTCGATACGGCCTGCCTGTAATGGGGTCTCAGGAAGAATTTCAATAGCCTTCTCCAAGGTCATGATGATATATTCATAGACATCAGCCTTCTTCACTTTAGGAGCAGTATTATAAGTGCCAGATTCAAGCTCGGCAGTGTTGTCGTGGATAATGGGGATGTCTCCGAATGTACGTACAAGGAAGAAATAGGCAATAGCCTTCCATGTCAGGCACTCACCCATGGTCTGGCCTTTACCTGCGACTGAGGGACCGCTTGCTTTATTGATGTAATTGTAAATAGTATTACAATGTGCAACAGCTGCCCACAAAGAGTTAGAGAGGGAAGAAATGTCTGGGTCTGAACCATTGACGGAAAAGTCCAGATAAGGTGAGGTGCCTGGATAGTAGTTTCCTGACAGAATCTCTCCAATCTTTATGAAAGGACGTGTAAAGTCACTCCAAGGTGAACTATACAGGTATGATGTACCAGAAAGGCACTCAATATCAGAATTATAGTAATTGTCTGCATTATAGTTGTCGATGGTGGGCTTGTCAAGGAAGTCCTCACAGGCAGTGAGTCCCAAGCCAGCAACAACAGCGAGTGCAATGGTTTTTATATTGATGTATTTCATAATACTTATTTATATTTAGAATGTTACGTTGAGACCAAATGAATACATTGTTGGTGAGGGATAACGACCATTGTCAAGACCAGCAACGAAGGCTGACTGTGTGCTGGTACCCACTTCAGGATCGTAACCATCGTAACCGGTGATGGTCAGCAGGTTCTGGATGTTCACATTGACACGAAGCGTTTCCAAAGAGAGTCTGCGTACCAACTTCTTGGGGAATGTGTAACCCAGAGAGATGTTCCTCAGACGGACGAAACTTCCGTTTTCAATATAACGGTCACTCCAACGGTCGTTGTCATTGGGGTCGTTCATAGACATACGAGGCAAGGCAGCATTTGGGTTGGCAATGCGAACGTTGTTGATATCGTCGTACCAGTTGTAAATCAGGACACCATTACCACGGTCAATACCTGCTGAGTAATCTTTGGTAGGATCGATGGGCTCCAGACGGGTTGCGTCCAGAACGTCAGTTAGCTGGTTAATCCATGTGTTGCTCATGTGGGTCAGCTTATACTTATTATAGTTACCTACTTTATTTCCTACAGAACCATTGATGAAAATATTCAGGTCAAAGTTGTTCCAACGGAAAGTGTTTGTCCAACCGAATGTGAAGTCTGGCAGGGGAGAGCCGATGTCTGTACGGTCGTACGCGTCAATCTTGCCGTCGGGTACGCCGTCTGGACCGCTAAGATCCTTATACTTGATATCACCTACCCAAACAGTAGAGTTCTTGTCATAAACTCCGTTTACAGCAGGGTGTAGAGGTGTGGGAGAATTCTCAATGTCCTCTTTTGAGGTATAGTAGCCATCGCATACGTAGCCATAGAAGCTAAACAGCGAGCCACCAACTTCTGTCTGAGAAACCTGAGGCTCCTGTTCGCCCCATTGTCCCCAACCTTTCAGGGTAGCGTTACCTGTACCGTCGTTCAGGGCAACGAGTTTGTTGCGGTTGAATGAAATCTGGAACTCAGAATCCCATTCGAACTTACCCACCAACGGGTGAGTGTTCAAAGTGAATTCTATACCCGTGTTGCGGATAGTACCATAGTTGCCAGAGGGTGCTGCAAGGGCTGAGGATGCATTTCCGCTGGTACCCATGTAAGCAGGTAATTGCAGACCCATCAGCATGTCCTTGGATTCCTTGCGATACCAGTCCACTGTCAGGTTGATGCGATTGTTGAGGAAGCCCAGATCAAGACCAATGTTCCACTGTTCTTGACTCTCCCACTGGATGGCTTCGTTGGGAATGTTGGCAGGACGGTTACCGGCACCAAGTGCTGAGGTCTGAGACTTTAATGAGACACCCCATTTGTAAGCACCAATGCTGGAGTTACCGGTCTGTCCCCAACCAACACGGAGTTTACCGTTGCTGAGCCATGTGAGGTCCTTCATGAATGCCTCGTTGTTGAAACGCCAGCTGGCTGCAAATGAGTGGAAACCTGCCCAGCGCTTGCTGGGACCGAAGTTGGAACTACCATCATAACGATAGGTATAGGTGGCGTTGTAGCGCTCGTCGAAGCTGTAAGTCCAACGGGTAAAGAATGAAGCCATGGATGCTTCACCGAATCCTGATCCAACAGTTGGATTACCTGTACCTAATGCAACATTCTGAACTTTATCGTTAGGCAAACCAGTATTTGAGGCACTCAAATAATCGTACTTTGACTCCCAAGCTTCCTGGCCAACCATACCCGTAACATGGTGCTTGCCACCAAAGGTGTGCATCCATGTAAGGTAGTTCTTAATCTGCCAGAAAGTATTGGAGTTCTTCTGAGTGGCTGCCGTGTTATTGTTCTGGTGATAGGTAGCCAGGCTGATGATAGGACGATAACGGTCGGCCTTGCTCCAGCCAAGATCGAAACCAAACTCAGTGTGCCAAGTCAAGTCCTTGTAAAACTTCACATCGAAGAAGATGTTACCATTCAGTTTCTGACGATTCAGCTTATTGGTGTTAAGCATGGCCAGAGCAATGGGGTTAGGGCTGCTTGAACCTTCGTAGGAGCTGGCTGCATAGTTGCCATTCATATCATAGATTGGAAGGTTAGGCGTGGTGGTCAGTGAGTAGTTGATAATACCCTCTTCACCATCTGCCAATTTCAGATCATCCTTAGAGTCTGAATAAGCAACGTTCAAACCCATCTTCAACCAGGTCTTCAAATCTGCATCGATATTAGCACGGGCAGCAAGACGCTTGAAGTTTGAACCGATAATGGTACCTTCCTGATTCATGTAAGAACCGCTGACATAGTAGCGAACCTTGTCTGTACCACCCTGAGCACTGATCTGATGCTGATTAGTCAAGGCTGTCTGGAATACAGCGTCCTGCCAGTTGGTGCCATGACCAAGTAATTCCCTGTCAAGGAAGAGAGGATTGGCCGTTGCCTCACCTATTTCTACATAATTATTATAATAGTCGGCATACTGACGCAAATCAAGAATGTCTAGACGCTTGGCCTGGCGGCTGATAGCGATAGTTCCATTATATGAGAACTTAGCCTCACCGGCCTTACCATGCTTGGTGGTAATCAGCACAACACCATTGGCACCCTGGGCACCGTAAATAGCGGTGGCAGAGGCGTCCTTCAGAATTTCCATGCTGATAATATCCTGTGGGTCGATGGTTGACAGGGGAGAAATGGTAGATACGGAACCATTACCAAGAGCATCGCCCAAACCATAGTCGTAACCCGTCAGACCACCACTCTGAACGATAACACCATCGATGACATACAGAGGTTCTGCGTTCGCATTGATAGTAGCAGTACCACGAACGCGGATAGATGAACCGGAACCAGGTGCGCCAGAAGTGGATACTGCGCTTACACCAGCTGCGTGACCTTGCAGAGCCTGATCAAGAGAGGTGATGATAGAACCTTTAATGGCTTTTTCTCCTACAGTGGCAGAGGCACCAGAAATATCACTCTTTTTCATGGTACCATAACCTACGACAACCACTTCGTCAATCATCTTCTTGTCTTCCTCGAGGATAATGTCGTACTTGGCGCGTCCGTCAATCTTTATTTCCTTCGTGAGGTAGCCAATGTAGCTGACTACGATGGTCTGGCCGCGACTGGCATTGAGGGTAAAGTTTCCGTCAAAGTCGGTGGCAACACCTGTTGACGTACCCTTAATCACTACACTTGCACCGATAACAGGCCCCATGGCGTCGCTAACGGTACCAGTAATCTTCTTCGACTGTTGTACCTCAAGTGGGGCATTGGTCCCCCCAGCGTACAAAGCAGGCGAATACCCTAACAGGAGAATAGAACATAATCCTGTCAGCAGAGTTTCCTTACTGCAATTTAGATTCATACGTTGTTTATTAGTTAGTAATTATTGTGAAATAATATTTTTATCAAAGTTATTCGGGTGCAAAGATACAGCATTTTTACGAAACGTTATATTCTTTTTTTGTTCGATTTTGATACTTTTTTGCAAAAATGTGTTTTTTGCATAATGCTTCATTATATTAGGTTCTCCATATATTATGTATTTATACATAAGGTTGAAAATGGTTAAAGATTTCTTGTATGTTTTGCGTTTCTAAAGACATGTATATTTAAACATTTTTAATTAATAAGAATAAAGAAAATATGCATGTTTGCAAAAATAGTATCATACTATTTGCAAAATAAGTGCTAACTTTGCAAACGAATAATTGGTATTCAACTAAAGACCCAAAAACATGAGGAAATTGTCGGTTTTATTATTACTTGCTGCTTTGTTGACAGTTCTGCCAACAAAGGCTCAGATTCGTGGAAACCATATTAATATAATGGTGACTCCTGACCATCAGGACTGGAATTATGAGGTGGGGCAGACAGCTGTTTTTAAAGTGAGTGTACTTCGGTCTTCTGCATTGGTGGACGGTGCTGTCGTTGATTTTGAGGCAGGACCTGAGATGTATCCTGATGTCAAAAAACAACAAGTGATACTGAAAGATGGTACGATGACTTGGAAAGGAAAGATGTCAAAACCGGGCTTTTATCGCCTCTCGGTAACAGCTCATGTGGATGGCAAGGAATATAAGGGGGCTTGTACGGCAGCTTTCTCGCCAGAGAAGTTGCAACCCACCACGAAAGAACCAAAAGATTTTGACGCTTTCTGGAAAAAAACGTTGGAGGAAGCTCGTTGGACTTCATTAAATGCACAACGGGAATTATTGCCTGAACGTTCTAACGAAGATGTCAATGTTTATCAAGTGTCATTTCAAAATATAAGGTGGGGCTCTCGTACATATGGTATTCTGAGTGTACCCACTAAACCAGGCAGGTATCCTGCCTTGCTGAGGGTGCCTGGCGCTGGTGTCCGTCCTTATAGCGGGGATACTTATACGGCTCCTACTCAGGCTATCGTATTAGAAATAGGTATTCATGGGGTGGATGTCACGCAGCCTCAAAGGTTCTATGACGATTTGATGAATGGTGCTTTGAATTGTTATTGGAATTTTGGATTGGACAATAAGGATAACAATTATTACAAAAGGGTGATAGTGGGATGTGTACGTTCTGTTGACTATATTGCCTCGCTTCCAGAGTGGGATGGGAAAACTATTGGCGTGACTGGAGCTAGTCAGGGTGGCTTCTTGTCGTATGCTACAGCAGCACTTGACCAACGAATTACTTTTGTTGCAGCTGTTCATCCTGCTCTTTGTGACCATACGGCTTCGTTGCAGGGAATAGCCTGTGGATGGCCACACTATTTCTATAAGAAGCAAGAGGTGAGAGGTGAGAGGATAGAGAATAGTAAAGAGGTGGAGACCAGTCGCTATTATGACGGTGTAAATTTTGCACGTCGTGTACATTGTCCTACATGGGTATCGTTTGGATATAATGACGATGTGGTACCTCCGACTACTGCATATGCAACTTATAATACACTACAATGTGAGAAGAAATTGAGTGTCTATCAGCAGACTGCTCATTTTTGGTATCAAGAACAATGGGATGAGTGGCAAGACTGGATGAAGGAGAAATTAAATATAAAAAAATAAATGATGAAGCTATTTATTTATATAATAGGTGTGGCCGTCATGATGGTTGCATGTGGTCAAAAGACTGTTGTGGAGAAGACGGAAAGCGAACAATTGGCAGAGCGCTTGCAGAGGTTGCAACAAAAAGGCTATATGTTTGGTCATCAGGATGATCCAATGTACGGCCTAACATGGGCCTACGATAAAGATTCAAGTGACGTGAAAAATGTATGTGGTGATTATCCTGCTGTAATGGGTTTTGAATTGGGTGGTATTGAGATGGGTGATGAGAAGAGCCTTGACAGTGTGCCTTTTACTCGCATTGCTGAGGAGGTTGTTGCCCACCATGAACGAGGTGGTATCGTAACCTTAAGTTGGCACCCACGTAATCCAATTACCACGATTGATGGTGGAGGATTGGCTGGACAGAAATTCCCTGAGGGCACAGCATGGGATACTTCTGATTCAACGGTGGTAAAGAGTATCCTGACAGCTGGCTCGCAATATGCGAAATTTCAGGTATGGATGCAGCGTCTTTCTGATTTCTTGGCTACCTTGAAGACGGAAGAAGGTCAAAAGATCCCCATTATCTTCCGTCCTTGGCATGAGAATACAGGTTCTTGGTTTTGGTGGGGAGAGAAACTCTGCACGGCAGAAGAGTATAAGGCATTGTGGAATATGCTTCAGGACAAGTTGAATAAGGACGGCTTTACTAATTTACTTTGGGCTTATTCGCCAGGAATGGCTCCAGATTTGACAAAGGAGAAATTCTTGGAACGTTATCCTGGTGACGATCGTGTCAGTCTGGTAGGAATTGATGGGTATCAGTGGGGAACAAAGGAAGATTTTGTTGCTCAATTAGATCAGAACTTGAAGATGCTTTGTCTATTTGCAAAAGAACATGGTAAAGTGGCAGCACTTACGGAGTGTGGACTGAAAAACTTGACAGACTCCACATGGTGGACCTCAACCTTACAACCTGTTGTTGAGAAATATCCCATCAGCTATCTATTGGTATGGCGCAACTATAAAGAGGAGTGGTTCGGACCATCACCTTCAAAGCCAGATGCTCCTTTTTTCCGCGATTTTTATAAATCGGATAAAACCTTATTTTTGAATGAAATTAAAGACTAAATTGATATGAATTGTTTTCAAGAAAGAGTAAAGGCGTTAAAGGCTCACCATGAGGAGTTGCTAGCGCGCAAAAACGAACCCGTTGAGTGGGGGAATGGTATTTATGACAGGTGGAAAAATCCGATACTGACAGCAGAGCACACGCCATTGGAGTGGCGCTATGACTTTTCAGAGAAAGATAATCCCTACCTGATGCAACGCATCATGATGAATGCAACGCTCAATTCCGGTGCCATCAAATGGGGCGACAAGTATGTTTTGGTGGTACGTGTCGAGGGGGCAGATCGTAAGTCGTTCTTTGCAGTAGCTGAAAGTCCTAATGGTGTGGATAACTTCCGATTCTGGGAAGAACCTATTACGATGCCTGATGATGTGATTCCTGCCACCAATATCTATGATATGCGTATCACGAAGCATGAGGATGGTTGGATTTATGGTGTGTTCTGTGCTGAGCGCCATGACGACTCGCAGCCTAGTAACCTGAGTGCTGCAACAGCAACTGCTGGTATTGCTCGTACAAAGGATTTGAAGACATGGTATCGCTTGCCTGATTTGAAGACAAAGTCGCAACAACGTAATGTAGTGCTGCATCCTGAGTTTGTCAACGGAAAGTATGCCTTCTATACTCGCCCGCAGGATGGTTTTATTGATACAGGTTCTGGCGGCGGTATCGGCTGGGCACTGGTGGACGACATTACCCATGCTGAAATAAAGGAGGAGAAGATAATCAATGCTCGCCATTATCATACTATCACGGAAGTGAAGAATGGAGAGGGGCCTCATCCTATCAAGACACCAAAAGGGTGGCTGCATCTGGCTCATGGTGTGCGTGCCACGGCTGACGGATTGCGCTATGTGCTCTATATGTATATGACGGCTCTTGAGGATCCTACGAAGGTTATCGCTCAGCCTGGCGGATTTTTTCTGGTCCCGCAGGGTGACGAATATCTTGGTGATGTAATGAATGTTGCCTTTGCAAATGGATGGATTGCAGACGAAGATGGGCATGTATTTATCTATTATGCTTCTGCCGATACTCGTATGCATGTGGCAACATCGACTATAGACAAGCTTATCGACTATTGTATGAATACTCCTGAGGACGGGCTCTATACAGCAGCCTCCGTGGAAACCATCAAGAAGTTGATAGCAAAAAATAGAAATATTTAATACGAGATAATTATGACTAACTTAAAAGAAAAAATCGGCTATGGCTTTGGTGATATGTCGTCCAGTATGTTCTGGAAGATTTTCAGTTATTACCTTCCTTTTTTCTATAGCAATATCTTCGGTCTTTCGTTAGTGGATGCTGGCGTGCTTGTATTGGTAACTCGTATTTGGGATGCGGTGTCTGATCCTATGATGGGCATTATCTCAGACCGTACTCAAACAAAATGGGGGAAGTATCGTCCCTATTTGCTGTGGGTAGCTCCTTTTTTTAGTATTTGTGGTATTCTTTTGTTTACTACACCTGACTTGGACTATGGAGGAAAGCTTATATGGGCATATGTTACCTATATTTTGATGATGACGGTCTATACAGCTATCAATGTTCCGTATGGTGCTATGTTGGGTGTGATGACAGACGATTCAAACGAGAAGACAGTTTTCTCTTCGTTTCGTATGTTCTTTGCCTATGGAGGTTCGTTTGTATCTTTGTTCCTTTGGGAACCGTTGACTAATTTGATGGGAGGCTACAAGTCAGCAGGTGGATGGTTCTGGGCAATGGTAATTATAGCTGCTGCATGTTTTGTAATGTTTATCCTGTGCTTTTTAATGACTAAGGAGCATTTGAAGACTATGTCGACTGTCAGCGTAGGAAGTGACTTTAAGGCTCTGCTTTCCAATAAGCCATGGTGGTTGCTGATAGGTGCTGCACTCTGTTTTAACCTGTTTAATACTGTTCGTGGTGCAACTGTTGCTTATTTTTTCCAAGATATTATCGGAACAGAAGGCAGTATCGTTTTCTTTGGGCTGATTTTTGCCTTTTATGCAGGACTTTTCCTTGGTGTTGGTGAGGTAAGCAATATGGTAGGTGTAGCCTCGTGCGTACCTATTTCTAATATGTTAGGAAAGAAAACGACTTTTATATTGGTAAATGCATCACTTGTTGTTTTGAGTGTGTTGTTTTTCTTTATTCCTTGTACCCCAATGGGTTATTGGATTATGCTGATTTTCCAAATCTTGATTTCTATTTTGACAGGCATCATGTCGCCTCTTGTTTGGTCTATGTATGCTGACGTGAGCGATTATGCGGAGCTGAAGTTCAATACGGCCTCTACGGGACTGATATTCTCGAGCTCTTCAATGGCCCAAAAGTTTGGAGGTGCTATTGGTGGTGCAGCTGTACTATGGCTACTTTCATGTTTTGGCTATATTACCGATCCTGTGTTGTTGGCTCAGGAAAATGTTGTTCAGCCTGAAAGTGCTTTAACCTGTCTGCGTTGGCTTATGAGTTTCATTCCAGCATTTGTTGCCCTCGTTTCCATGTGTGTGGTATGGTTCTATCCTTTGACTACTGATCGTATTAAGGAAATTAATGCAGAATTGAAGAAAGTTCGAGCTGTTGAAAACTAATTTTATGATAGAAACGTTGAAAAAAGAGATGCAGGATGTTGTGGAGAATAACATCCTGCGCTTTTGGCTTGATAAAATGCAAGACCAGGAGAATGGTGGCTTTTATGGCCGTATAGATGGTCATGGGGTATTGCATAAGGATGCAGAGAAAGGTGCCATACTGAATGCACGTATTCTTTGGTCATTCTCTGCAGCTTATCGTGTTTTGGGAAATCCAGAATATTTGGAAGCTGCTACCCGTGCCAAAGACTATATTATCAATCATTTTATTGATAAGGAATATGGTGGTGTTTATTGGAGCCTTGATTGTAAAGGTAAACCGCTTGATACCAAAAAGCAGTTTTATGCTATCGGTTTTGTTATTTATGGCATGTCGGAATATGCTAGGGCTACAGGTGATAAAGAGGCACTAGAGTGTGCACTCCAGCTCTTTGACTGTATAGAGAATCATGCTTTTGACCATCAGTTTAATGGCTATATAGAGGCATGTACAAGAGAATGGGGTGAAATTGCTGACATGCGCCTGTCAGAATTGGATGCCAATTATCCAAAGTCTCAAAATACTCATCTGCATATCATAGAACCATATACGAATCTGTTGAGATGTCTGAAGGAGATGCAAACAATGAAATCGTGTAACTATGTTCCTGTCATTGGTTCGGTATTGCCTGTTGATATTATGGTTTCTCCATATATTGTCATGGAAGTAGAGTCCGCAGTAAGAAATCTAATTTCTATCTTTACAGATAAAATATTAAACCCGGAAACTCATCATCTTGATCTTTTTTTCGAGATGGATTGGACACGTGGAGCGGGACGTTTGGAGAGCTATGGCCACGATATAGAGTGTTCCTGGTTGATGCATGAGGCTGCACTGGTCTTGGGTGACAGGAATATATTAAATAAGGTGGAACCTATTGTGCGTATGGTAGCTAAAGCCTCTGAAAAGGGATTACGCTCCGATGGTTCTATGATTCATGAAGCGAACCTTGATACGGGACATGTGGATGATGATCTTCATTGGTGGGTACAGGCGGAGAATGTAGTAGGATGGTTTAACCTGTATCAACACTTTGGTGACACGGATGCTCTTGAAAAGGCAGAAAGGTGTTGGAATTATGTCAAGGCGCAGATAATTGACTGGGAAAACGGAGAGTGGTTCTGGAGTCGCCATAGTGATGGTGTCTTAAATGATGTTGATGATAAGGCTGGTTTCTGGAAATGTCCCTATCACAATAGTCGTATGTGCCTTGAAATTATAGAACGTTCTGTGCAGATTTTATAAAAGTTTTGCATAGTTTTCGTAATAATTGACGTTTTGATGAAAAATATTCGACTATAATGTGCTGATATATTGAGATTTATTTAATATCTTTGCAGCCGATAAGAAACCAAGTTAGGAAACTAAATAAGGCTGTAAAGTATGAATATTGGCAAACATGTCGAAGAAATTCTGAGGAAACAGGGTAGATCTGCTTCATGGCTAGCAAGTCAAATCCCCTGCGAGCGTACTAATGTTTATAACATTTTTAAGCGCAAAAGTTTAGATGTACGCCTCTTGATGAGGATAAGTGCCGTTCTTGAGTATGACTTCTTTAAAGAATTGTCGGAAGAAGCATTTCCAAGAAAAAAGTAAATAATTTAAGCCGCTGCATTTTAGGTAGCGGCTTTTGTTTTTTTCTTTTTTTATAGTTTTTCAATATTTATGCTGTTTCTTTGCTTTTTTTTTAGTACCTTTGCGCCCACTTAAGTAAGCAATATTATAATATTATAAATTTTTATGAACTTTACTTTGTTAATTACCGTCTTGTTGACGGCTATTACATTGGTGGTTGCGGCTTACGTTGTAGCTAAGTTGATAGGACCTAGGTCCTATGCAAAGGTGAAAGGTGAGCCGTATGAGAGTGGTATTCCCACCCGAGGCAGTTCTTGGCTGCCCGTTTCAGTGGGATTCTATCTCTTTGCCATCTTGTTCCTCATGTTTGATGTGGAAACGGTGTTTCTATATCCATGGGCAGTGGTAGTGAAGGAGTTTGGTGCCGCAGCTCTGCTGAGCATAGGCTTCTTCTTGGTAGTTCTAGTATTAGGCTTGGCGTATGCTTGGCGGAAAGGAGATTTGGAATGGAAGTAAGGAAACCGCACATCAAAAGTATCCCATACGAGGAGTGGAATGATAACTCTTCGTTGGAGAAGATTGTTGACGAGCTCCATGAGGGTGGTGTCAATGTGATTACGGGTTCGCTGGGCCAGCTGATTAACTGGGGACGTTCGAACTCACTCTGGTCGCTGACCTTCGCCACGAGTTGCTGTGGCATTGAGTTCATGGCGTGCGGATGTGCCCGCTATGACTTTGCCCGCTTTGGTTTCGAGGTAACACGTAACTCCCCACGTCAGGCAGACTTGATTATGTGTGCCGGTACTATTACACACAAGATGGCTCCTGCCTTGAAGCGTCTGTACGATGAGATGGCTGAGCCGAAGTACGTGATTGCCGTAGGTGGCTGTGCCATCAGCGGTGGTCCGTTCAAGTCCAGCTACCATGTTGTCAAGGGTATCGAGGAGATTGTTCCCGTCGATGTGTTTATCCCTGGTTGTCCTCCACGTCCAGAAGCTATCATGTATGGCATGATGCAGCTGCAGCGTAAAGTGAAGATTGAGAAATTCTTCGGTGGTGCCAACCATAAGCAGACCGCTGAGGAAGCTGCACTGGGTGTATCTAATGAGGAGTTGACATTCCGTTCGAAACATGGCAATCACCGTCGTGAACCGATGGTCATCAACGATGTCCCTCAGGAGTTTGTAGAAGAAATCAAGGCTGCTCAGGCAGAAGCTAAAGTAGAGGAGGAGAAGGCATGAAGTTAGAGTTTTTATCATTTGATTTCGACAAGTTTGCACAAGAGATGCAAAACTTGAAGGACAAGAAGGGCTTTGACTATCTTGTCACTATCGTTGGCGAGGACTTTGGCGCTGAGGAAGGTCTTGGTTGTGTTTACATTCTCGAGAATACGAAAACCCACGAGCGTTGCTCTGTGAAGCAGATCGCCAAGGCGCAAGTTTGCGGCGACGGCATGCAGAGCAATGGCATTAGTGCCATGGAAGGTCAGCAGATGCCTTATCTGCCTACCGTTTCTAATATCTGGCGCGTAGCCGACTTGCTGGAGCGAGAGGTCTATGATTTCTATGGCATTGTGTTCCTGGGACATCCCGACATGCGCCGTCTGTTCCTGCGCTCAGATTTTAAGGGCCATCCCTTCCGTAAGGATTGGCAGTTCAATGACAAATATACCCTTGATGACGATGTAGAGCCCGACTATGGTCTGGAGTTCTATCTAGACAAAGACGGTGTTCTGCAGAGCAAGCAGAATAAGCTCTTCGATGCTGATGACTATGTGATTAACATCGGTCCTCAGCACCCGGCAACTCATGGTGTGCTCCGCTTGCAGACCGTGCTGAATGGTGAGACTGTAAAGCGCATCTATCCGCACCTGGGCTATATCCACCGTGCTATTGAGAAGATGTGGGAGGGTATGACTTATCCGCAAACACTTGCTTTGACAGATCGACTTAACTATCTGGGAGCCATGCAACATCGCCATGCTTTGGTGGGTGTTATAGAGGAGGCTATGGAGGTTGAGCTGACAGACCGCATCAAGTACATCCGTACTATCATGGATGAGCTGCAGCGTCTCGACTCCCATCTGCTTTTCACCTCGTGTGTGGCTCAGGACCTTGGTGCACTGACAGGTATGCTTTATGGTATGCGTGACCGTGAACATGTGTTGAATGTCATGGAGGAGACCACTGGTGGACGCCTGATTCAGAACTATTATAGAATAGGTGGCTTGCAGGATGATATTGATCCTAACTTTGTCAAGAACTGTAAGGACCTTGTCAAGTACTTGCGTCCGATGATCCAGGAGTATATGGATGTGTTTGGTGATAATGTCATTACCCACAACCGTCTGGAGAACTGTGGCCCGATGGGTCTTGAGGATTGTATCAACTATGCCGTGACAGGTCCTGCCGGACGTGCTTCTGGTTGGAAGAACGATGTGCGCAAGAACCACCCATACGATATGTATGACAAAGTGGAGTGGGAGCAGTGTACCCTGAGTGGTTGTGATTCTATGGATCGTTACCTGGTTCACATCAACGAGATGTACCAGAGCCTGAATATCATAGAGCAACTCATCGACAATATTCCTGAGGGTGATTTCTATGTGAAGCAGAAACCCATCATCAAGGTGCCCGAAGGACAGTGGTATTACTCTGTAGAGGGTGTAGCTGGTGAGTTTGGTGTGTATCTCGACTCTCGTGGCGACAAGAGCCCGTATCGCATGAAGATGCGTCCGATGGGGCTCTCGCTGGTAGGTGCTTTCGACCCGATGTTGCGTGGTCAGAAGATAGCCGACCTGATTGCCACCTGTGCCGCTATTGACGTTGTAATACCAGATATTGACAGATAAAAAGCGTTTGGATTATGTTCGACTTTTCTATTATAACCCAATGGTTTGACCAACTGCTTCGTGTGACGATAGGATGTCCCGACTGGTTGGCAATATTGATTGAGTGCGTATTGGTGGGTGTCGCTATCCTGGTGGGATATGCCCTCATCGCTATTGTGCTGATTTTTATGGAGCGTAAAGTCTGTGCCTATTTCCAGTGCCGTCTTGGCCCGATGCGAGTAGGCTATTGGGGCTTGCTGCAGGTGTTTGCCGATGTATTGAAGATGCTCATCAAGGAGATTTTCTTCGTTGATCGTGCTGATAAACTGCTGTATGCCGTAGCTCCTCTCCTGGTGATTATCGGTTCTGTAGGAGCCTTCTCGTTCCTGCCTTGGAACAATGGTGCTACGGTGCTTGACTTCAACGTAGGTGTGTTCCTGCTTACTGCTATTTCTTCGATAGGTGTGGTAGGTATTTTCCTTGCAGGTTGGGGTTCTAACAACAAGTATTCTGTGGTTTCGGCCATGCGTGGTGCTGTGCAGATGATTTCTTACGAGATGTCGCTTTGCCTTTGCCTGATTACTGCTGTAATTCTGACAGGAACCATGCAGATGAGTGGTATTGTTGAGGCTCAGACAGGTCCTTGGAAGTGGTTGATCTTCCAGGGACATATTCCTGCCTTGATAGCTTTCTTTGTATTCCTCATTGCTGGTAATGCAGAGGCTAACCGTGGTCCGTTTGATATGGCTGAGGCAGAGAGTGAGTTGACTGCCGGACATCATACCGAGTATTCTGGTATGGGCTTTGGCTTCTTCTACCTTGCAGAGTTCCTCAATCTTTTTATTATTGCAGGTATTGCTGCAACGGTGTTCCTCGGTGGATGGGCACCTGTGAATATTGGTGTTGAGGCCTTCGATGCAGTGATGAACTACATTCCAGGTATCGTATGGTTCATGGGTAAAGCCTTTTTCCTGGTATGGATTCTGATGTGGATTAAGTGGACGTTCCCCCGTCTGCGTATCGACCAGATTCTGAAGCTGGAGTGGAAGTATCTCATGCCGCTGGCACTGATTAATCTGGTGATTATGACTGTTGTTGTGGCCTTGGGCCTATATATTAAATAAAGGTGTACTAGTCAGACTAGTAAAACTTGAAATACTAGAAAATGGAAGATAACAAAACATATTTCGGAGAAATCGGGCACGGCCTGAAGACGTTGGCCGTTGGTATGAAGACCACCTGGAAGGAATACTTCAAGGACTTCTTCACCAACAAGTCGACAGAGCAGTATCCCGAGAACCGCAAGACCACACTCCATGTGGCAAAGCGTCACCGCGGGCGTCTGACCTTCAAGCGCAACGAGGATGGCAGCTACAAGTGTACGGCCTGCACATTGTGTGAGAAAGCCTGTCCGAACGGAACTATCAAGATCCCCAGCCACATGGCGGAGGATCCCGAGACAGGCAAGAAGAAGAAGGTGCTCGACGACTATCAGTACGACCTTGGCGACTGTATGTTCTGCCAGCTTCGTACCAACGCCTGCAACTTCGA